>ERZ826396.1773-NODE-1773-length-21238-cov-4.547090_pt1 | contig 21238 bp, 30 predicted proteins | sample MGYA00519926_ERZ826396 | MGnify/ENA primary metagenome ERZ826396 (study PRJEB31778, sample SAMEA3449230) | human gut metagenome | biome: human gut; feature: human-associated habitat; material: faeces | place: United Kingdom | collected 2010/2012 ... | reverse complement strand
CAAGACTAAGAAACAGCACAATTTTCTCACAGGTTTGCGGAAAAAGAATGCAGCCAACCCCTGCGCCGCAGAAGCCGGATGCCCGTGTCTGGGGAACCAGGTGTCACGAACGAGAGGGACAAAACGGCGTATGCGGAGGGCCGGGCAGTGACGGCGGGCTTGGGCTGAAACAGGCTTTTCCGTAAATATGGTTGAAAGCTGCCAGTGAATATGGCAGAATGAGGTCATCCGATAGAAGCGGACGGGCCCAGTTTCAAAGAGAACCAGGCAGCGTGCTTTTTAGGAAGAAGATAGACAGGAAGGGGATAAAAGGACAGATATGTATCCACATCATGAAGAATCATTGAAAATTATGGAGAAATTCTTCCGGGAGAAGGAGGGCGTGATCGCGCTGGTGTTTGGCGGTTCTGTGGCCAAGGGAATGGAACGGCCGGATTCCGACCTGGATGGAATGGTCATCGTGAGTGATGAGCGTTATGAAGCGCTTCGCAGAGAGAACCGTACGTCAGAATCCATTTTCGGTTATTGCACCTATGAGGGCGGATATTTTGATGTGAAGTATATGACGAAGGAATATCTGCGTCAGGCTGCGGATCAAGGAAGCGAGCCGACCCGCAACTCTTTTGTGAAATCCAGGGTGTTGTTTTCCTCTGATCCGGAGATAGAAGAACTGGTGGCGAGGATTCCCGTATTTCAGGAGAAGGAGCGGGATGAAAAAATGCTTTCTTTTTACAGCGACCTGTATATGAGCTATGATTATTTCTGGAAAGCCTGCAGGCCGGAAGGATATATGAAGATCCGTACGGCCAGCGAGATCGTTTACTGCATTTACCGCTTGATCCTGCAGGAAAACAGGGTGCTTTTCCCGTGCAACCGCAGACTGGAAGAGACGGTGGCAGGGCTGGAGAATAAACCGGAGGGGATCGTGGAACTGTGCAGGCAATTTTGCGAGGAACAGACGGATGAACTTGCAGAAAAAATCATGAGCCTGTATGCGTCCTGGACCACTTATGATTGGACGAAGGATCCGGGACAGTTCTATACGCAGTATTGCAGGGATTTTGAACAGTGGTGGCTGTATCCGAGACCGCTGTTGGCTGAATGGTAAGAAGGGGGACGTCTGTATGAAAGAGAAATGTTTCTGGCTGCTGCCGCAGGAAGGCGCAGATTATAAGGCAAACCTGCATTGCCATACGGTGCTTTCCGATGGACAGCTTACGCCCGAGCAGATCAAAGAGGCGTATAAAAAAGAAGGATATTCCATTGTGGCATTTACGGATCATAATAAGTATGCATGGCATAAACAGCTGGATGATGCGGATTTTATGAGCATAGCGGCGCTGGAGGTGAATGTGGATCAGTATCCGAGAAATGGACAGGACTGGCCGGAGCAGAAAGTGTACCATTTTAACTTCTATGATACACGGCCTGCAAAAAGGGAAGAGGGGGCGGCAATTCCCTTGCCCGAGAGGCGGTATGGGGATATGGAATATTTGAACGGATATATCTGGCGGATGAGGGAGGAAGGTTTTCTGGCCTGCTATAATCATCCCTATTGGTCTTTGCAGGACTGCAGGGATTATCAGCAGCTTATGGGGTTATGGGCCATGGAAATCTATAATCACGGTTGTGAGCAGGAAGGATTTTACGGATACCATCCCCAGGCATATGATGAGATGCTCCGCGCCGGGGGGCGGCTGTGTGCGGTGGCAGCGGATGATAACCATGATATGGAACCGGTTGGAGCGGTGCTGAATGATTCCTTTGGCGGGTATGTTGTGATACGCGCGCCGAAGCTGGAATATGGCGCCATCATGCAGGCGCTGGAAAAGGGATATTTCTATTTTTCCATGGGCCCCAGAATTGAGGAGGCATATATCCGGGACGGAAAGCTGGTCGTGCGCACGTCGCCGGTAAAGAAGATCTATGTCCGCCAGAAGGGACGGGACTGCTACAGGAAAGCGGCGGGCCGGGGAGAGCAGATCACGGAGGCCCAGTTCGACCTGACGGGGAAAGAAGGGTATGTGCGTGTGGATATCTGTGATGAAAATGGCCGGCATGCGGGGACAAATGCCCTTTGGCTGGATGAAGTTCTGGCGGATATGTGGAGATAAAGAAGCAATATGCGGAAAGGAGATCAGATGAAAATATTATTTGACAGGCCGGCGGAGGATATGCTGGAGGCCCTGCCTGTGGGAAACGGAAGGCTGGGAGCTTTGGTATATGGGCAGGTGCTGCGGGAACAGGCTGTACTGAACGAAAATTCCATGTGGTCCGGCAGTCAGGAACAGGCGGATCGGGAGGACGCGGCGGAATACCTTCCCCGTATCCGGAAGCTCCTTGCAGAGGGGAAGAATTATGAGGCGGAAAGGCTGTTTGCAGAGCATTTTACCTGCAAAGGAAAAGGAACCAATTATGCGCATGGCTCCACCGTGCCGTTTGGCTGCTATCAGACGCTTGGCAGGCTGAATCTGTCCTATTTTCAGGCGATTTCATCAGGCCGGCAGGATTCCTGCGGCGCTACGGACTATGAACGCTTCCTGGATCTGGATACGGGCATTGCGAAGGTGCGCTTCCGTCTGGGTGGAAAGGAGTATGAGAGAGAATGGCTGGTATCCTGGGATCAGGAGGCCATATGGCTGCATCTGTCCGCTTCCGAACCGGGACAGATCAGCGTTTCCTGCGGCCTGGATCGGGACGAGCGGTTCCTTGTGGAGAGACTGCCTTCGCAGCAGCTTCCGGGCCTGTTGATGAGCGGACAGCTGGAGGACGGCTATGGGACGGATAAAGGAGTGCGTTACGCCTGCGCGCTTGGAGCATTTACGCGGGGAGGCTGCGTGGAAGCGGAGGGGCAGAGGCTGCATATCAGAGAAGCGGATGAAGCCTGGATCGTGCTGACAGCGAGAACGGATCTGGCGGGATTTATGGGGAGAAAAGGGGGCAATCCCGTCAAAGCGGCGGTATGTGACCTGGAAGAGGCCTGCCGAAGCAGCTGGGAAGACGTGAAGAAACGCCATCGGGACGCGTATGAAGGGCAGTATCATAGCCTGCAGCTACAGTTTGGAGATGAGAAGGAAGAGGAAGAAAAAGAGGAAGTGAGTACGCCGGAGCGGCTGAAGCGGTTCCTGGCGGGAGAAAAAGATGTGGCATTGGCAGCGCTCTATGTGCAGTTCGCCAGGTATCAGCTGATCTGTTCTTCCAGAAATGGGGACCTCCCGGCTAACCTGCAGGGAATCTGGGCGGATGAGATCCAGACGCCCTGGAACGGAGACTGGCATCTGAACGCGCAGCAGATGATCTATTGGCTGGCGGAAAAGGGCAATCTGTCCGACTGTCATGTCCCGTATCTGGAACTGACCAGAGAACTGGTGGAGCCCGGGAAAAAGACCGCCATGGCCTATTATGGAGCCAGGGGATGGCTTGCGCATACCTGCACCAACCCATGGGGATTTACCTCACCCTGTGAGGATGCGGCCTGGGGCTCCACAACCGGAAGCCCGGCATGGCAGTGCCATCATCTGTGGGAGCATTATCTCTATACCCAGGATGAAGCGTATCTGAAGCGTGCATACCCGGTGATGAAAGGCGCTATGCAGTTTTATCTGGACATGCTGGTGGAAGATGAACAGGGCCGTCTGATCACCTCCCCTTCTTCTTCGCCGGAGAATGCGTTTCTGGATGAGGAAGGAAGAAGATGTTCTCTCTGCGAGGGGCCCGCTTATGACAGGGAATTGATCCTGGCGCTGGCGGATTCCTGCATTCAGGCGCAGTATGTGCTCAAAGACGATGAAGCCTTTGCCGCGGAACTGATAGAGAAACGGTCAAAGCTGGCGCCTGTGGAGATCGCGTCGGACGGCAGGATCATGGAATGGGGAAAGGAGTATCCGGAGGCGCTGCCGCATCACCGCCATCTTTCCCATCTGTGGGGCGTCTATCCGGGAAGCCTGATATCCGTGGAGGATACGCCGGAACTGGCGCAGGCAGCGCATAAATCTTTGCGTATGAGAGGAAGAACCACGGCGGGATGGGCGATCGCTTACCGCATGTGCTTATGGGCGAGGCTGCGGCAGGGGAAAGAAGCGTATGAATGCCTGGAGGACTGCCTGCGCTATGCCACCGCGCATAACCTGATGAATCTGGCATTTCATTGCGATGAGACGTTGGAAGAGCCGGAGGCGCCGGACATCGATCGCTGCAGATATCCTTTCCAGATCGACGGAAACCAGGGAAATGCTGCGGGCATCCTGCTCATGCTGCTGGATGATTCCGCGCGGGTGCTGCCGGACGGGACGATGGAAACACATCTTTATCTGCTGCCCGCCCTGCCAGAGGCATTGGCTCAGGGCTGTGTGAGAGGGCTGCGTTCCAAAGGCGGCCTGACGGTCAGCATGGAATGGGAAAAAGGAAAGCTTATTTATGCCGAGGTGACAGGGAAAACGAACGGAACTGTGATCCTTCATTATGAAGGAGGGCAGGAAGAGCGTTTGGAAGGTTCTGTTTCCTGGCGTTATGGGCATGCATAAAGTCCCCTAAAATGGGAGGAAGCCGGCGTCCCTTCGGGGAGGCCGGCTGTTGAAATGAAAAAGAGTATCTATATTGAAAAGCCCTGCGGCTTTATGGTTTTTATCATACAGGAAAATTGTGACATATCTATGTTGAGAAGATAAAATAATTATGAAGGGAAACGAAAAAATATCGAAAAATTCTGTTGCCTGAACGGCTTTTTCTAAAGATGGCCGGACAGGAACATTTTGCATGGGATATGATTGTATTGCGGAGGCTTTTTTGTTATAATAAATTATCATTTGGTTAAGACTTGAAACCAAGACAACATTATAAGAAAGGACAGGTATCGACCATGAAAAAATATGTTTGTGACGTATGCGGTTATATTTATGATCCGGCAGCAGGAGATCCGGACAACGGAGTGGCGGCAGGAACCGCGTTTGAAGATATTCCGGAAGATTGGGTATGCCCGCTGTGCGGCGTAGGCAAAGATCAGTTCTCAGAGACGGAATAATTACATGGGACAGGATGACAGGAACCGGTCTTCGGTTCCTGTATTCATATATGAGAAGGAGGAAAAGAAATGGCGATTCAATTTGACAACACCCTCAGGACAGGCAATGATCTGATTGATACGCAGCATCAGGAATTGATCAGCAGAGTGAATAAGCTGACCGAGGAATGCAAGCCTGGCGCCGAGAAGCTGGTGGCAGTTCAGACGCTTGGGTTTTTGATGGATTATACCAATATCCATTTCGCGGACGAAGAGAAGCTGCAGGCAGATAACGCCTATCCTCTGCTGGACGCGCACAAGCAGCAGCATGCGGCTTTTGTGAAGGCTGTGGGAGAACTCCAGGAAATGCTGGAGGAGGAAGAAGGGCCAAGCGAAGCCTTTGTTGAGGCTGTAAAGAAAAATGTGGTTGACTGGCTGCTGAACCATATCTGCGTATGGGACAAACAGGTGGCGCAGTTCATTCAGGAGAAATAAGGCGGAACGGATCATACGGATTGGGACGGGCATATGACCCGTCCCAATCTTATTTATGGAAGACAGGGAAAAAATCCAGAAGCCAGATTTTCCTGCCTCGCAGGGATGATGGATTTTCCAAACAGGTCACCAACATTTGCTGCAGGCAGAATATCCCTGGACGATGGCATCTGACAGGGAGATCTGCTTCGCTTTATTGGGATTCATGTTGCCGCAGTCGTTCACACGATGATATTTTTGACCGGTGGCCGGAATCCAGACCGTATTCTCTGCCTGTGTTTCATTGGACGGCGCGGGCTGGAACATCTGCACATAGGAAGGGGCAGCCCAATATTGCGTGCCGTCGAACCCTACGAGGCCTGCTGCAATTCCGTTATTCAGCGCTGCTGCATCCGTGGTTTGAAAAGGAAGCCATCCAGCCGCTTCAAATATATTCTGTGTCTGGCCTGCTGCGGCTGTAGCAGGTGCGGTGGCGGAGCCGGTGGGATTGGTGCATACTCCGGCAGCATCCAGATAATACCAAAGATCTCCGACCTGAATCCACTGATCCATGATAACCAAACCGTTGGCATCTAAGCGGTAAATCCCGGTGCCGACCATAACCCATGCGTCAGATAGGAAGGAACCGTCATCCTGCTGGTATTTCACCCCTTCCGGCGCCTGTACGAATCCGGCCGCATCTGCGGTGACAGAGGGCCCCAGAATTGTTATGCCAAAGGCCAATAACAGTGTAAGCAATGTCTTTTTCAATTTCATCCCCATTTCCTCCTTTTTGGATAATGATTTCCAATTCGATTATAGCACAGAAAAGCCCATGCAGCGGTCTAAAAGAAAAAGAAAGCCCAATCCGCGGCAAAAAAATAATGCCATGCAGACAACTACATGACATCTTTTAGGAACAGGAGCAGTAGGAATCGAACTTTCTTTATATCGCCTAAAAATGGCTTAAATACGGCATTTTTGAAAATTGTGTTGCATTTCGTGTTGCATGATGCCCGAATGACTGTCCCGCAGCATGGATGTGGATTTAAACGATACTCTCAAAGTGGCTAAGGATCTTCTCATTCATCTTCCTGGACTGATCATCGATCGTTCCTCTGTACACCGCTTTCATCACGCTGTCCGTCGCCCAACCGCCCCGCTGCATGATGTACTGATCCGGGATCCCGATGGCGTGCATGATGCTGGCGGCGTAATGCCGGAGGTCATGGAAGCGGAAAGTATTCGGAAGATGGGAAAATTTTAGCGCCCGGCGGAAGCGGTTCGTGATCTGGGTGGGATTGGCCTGAATGATACGGCCAGTCCTTCCGGACATTTTATCGATTACAAAGGGCGGAAACTCAATTTCTCTGTTGCTGGAATAGGTCTTGGGGGTTTTGATAACCCATTCATTGTCCGAGTTTAAAACCATCGCCTTATTGACGGATACTTTATAGCCGTGGATGTCCTGATCTGTCAGAGCACAGATTTCCCCGCGCCGCATCGGGCCGAAGGCCGCCAGCAGGATGGCAATTTCCAGTTCTGTGCCTTCAACGTGCTTCAGGAGGACCTTCACATCCTCATCTGAGGGCGTATAGAGGGCGGGCTTAACTTTCTCCGGCAGTTTGACTTTAAGCCGTATATGAGGCGCATACATGTCCATAACAGCAGTAAGAAAGCCGTACACATTCCGGACGGTCTTCGGCGCATGTCCGGCGCTGATCCGGGCGATCCAGACCTGTACCTCTTCATTTGTCAGATCCCGGAGCTTTATGGGGCCGAGGTCGGAAAAATATTTTCTTTGATAGATCCCGTATACCCGCCTGGTGCTGGGGGAAAGGACAGGACCCTTTACCTTCAGATACTGCTCCAGGGCTTCCTTTACCGTATAGGAGTAAGTACTTGAGATACACGTTTTATTTGCGGCAAACTCTGCTGCCCGCAGTTCTACGTCACGGCGGCCCGCAGGGCTGGGATCATCTGAGGTGAAAGATTCATAAATCCGTTTTTCTTTGGGATTTCCTTTTGCATCCAGAACCGGCATACCTTTGGCATCCAGGACAGGGACAGAGTGGCTGTAGACCAGACAGCGCCAGGAGCCGGAAGGGAGTTTCTTTGCTTTTGCCATATTCACATTCCTCCAATCGTAAAATGAGTATAAAAATAACACCTGTACAGGTGCCGGAGGTTTGTGATAAAATATCTCTTGCGTAGGAAGATATTTGTCACGACCTCCGGGTCTGTGCAGTATTTTTCGGGATGCCGCTCCGGTGCTGGTAACACTGGGGCGGTTTTTCTTGGCTTTTTTTAGTTGAAAATTTTCAGTCCATGACATATAATATACTTAACAAGAGGGTCGTTGGTCAGCGTACACCTGACCGTCGGCAAATATAAGAGTTACAAAAAGTAGCGCCTTACTTTACCAGAGCGAGGGCGCTACTTTTTGCGTAGTATGTAAATAACAAGAGTGATTACCGCGCAAAGCATAGTCACAAATCCGAATAGCTCATCATATGTAACCATAAGCACCAGCCCCCTTTCGCATAGCGTCCGGCGGGCTGACATAACGCCCCAACGGCCCCTTGGGTAAGTATATTATATTGTCAAGGTTCACCACGGTTACTACCGGGGGATTTTGCGACGTCGCAAATTATTTCAGCAGATTAGCGACGTTGATGGTAAGCTCCGGGAAGATACCGACGGGGATATCATCTGAAAAGAGATAGAACATGGGAGCTGCATCCTCTTCATAACGGTATATTGTGGTGCGATCTTTTGCCGGATCGACGATCCAGTATTCCCGGACACCGGACTCGGAGTACAGAGCGTTCTTGGTGGAGTAGTCCATCCGGCGGCTGGAGGGCGAGACAATCTCGATTATAAGATCAGGCGCTCCATTGCATCCGCGGTCATCCAGCTTGGAGAGATCGCAGATCACGGAGATATCCGGCTCAACCCAGTCCTTGTCATTGGCATCAAGATTGACGGCAAAAGGAGCGGGATAGACTTCGCAGGAACCGTTGTGGTCTTTAATAAAGTTCCTGATAGTGCTGGATAACTCTATAATGAGCTTCTGGTGTGTCCGGCTCGGCGGCGCCATATCGTAAAGCTGGCCATCAATCAGCTCCGCCCGGCGGCCTTCAGGGAGATTCCAGTAATCTTCTGAGGTGTATCTGTGTTCTCTTGGTAATGGCATGGGATCACGTCCTTTCTTTTATGACATATCAGCAATTATAAAATTAATTAAAAGGTAATTCTTCATCAATTCCATCAGGGATAGTCATAAATGGATCCTCTGGCGCATTCCAGTCTAGTATTATATTTGCTCGATAAAATGTCGATCTGGCCCCACAAATTGGACAGTATCGAGCATTGGACGGCAAAGGGTCACTATTTAGACAATCTTCATTAGAACAGTGATTAACTAAACTTGTTCCACATATTTGACAAAAATCGCCTTCGATATTGGTTTCTTCGTTTTGACAAATGGGACATTCTTTTAGTTTTCCATTATCGTAAGTTTCTAACCTCTTATAGATCATTTTTCCATCTCCCCATTGTAAAGAATTTTTACTGCCGCATATAGGGCAATACTTGCCATAGCGTTGAATTAAACTGGCTCCACATTTGGTACATTTACGTTTATAAATAAAATCAAAAAAATAGTAAAAGATCATACGATCATATTCGTCTTTTGAAGAAATGTGAGACTTCCATTCAATATATTCGTAGTATCTTCGTTTAGAAGCAGGATCCGATATTTTGCACATGTAACGAATATTATTAGGGCTATTTATTCTAAATCCCGACAAAACGGCATGTGGGACTAAAATAAGTTGTGCGAAATAATCAGCTTCAGCTTCAAGATAATTATACTCGGTTTCAGAAAGAGAAGATCTGTATATGCGAGTATTCTTGTTCAGTTTAAGGTGAGATAGCGATATATGCCCTAACTCATGAGCAATATTCCACCTGTATCTATTTGAATTGACAATGCGAACAGTATCAATATCATTGTAATAAATAATATATCTGTCAGATTTTGCGTAATAATCAGCACACGAATCAGCTGTTCCACAAAAGTTTTTCATTTCTTCATAACTGAGATGGTAGCGTCTCATGTGTTCGCTATAAGGAATTAACCTGATATTGGGATAAGACTTACAAAGCTTTTTGATTTTGACAGGAAGCGATGCATCTATACGTTGCAGAGCGGACAAAACGATAGATTTTATTTCCTGCCTTCTTTGAAAGTCAATCTTTATCGTTGTCAAGGTAATCATCTCCGAAGTAATCTTCAAATGAAGCTTCGAGTATTCTCATCATTTTATCGCGATCTTTTTGATCCATATTGTTTCTCGCCCGCTCGATTCTTCGGATATCCGGATCTGGACGAGAAGATGTAGAATCCTCATTCTTTTCGTCAATTAAATCTGATTTATTTATTTTGAAATAATCCGCCAATGCCTGCACTTTTCCCATTCTGGGTAAAGCAATACCTTGGCACCATGTATTAAAAGTCTGCGGAGATACTCCAATAGCGTCAGCTACTTCTTTTTGTGTTTTGTTAAAGAATGAAAGATATTTATTTAAGTTTTTAGAAAATATTCTTTTCTGTTCTTCATCAGCCATAATGTTTTACCTCCCAACTTCCTTATAATTGAATAATACAATAAAAATGTATAAAGGTCAACAAAAAGTCAAAAAAAATTTGATTTATAATTTGGTCATAGGAACGGAGGTGAGAATTTTGAGCGAATTTCAAATTAGTTTAGCGGCGGCGAGGGTAAACGCTGGATTAACTCAGGAAGATGTTGCAAAGGCTCTAAAGGTCGGAAAACAAACGATTGTAAGTTGGGAAAAAGGGAAGCCTGAACCGAAAATGTCCCAATGTAGAGAACTTAGCAAATTATATAAAATGCCGTTAGACTATATTTTTACGCCTCAAAAATCAAATTAAAATTGATTTTAAGGACGGAAAGGGAAATCATATGAACGAATTACAGATTATCAACATTGATGGAGTAGAGTGCTATGAAAGAGACGGCACAGCGTATCTGAGGCTGGAGACCGTGGCGAGAGGGCTAGGGTTTACGAGAATTGCCGCAAGTGGCAACGAAGTTGTCAGATGGGAAAGAGTAGATGGATATTTGAATGATTTAGGCGTGCCCACAAGTGGGCACGATGGATTTATTCCAGAAAACGTGTTCTATCGTCTGGCAATGAAAGCGAAAAATGAAGCCGCTGAAAAGTTTCAGGCAAAGGTTGCGGATGAGATCATTCCCTCCATCCGAAAAACTGGAAGCTATCAGTCACACACACCACAGGGAAAAGAGCTTCTTGCGCTGGCTGTTCTGGAAGCCCAGAAAACTATAGAGGAACAGGCCGCAGAAATCGGTCGTATGAAGCCGAAGGAAATCTTTGCGGATGCAGTGTCAACAAGCCACACCGCAATTCTGATCGGAGACCTTGCGAAAATTCTTAAACAGAACGGCATCGAAACAGGTCAGAAAAGACTGTTCGCATGGTTACGAGAAAATGGTTACCTGATTAAGCGGAAAGGCACTGACTGGAATATGCCGACGCAGAAATCTATGGAGATGGGGCTTTTTGAAGTGAAGGAGTCCACGGTAAATAATCCTGATGGTTCCGTCAGAATCAACCGGACTACAAAAGTTACGGGAAAGGGACAGATATATTTTGTAAATAAATTTCTGGAAGCTACTGCTTAAATGGCCGTTCGCAGCAGAGCAGGAATGTAGGAAACAAGATGGAAGGTGAGAAAGTGGAAAAGCTTGAAAATTTAGTTGTCATTCCGAAAGAAGGGATTTTGCTCGTTAACGGCAAGAAGAAGGAGAGAATCTCCAAATTGTATCTGAAATTTGACAATGGAAAATGGGTGCTGTCATTTGAGGAAGATAAGATATTCGAGGCAACAGCACCCGGATGGGATTAAGGGATTAGTTTTGAAATGAAATCGGTTAATTCCATAATACCATTTTTAAAACGGTTTTCCATATAAGTAATAGCTTCAGCAGTAAGTTCAAAATTTCCGGAAACCCAGATTTTAACGAACCCAATATTTTTAAGCTCGCTGGCCACGCTCGTACAATCATCTGGATGCCATTTTGACAAGACAGGGTCATTCTTGAAATATTCGCGGCTAAATTGGCTGGATTCAGCTATAGAATTTCCCAGTTTTCGGCGCTGAAGGTATTCCTTATAGAGACAGCAAATCATTTTGTCAGCATCTTTTGTCATTCGCTTTATCCTTTCTTTTTACTCAGCCGCGATAACGGCCTGTAAACATATTATATGGAAGGAAGAAGCGGGAAGCAAGGATATTGATTACCTGTTCGCAACAGAGCAGGAAGCATGAGGAGGCGAGAAAGGAATCATGAAGCCTGAAGCAAGGATTAAAGAGTATATGGAGGCAAGAGGAATTTCCCAGGCTTTTGTCAGCAGGGAAACGGGAATCAGTACGGTAAAGCTGAATCTGGCCTTGAATGGAAATCGTAGACTTTCATTAGAAGAATATGAGCTGATATGTGGGGCATTGATGGTGTCAGTGGATTGTTTTTTAACGCCAAGGCATCCAACAAAAAACTGATAGGAGTCGCGTTCCTATCAGATCTTTGCCAAATTTTTTAACCCTGAATGTTTTGCAGGCTTTCGCCGCGTCCTACGCGACCGAACGCTTCTTGAAACATTTCGCCACTTATGCAGTTTTGGTTCAGCAGAATTGATGAACGCCCATTAGCTGGCGAATAGTAAGGAGTACCGGGCATGGTGAAGCATTTTAACGAGTGCCGTCTCGTGTGTTTTAAACTCTTCTCTGAGTCGAGTAACGCCATGCTGATTACTACATTTTACGCCGGTTTAAAGTGCTTTGGCATCCACTGTTGCGACCTTTCAATCAGAGAACAGGGCAAGTCAGTTTTTTTATAAGCATAAGACCCTCCTTGCCCCGTATCAGGGTAAAGAAATATTAACATATAAGAAATAAATATTCAAGAATTGGAAGTGAAACAGGAGGTGAAAAAAATGCCAAGAACGACACCAAGCAAATATGAAGAACGCTGCCGGATGGTACGCGGAATCATTAAAAAAGGAAAAGAGATCAAGAAGAAATCAGACAGGGATCTGGCGAAGCTTACCGGGAAGAATCCCCGACTGATGGAATCCCGCAACGCGGATCCCGGTTCCTTCCGGCTGTGTGAACTGTGGGCGATATGTGATGCCCTTGGGATACCGCCGGAGGAACGGATGGAGATCATGGGCGGCAAGAGAGGAGGCTGAACATGGAACAGAAGAAGCTCGACAAGCTCTATGAGCTTTTGGAGCGGGCGGAAAAAGAGCATGATGCGGAAACGACTGCTGCACTGCGGTGGGCGATATACCGTCTGGAAGGATGAGGAGGTGAAATGAGTGACAGAAGAAAAAGAGAGGCTAAGATTATGGATGCAAACATAGCGCAGACGGGTGAGAATCTGGTCTATATTACGCGGCACTGGGGAGCCCGGAATAAAGGCGTAGGTCATGCAAACCATGAACAGTGGCAGGGAAAAGTGTATTACATCCAGTCAGGAACGGATTATCGGGAGGAGGCCCGGCGAATCGGCCAGGAATGGATCATGGATCTGTGGTATGCTACCGGATATAGCGCGGACGGGGCGCATGAGAATGATCCATTGGGGCTATATGGATATAACTGCCGACACAGCCATCATGTCTGGTTTGAAGGCGCGTCCTCCCTTCCGGCTTATCAGCCACAGCCCGGGCCAGTTACTGTTGGCGGGAAAGAATATGATTATTACGCCATGACGCAGCGGTTGCGGGCAATGGAACGGGGGATCAGGGCGCTGAAGCGGGAAAAAGAAGCCCTGGAAGCCCTGAATCTGGACAGTACGGACATTAAAGCGAAGATCAGGGCAAAAACAAGGGAATATCGCGCCTTCTGCAGGGCCTGCGGAGTTCCAGAGGCAACCACGAAGCTGCGGTATGAGCGCGGGACCTCCGATCTGAAGAAGACACAGGCGTGGAAACGGTATGAGGCGGTGAGAAACGAGGCCAGGGCAGTGGATGAAAATAGTGACCCGGAAACGCTTCGGCGTAATCTGGAACAGATCCGAAACGAACTATCAGAATATACGAACCGGAAGAGCAAATGGAGTGGGAAAGTTATTGTTGACAATGCGAAATGTGAAGAAGCAAATGTTTCTGGTGAGAAAGAGTGGAACTGTGATATACTTTTAAGGAGTGATGCAGATCCTGGAACGAGATGGCATGAGATGCTACATTCCTGTTCCGCAAGCCATTATTCTCCGGAAGATTACTATCGATTTTCTGGAACGGAAGAGGCTGCTGTGGAGTATCTGACACAGGAGATTTGTATACAGCGTGGTATTCAGCATACAGCGACCTATACGAAGTATACGGATATACTGCGGGCTGTTAACGGCAGGATGAAATTTGCAGAAACAGACTTGCAGTTTGCCAAGGACTTTTTTGCGGTGGAGATGCCGGAGCGGTATACTTGGCTGCGGGATAAGGTTTCGGATTACCTGATGCATTCCGAAGCGTCTGTAGAGGATGTGATAGAAGTGATGGATTTCATAGCAGGTTTGGAGGAATTGCCGTGAGCGAAAAGGGAAAAGAACTGGCTGATCGGCTGATCTGGCGGAAAATGAGAGGGAAGGAAGAATGGCTTGCTTTTGAGAAAGAAGTACGAGATTTCCTGAAGAACGAAGCGACACCAGAAGACAGGGAACTTTTGGGACAGTATATGGAAATGCTTTACATGGTATGCCGGGGCTTCGAATACTCTGAGCAGCAGAAAGCCAATCAGGAGAAGACGCGGGAGACGGAAGGCGAAAGATAAGCTTGCATACGATATTCCTATATGTTATAATATGGGTCAAAGATATGATTTCCGCTTATGGAAAAGAGGGGATGCTGGTGCGGGAGTATTGGTATAAATGCCCGAAGTGCGGATTCCCACGGATGCTTAAGATCAGGCCCGATACGAGAGTATATAACTTTCCCGGGTACTGCAAAAAGTGTAAGCAGGAATCCATTATCAATATAGACAACAGAGCCAAGAGCCGAATAGTTAATTCCGAGTGAATTAATTACGCGGCTCTTTTTCTTTTGTCTGACAAGGCTTCTCGACGGCCTTGGGTGAACCCGGAGGCTGATGGACCTCGTTAAAAAAATCGTTAAAAGGAGATCGAGATGAAAAGAGAGGAACTGGAAAGACTGGGGCTTACGAAGGAACAGATCGACAGCGTGTGCGATCTGAATAACAAGGACGTGCAGCCATTGAAGGACGATCTGCAGAAAGCGCAGGACGATCTGAAAGTTGCGCAGGACAAGGTTACCACCACGGAAGAGGCACTGAAAAAGTTCGACGGCGTTGATCCGGAGAAGTTGAATCAGCAGATTTCTGATCTGCAAAATAAGCTGGAGCAGAAAGACAGCGAACACGCGAAGGCGTTAGCTGACCGTGACTTTGAAGATCTCATTAAAGAGGCGATCGGAGAAGCGAAGGGCCGGAATACAAAAGCGATCCGGGCACTTCTGGATGTGGATGCGCTCAAGGCATCAAAAAATCAGAAAAATGACGTGGCGGCTGCGCTGAAAAAGCTTGCCGAAGCCGAAGACAGTAAGATGCTGTTCGGGGAACCTGAGCCGAAGCCCACCGGTAAGGTGGATCCGATTGGGAGGGTGGACAAACCTGCGCCCGGCCAGAAAGAATCCCTTCGTGACGCCCTGAAGGAGCATTACAAGCAGTAACGAGAAAGAAGGAGTGAGATATGCCTGTAACATTAGCTGAAGCAAAAGTCGGCATGGCCGACAAGGTAGACCAGCAGGTTATCGATGAATTCCGCAGAAGTTCCCTTCTGCTGGATATGCTGACATTTGACGATTCGGTATCTCCCGGAACGGGCGGTTCTACACTGACGTATGGATACGTCCGGCTGAAGACGCCTTCTACCGTGGCGGTGCGTTCAATCAACAGCGAGTATACGGCGAACGAGGCGAAGAGAGAAAAGGCAACGGCAAACGTGATTATCCTGGGCGGTTCGTTTGAGGTGGATCGTGTGATTGCGAACACCAGCGGCGCTGTGGACGAGATCGATTTCCAGCTGAAGGAGAAAACCAAAGCCGGAGCTAACTACTTTCATAATCTGGTTATCAACGGAACTTCTGCCACATCCGGAGCGGGGTTTGTCGTGAACACGTTTGACGGTCTGAAGAAGATCCTGTCCGGCTCTGATACGGAGTATACCTCCGAGAGCGATATATCCACCAGTGCACTGCTGGATACGAACTACAACGCGTTCCTGGATGAACTGGATGCGTTCATTTCGAAACTGGCTGAAAAGTCGGATATTCTGCTCATGAACAATGAGATGTTGACCAAGACCAGAGCGGCCGCCCGCCGGGCAGGCTTCTACGAGCGCAGCGTAGACGGTTTTGGCCGCACGGTGGAGAAATACAACGGGATCCCGATGATGGATGCAGGCCAGTATTACAATGGATCTGCAACCGTGGATGTGATCGAGACGAGCACGCCTTCCACGTCCGCATACGGCGAGACCGATATCTACGCGGTGAAGCTGGGACTGAACGCGTTCCACGGCATTTCCGTTGATGGAAGTAAGATGATCCATACTTACCTGCCTGACCTGCAGGCTCCCGGAGCTGTGAAGAAGGGCGAGGTGGAACTGCTGGCCGGAGCTGTCCTGAAGAACAGCAAGATGGCCGGAAGGCTGAAAGGAATCAAGATCAAGCCGAAGACTGCAGCGGGCGGCTGATAAGGAAGGAGAGGGAGCTGGGTGCTTTATGTAACATGGGAGTATTACAGCTCCCTTTATGATATGATCCAGGAAGATAATTTTCAGAAGCTGTGCACGAAAGCCAGCGCGAAGCTGGATGTATATACGCATCTGAGGGCGCAGGTGTTTGAAGAAGCTTATGATCCGGAAACTGCGACGCCGTTTGAAAAACAGGTACACACGCAGATCCAGAACACGGTCTGCGATCTGATCAATCTGGTCAGCACGCAGGAAGCGGCGGGGGCTGGGAACGGGCTCACATCCGTCAGCAATGACGGGTATTCGGAATCGTACAAGGTGACCACGCAGGTGGAGAAAGAGGTTGAGCTGGTGTCCCTGATCCAGCAGGGCTTGAGCGGAACCGGACTGGCAGGTGCGTTATGAGTGTGCTTTTCACTGACACGATGACCGTTTTTAATCATTTCTGCGAGGAAGGAAAGGATTCCTGGAAGCGTACCGTCATAAATGGAGTGCAGTGGCGGCACAGCAAAAAGGAACTGATCGTTGCGAAGGGTGTACAGGCGGAAGAACGGGTGGAAAGCGTGACGGTAGACTTTTCCAGAGGATACGGCCGACCGTCCTATGTGGAGCCGATTCAGTACGGAACTCTTTCTGCAGAAGAACGGGCGGTGAGCTGGACGCTGAACAGTAAAAACGGGCTGGATATCATCGCTCTGGGAGAGGTTTCGGAGGAGATTTCCAGTGAGGATGATATCGACAGTCTCCGGAAGAAATATCCCTACGTTGTACTGGTCAGCTCCGTAGCGGATAACCGGAATCGTCCACGTCTGAAACATATCAGGGTGGTGGGGAAGTAATGGGAATCACATTTGAGTGCAATTTCAACCTCCGCGATCTGGTCAAAACCCTCGGTACTGAGGAGAAGGGAAGAGTGCAGCAGTTTGTCACAAACGAGGTGCTCAATCTGTCCGACGGCTACATTCCGTTTGACGAGGCTGGTAAATATGAAAATCCCGGCCGGCTGAAGGACAGCGGACATATCGAAGATGGAACGGATGTGGTGTGGCAGGCTCCCTACGCACGGCGCTGGTATTACGAAGACGCGAACTTTCAGGGCGCTCCCCAGCGGGGAAATTACTGGGTGCCTAGAATGCTGCAAAATGGAGGCCTGAAGCAGATTGAAGACGGGGCCAGAAAGGTTGTGAAGAAATGACGGTATCAGAAAGCGTGATCAGATGGTTGAAAGGTTTTGATGCGGACCGGCTGGCAACTGTGAGTACAGACATGCAGACGGCAGAGGTAAAATCCTACTCTTTGATCAAAGAGCCTCAGCAGAACGTGCAGCACTTCTTATCCGGTCGGAAGATTGTGACGGACTACTTCACGCTGATGGCGCGGCTGTCGAACCGGACAGATGCGGCGCGTGTGGGGAATTCCGGATTTGGAGAGGCCCTTGAAAAATGGATTGACGCTCAGAACAGGGCAGGAAAATACCCGGTTGTCGAAGATGCGGTCGTTCAGGAAATCAGCGTTACCACGCCATTTTATGTGGGACAGACGCAGGAACATGAAAATTTATATCAATTAACGATAGCAATCAGATATATGAAGGAGAAGTAGACCATGGCAAAAAGAGAAGAACTGATCCACTACATCGACACTTCAATGGGACAGGAAGAGGCTGCATATGCGCTGATCGGAGACGGCGTATCCTCTATGACCGAAGAATTCAATGTGGAAGAGGAAACTACGCAGTGGATCAACCAGGCAAACGGAAATACGGAAGTCCGGTCGTATACGCCCAGTATCGAAGTGGAAAAGCAGGACTGCATTGACGATGATATGCAGGCTTTCATCGATAAGATTATAGATGAACTGCCTACTGGGACGGATGCGGAGACATACTACATCAGGTTCAGGCTAAAGGACGCGATACCCAGTGCTTCCGGAAAGTATGTGGCATACCGCAGGAGATGCGCGGTATCCGCTACCAGCACTGGCGGTGATGCAGGTGCCAATGTGGTGAACTCGATTAAGATCGGCGGCAAGGGCTCAGCAGTGAAGGGCTACTTCGATGTGGCCACGAAAGAATTTACGGAAGGAGAATACTCCGCGGGCGTCGGAGGATGATCACAGAGCGAGTTAAATAGCAGAAAGGAAGAGAGTTGACATGGGAAATTTCTATGGAAACATAAAAGTTGATAACGGAATTCGCAAGATCTGTGTAAATGATGAAGGGGAGTATATTGAACTCTCTCTGGCGGATACGAAGCTGGTGGGTATCGAGTATCGGCCGGATGTAATACAGAGCATTGATTACTCTGTCGAGGACGATACGACTGAGAGTGGTTTCGCGGAAACTGTAGTGGATATGGTAACGGTGAAGATGCAGAAAGCTGCAGAGAATGCATCTGCAGCAGTGACGGCTTTGGATACGAGAGTGACGAACGTGGAAGCTGATGTGCAGTCTATCAGTAATGCCATTATGGGCGAGGAGGTAGAGAAATGAGTATCAATGAAACAGCACTGAAAAAATTGGCCGCGATGGGAAAACAGGCAGAAATCAATGCTTCAGGGAATACGGACGAGCAGGCGCTGGAGGTTGCTGTACTCTATCCGAACTGGGAGGATGTAGCTGAAGGAGATGCGCTGGCGGCTGGGGAGCGTTACAACTATCAGGATGCGCTCTACAAGGTCCTGACAGAGCACCAGAAGCAGGCTGCGTGGAATCCGGTTGATGCGCCGTCCCTGTTCGCGAAGATCCTGATTCCAGATCCCGGCGAAATCCCGGAATGGGAACAGCCCGGGCCTGAAAACGCATACAGTAAGGGGGACAGGGTGACGCATAACGACAGGACATGGGAATCTCTTGTGGATAACAACGTTTGGGAACCGGGAGCAGTCGGCACAGAAGCACAATGGAAAGAAATTGTAGAATAACGGGGGTAGAAATCTATGAAACAGGCATACATAACAATTCAGGCGGCTCTGGCCGCAGCTATTGCATGGCTCTCTGCCCGGTTGGGCATCCTGTTGCCGGTATTGTGTATCCTCGCCATCGCGATGGTGCTGGATTATATCACTGGCATGCTGGCCAGCAAGAGGGAAGCAATCGAGCATCCGGAGGATCCGGCCTATGGATGGAGCAGTAAACGCGGCGCGGAGGGAATTATTAAAAAAGTGGGATACCTCTGCATTATTGCGGCTGCCTTGATCGTTGATTATATTATCCTGCACGTTGCGGCACAGATCGGGCTTCAAATTACTCTCAAGGCGTTTTTCGGGCTTCTGGTGGCCGTCTGGTATATTCTCAATGAGCTGTTATCCATCATCGAAAATGCAGGCCGTATGGGCGCCCCTGTGCCGTCGTGGCTGACAAAATATGTCGCGGTGCTCAAAAATAAGATTGATTCACAGGGAGAGGGAGAAGGGGGCGAGTGAGTCCTCTTCCCTACATATTATAAAAGAAAAAAGGAAGAAGAGTATGTGGAAAGGAATAGATGTAAGCGACAACCAAGGCATAATTGACTGGTCACAGGTGGCCGATGCAGGCGTACAGTTCGCGATCCTTCGCAGTGTCCGCCGGTCCGGCAAGGCAGACTATCAGTTTGTGGCAAATCTGGCAGGTTGCCGGAAGTATAATATCCCGGTAGCTGTCTATAAGTACACCTACGCAACGACGGAGGCTCAGGCGCAGGAAGAGGCCCGTCAGGTAGTGGCCCTCCTGCAGCAGTACAATCTGACTACCGGCACAATGGTCTGGTGGGATGTGGAAGATCGTGACACTCTTCAGCCGCTCGGCCGCGCAAAGCTGACGGCGCTGATCCAGGCGGCCAGAACTGTGATTGAGGCCGCAGGATACCGGTTCGGCATCTATGTAGGCCTATATGTGTATCAGGAGAAATGGTTTGACTTCAACCAATTCGCCACTGTGCCTCTGTGGGTGGCCCGATACTATAACGGATACAACGTGATGCAGTTCGATAATGAGCCGAACCAGGCGAAGAGACCAGCGGTGGGCCGAGCTATCTGGGGCTGGCAGTACACCAGCACAGGTCGCGTGCCCGGCATCAACGGCAACGCTGATCTGGACATCTGCTATCAGAATCCGGCCAGCACAGAAGAGCCCAGGCCGGAACCGGGAACCCTCTGGTGTCTGTCCATTGCTGATGTCTGGGCGGAGTCGATTGCTAAAGCTGCAGCTACGGCATACCAGGGCTGCCTGGTGCACAAGGCGGCCGTGCTGGATGTAGGCGGCATTGAGATCTGGATCGCGTCCATCGCGGATGTCTGGACGCAGGCTCAGGCCGAAGAGGTACAGCGACAGTTTGCCGCTCTGGGAGTCGCCGGAGTGGTGCATAACATCCGGGTGCTGGAATAGCGTGAAAAGAGGCGGGAGGATTGCCCTTCCGCCTTGCCACAAAGCCCTGAAATCCGTGTTGCATTTCGTGTTGCATCGTGTTGCATTTTTGCCTGTTTTCGCCCATTTTATTTTGTGCCAGAACAGAAAAGAAAAAGCCGATAACCCGCGCAGTTATCAGCTTTTTCTGTGTTTATCGCTCTTTAAAGATGAACAGGAGCAGTAGGAATCGAACCCACATCGATGGTTTTGGAGACCACTGTTCTACCTTTGAACTATGCTCCTATCTGCTGTCCGTTTACCGAACCGCGAATTGTATTATAGCATAGACTGAAACAGAAAAGCAAGCCCTTTTGTAAAAAAACCAAATTTCTCGTTGCTACTCAGCCTTCCGCATATGCTGTTCCGTTTCCCTCGTTTGTGACACCTGGTTCCCCATGCACGGCATCCGGCTTCAGCGGCGCAGGGTTCGGCTGCATTCTTTTTCCGTAAACCTGTGAGAAAATTGTGCTGTTTCTTGGCCTTGCATGCGGGAAGTGCACCCGCATGCTCTGGCGGCGTTGTTTGACGCCCCATAGGGGCGGAGTTTAGCCGCCATGCGGG
>ERZ826396.1772-NODE-1772-length-21264-cov-12.368334_pt1 | contig 21264 bp, 18 predicted proteins | sample MGYA00519926_ERZ826396 | MGnify/ENA primary metagenome ERZ826396 (study PRJEB31778, sample SAMEA3449230) | human gut metagenome | biome: human gut; feature: human-associated habitat; material: faeces | place: United Kingdom | collected 2010/2012 ... | reverse complement strand
TCACGTTGTCGACGGCCTTGCGGTTGCCGAACACCTTCGAGAGCTTCTTGGTTTCTATCGCGGCGACCGCGCTGCCCACGCCCACGTCAGCCCTTCTTCCCGCCCTCGTCGTCGGCAGACGCGTCTTCAGCCCCGTCGTCGCCGGAAGAGGCCGTCACCACCACAGCGCGCTCCTCCACGACCGTCCGAGCGCCGTCGCTTTCGACCGACGCCTCGTACGATGCGGCCACCACGACGCTGTCCGTGTCGCCGGAAACCGCCTTCTTCGCCTTCGCCTCGAGGCGCGCCTCCTCGTCCTCGACGCCCGCGAGCTTGCGGCTCGCGCCGCGCCGCCCGAAGGTCGACACCACGATGCCCGCCATGAGCAGGAAGAAGCCCGCCCACACGAACGAGATGAGGGGGTTCACCCGCACGTCCATGGAGAAGTCGCCCTCGGTGTTCACACCGCGGTACACCACGAACAGGTCCTCGGTCGGGAAGGAGATCACGCTGGCCACGAGCTTTTGCTGCTGGGTGGACTGCACAAGCTGCACGGTCGGGTCCACCGTGCCGAGCGCTTGGCCGTCCTTCTGCACGTCGAAGCGGACGGTGTAGAGGATGTCGTCGCCGTTGTCCTGCGGCTCCACGGAGTTGCCGGTGTAGGTGAGCGTGAAGTCCTGGATGGCGAAGGGGGCCGCTGCCGTGTCCGTCTCCTCGTCGTAATCGATGTAGCCCACGCGCTCGGTCACGTACATGGACGAGCCGATGAGGCCCACGAGGATGACCGCCATGCCGAGGTGCGCCACGAAGCCGCCGAACGTGGACGCGCGGTTCACGAGCAAGCCCCACGCGGCCGCAAGCGCATTGCCGCCGTGGCCCTTCTGATAGCCGCGGATGGTGCGGCCCAGCATGAACAGCGAGTTGAAGAACAGCACGCTCGCCACGAAGAAGCCCACGACCGCCAGCCCGTTGTAGTACCACGACGGGTTGAGGACGCTCAGCATCTCCTCGGCCGAAGCGTCGCCCGAGGCCGCCAAACCGGTGTAGTAGTCGAGGTTGGCGTTGTAGCTGGGCAGGAGGTACGTCGCGAAGTACACCATGAGCACTGCGAACAGCGCGAGCGCGAGCACGCCCGGAACGCGCGCGCGCTTCCAAAACTGCTTGCCTTCGGTGCGGCCCCACGAAAGGAGCGGGCACACGGCCAAGATGGCCAGGTACACCACGCCGAGCGGGCGCGCGATGGCGTCGTAGGTGCCGGTGGAGACGGTTTGCCCGCCCAACGGCAGCCACGGCCACGAGGGCAGCGCCGAGGCCACGGTCAGGTACGTCAGAAGCAGCGTGAACACCACCATGATGACGTTGTTGAAGTAGTAGGCGGCGTCCTTCGACGCCATGCTCTCCACGTCGTCGGAACCTGCGGCGGCCGGGCCGAAGCTTCTCCACCGCACGACCAACCCCACGATACCGGCCAGCACCGACAGGCCGATGAGCGCGCCGAACAGCACGAGCGACACCGGATCGCCCTCGAAGGCGTGCACCGACTGCACAAGCCCCGAACGCGAGATGAACGTGCCCACGATGACGAACGAGAACGTCAGGCACGCGCACATCACCGACCAGCGCTTGAACGCGCCGCGCTGGCGGTACACCGTGAAGCTGTGGATGAGCGCCACGCCCACGAGCCACGACAGCAAACTCGCGTTCTCAACGGGGTCCCAACCCCAGTAGCCGCCCCAGCCGAGCACGACGTAGGCCCACACGGCGCCCAAGCCGATGCCGATGCCGAGGAACAGCCACGAGAACAGCGCGTAGCGCTGCGAGCGCACCACCCACTCCTTGGAGGGATCGTTCACGATGAGCGCCGCGATGGCGTACGCGAACGGGATGGTGAGGCCCGCATAGCCCACGAACAGGGTGGGCGGGTGGATGGCCATGGCCCAGTGCTCCAAAAGCGTGTTCATGCCGAACAGCGACGCGGCGGACGTGAGGTTGCCCGAGGCGTCGAAGTACTTGGCCGGAGTGGCCGTGAAGGGCATGTTGCTCTCGGAGAACAGAAGCACGCACACGAACGCGGCGAGCACGACCTGCGAGACGAGCAGCGCCATGGCGTCGAGGCGTTTGGGAGCCTTGAGGTTGCGCGCCGCCACCACCGCGTTGAACACGGCGATGAGCCACGCCCAGAACAGAAGCGAGCCCTGTCGTCCCGCCCACAGGCCCGCGAGCTTGTAGAGCCAGGCGAAGTCGCCCGAGGCGTCGCTGTGGTAGTTGAGGACGTACTCGATGGTCATGTCGCCGGTCATGAAGCAGTACACGAGGATGCCGCAGCACACCGTGAGCCCCGCAAGCGACAGGAACACGGCGATGTGACCCGCCCATGTGAGCGTTTCGCCGAGATCGCGTTTACGCTTGCGCATAAGCGCGCCCGCGACGAGGCACACGGCGGACACGGCGACGCCGGCGAAGGCGACGAGCAGTCCGATCAATCCGAATGTTGACATGCGCTATCCTTTCGGACGGCGGCGGGCGAAGGCCCGCCGCCCCTCGAATTCCAATACGGAGGCACGCGCGAGGCTTACCCCTCGAGGGCCAGGTCGGTGGCCGCGAACTTGCCCTGGTCGTTGAGCGATCCGGTCAGAACGAGGCTCGTGCCGTCGCCCACGTCCTCGGGGATCGCGCCGTCATAGAGCACGGAAAGCTCGTCTTTGCTCTCAGGGTCGACGAGAACAAGGCGCTCGCCCGAGCCCGCCGTGGCGAGCGTGCCGGCCTTCACCTCGCCTGCCACCTTGACGGGCTTGCCCACGACCTCCTCGCCGTACTCGAGCAGGCGCGTGATCGTAAGGGCCTCGGAAGCGTTCTCGTACTTCGACGGGCACTTCGTAACGAGCTCGCTGGCATGGAGCACGCCGTCTTCGCCGATCTTGCCCGTGCAGATGGCCGTCACGTCGTTGCCGAACGTGGCGGACACGCCGCCGTTGTAGCGCACCCTCAGCTCTTGGGAGGGGTCGCCATCGGGATCGTAGATGGAGAAGGTCAGCACGTTGTCGTTCGTCTCGAACGAGTTCTCGACGACGTTGCCGGTCACCTGGATCTTCTGATCTGCGAAATCGCCGGTCACGGCATCTGCCACCGTCACCGCCTTCGCCGAGCTCGCCCCGCCCACGACGGCCAGGATGACGATCAGCACGATGACGATGATGCCGGTCACCATGCCCATGCGGCGCTTCGTTTTCGTGTTCACGTTCGCCTCCTCGAATGATTCTCTCTCGCGGTCATTTTCACGTACCTCAAAGTTCCGAAGAGCGCAATGGCGCGGAATTCAAAGATTCACCACGGGGCCGCGCCGCCTCGCTCCGACCGCGCGTCGCGCAATGCAAAACGGCGGCGCATTGCGGGTTGTCGAGCGGCCATTTCGTTCTTCGGACCTTTGACAAGGGAGCCCGTCCAAGCGCTCGCGCGCTTGAGGCGGGCTCCCTCTCGCTATTCGGTTCTCCGTCCGTCACCGGACATCGAAATCGCGCCGTGCGGCCTACGCGCCCTGAAGCTTGTTGGCCTCGGCCGTCGTCAGCCAGCCGGCGGGCAGCTTGCTCTCAGTGTGGCACTGCGTGCAGTAGTCCACGGAAGCGCGGTGCGCCTTGTGGCACTCGCTGCAGTCGATCTCGCCGTGCTGCGCCACATGCGGATTGTAGTCCATGTCCGCCGTCATCTCCGCGAGGTCGTCGCGCGTGAGGTTGTGGCAGGACTCGTTCAGGCAGAACTGATCGCCCTCGAGGCCGCGGGCCTCGGTGAGGTCGTCCACGCCGCGCTCCTCGAGCGGGTACACGTAGTTGCCCGTGACCCAGTTGATGCCCTCGTTGATCTGCTCGCTCAGCGTCGGAACGTGGCAGCCCATGCAGGTCGTGCCCTCCTGGGCGCGATGCGTGGCGGCCAGCATGCTGGACGCGTCCGCAACCTCGTTGCCCCACTTGTCGGTGGACGGCTGGCCCGGCTCCGCCTCGTAGGTGGGCAGGTACGGATCCATCGGCGTGTGGCAGATGGCGTTGCAGAAGCTCGGTTGCTCGTGCCAAACCCAGAAGCCGGCACCGGCTGCAATCAAGACGACCACCACGACGCCCACGACGATCGGCCACTTCTTCTTTCCCTTTTTCTTGGGAGCGGCTTCCTCGGTCATGGGAGCATCGTCGTTGGCGGCTGCCTCGGTGGCGGCTTCCACTTTGGTCTCCTCTTCGCTCATGCTCTCTTAACCCCCTTTCTTCTTCTCTCGAGCTTGCATCTCCACTCGTCTCTCGCATCGAAGCGTTGCCGGATCGACTCCGAACGGAGACACAAGCACTTTACCACATGCATCCTAGCGTTCATGCGACAAAAAACCTATCACCCATTTGGGGGGAATTAGCCCGAAACACCCCCGTTTTTCGTGTGAGTCGGCCTTTTTTCGCCCTCTTTCGCCCCCGAAGGGCGAGATGTCGAAAAAGCGGAAACGGAGCCCCGTCGCCCTTGCGCGGCGCAAGGGCGACGGACCCTCGGCAACACGGCCGAACGTGGACGGGTGGCGAAACCGTCCTTGGAGGGGCGGGCGCAAGAAGCGAACGCGTCGCACCTTGCGCGGAGCAACCTCCGCCCCTCCCTTCTCCGCCTCCACGGCGTCCGAGGTTCGCGAAGCGAACCCGGACGCACGTGCGGCGCGCGCCTTCGAGAAGCCGATTCGCATCGGACTCGACGACGGCTAGGCGAGCAGCGCCAGCCCCTCGTCGACCGCGGCCTCGGCCTTGTCGAGCGTTTCGCGGGTCAGCACGGAGTTGTGCGCGCCCTCGCTGTTCTCGACCATCACGAAATCCCAGTAGAACTGGGCGTTGCGCTGCAGCGTCCACAGGGTCTGAAGCTCTTCGGAGGCAGCCGGAACTTCGCCACCCGCCTCCTTGGCGGCCTTGATGGCGGCGATCTCGTCAGCGTAGCGCTCGGCAACCTGCTTGGTCATCTGCTCGATCTTCTCGCTGATCGACGTCACGCGCTCCTCTTCTTCGGCCTGGATGTCCTTGACCTTCGTCGCGAGATCGTCGTGGCACTCGCTGCAGTTGCTTTCAACGAGCTGCTGGTTCTCAAGCGGGCTCGTCCAGTTGTGCGAGGTGTACTCGCCATCCTCGCCCTCGACGGTGCCCATGTGGCAGTCGGCGCAGCTGTAGCCCTGCTTGGCCATGGGAGCCATGTCGCCGCCGTACATCGTCTCGAACTCGGTGTGCTGCACCTTGATCATCGGAGCGAGCGTGTCGGCATGCTCCCAATCCTTGTAGCCGCGCTCATCGTAGTACGCCAAGATGGCGTCGGGCGTCATCTCGTCGGTGCCCTCGTAGGGGTTGGTGGTGACCTTCGTGTCGGGATCGAAGTAGTACTCGTTGTGGCACTGGCCGCACACCTGGGACTCCATGGGAACCTCGCTTGCCTCGCCGTAGTCGCTCCCGAGCGACTTGACGAAGTACTGCCCGGTCACGCTCAGCGACTGGGGCTCGTTCTCATGGCAGTTGTAGCAGCTGATCGGCTCGGTGAACTCGCCGATCATGTCGTTGAACTTCTCGGTGTACACCTCGTCGCCCTCGCTGTTGACCTTCGCGGTGAACTGGGGCGTCTTGCAGGTGATGCAGTTCGCCAACTGCTCTTTCTGCGTGGTGCGCGGCGTCTCCTTCACGCTTTGGAGCGCATAGACGTGGCTGGACGCCTCGTCGTAGCCCAGCGCGAACGCGTAGCCCTTGTACATCGTGTTCAGGGCCGGGTACAGCTCCAGGTAGTCGTGCTTGCCGGAGTCGGGCGAATTCGCCTCGTTCTCCATGTAGGAGCTGTACTGATAGGGGTAGACGTCCTTCCATGCCTCGGCGGTGACCACGCCGTATTCGTCTGCCTTGGGCGTCCCCTCCTGCTGGGGAAGCTTGGCGTTGCTCGTTGCGGCAGCGTCGTCGCCCGCGTCGGTCGCGGACTGCGGCGCGCAGGCAGCGAGGCCTGCAACCAGGCCGAACGCGCACAGCGAGGCGCCCCAGAGCGCAACCTTGTTCCTCTTGACTTTCGTCATGAGCTCTCCTCCTTTCGTCTGGCGGTCACTCCTCCACGAAATATACATGGTTCTGCGCGGCGAGGCGATAGCCCCTGCTGCGTGTCAGGGAGTTTCCCGGCTAAATAAGGGGAAAACCCTAAGCTGACTTATCAGCGAGTTGCCGGATGCGCGTGCGGCGTTGCGGCGAGCCCCGCGTCGAATCGCCCCACGCAACGAGGCGGCATCACGTCGCGCACGGAAAACCGTTCTACGCCGAATGCTTGGTCGAAGCGATGTATCGGGAACGGGGAAGGAAGAGAACTCTGCAAGCCCTCTGGCGTACAGGGCCACGAACAGCAAAAAGCCGGAGTAGCGATCTCCGGCTTTGGTTTCCGTGGTGGAGATGATGGGATTCGAACCCACGACCCCCACGTTGCGAACGTGATGCTCTCCCAGCTGAGCTACATCCCCACGGGGTTATGCGCGCTCTCGCGCGAGGACACATTTTGCCTGTATCGATGCGTTTTGTCAAACGGAAATTTGCACGGAACCGCGAAATACACACGAACAGCTAGTCGTCGGGGAAGACGCGACGATACTCGTCCCATGTCATATGTTCGAGAATATCCCCCGGCTGGCAGTCAAGCACCTCGCACAGCATGTCGAGTGTGCTGAAGCGAACAGCGCGAATCTTTCCGGTCTTGATGCGCGAAAGGTTCACGTTGGTAATGCCCACCTTCTCCGCCAGCTCGTTGAGGGAAATACCGCGGTCGGCCATGATGCGATCGAGCCTGAGAACGATTGGCATCGATCCCACCTACAACGTCTCGTCCGAGAATTCCTGCAAGAGGACGCCATATTTGAACACGAACGAGAAAGCGAAAACTACAGCTGCAGCTATAAAGGGAGCGAAATTGATTGTAATGACAGGATCTTCCATCGCCGAATAACGCCCATCATAATGCAAGAATGCCGCATTACAAGATATTCCAAAATCGATGATCGCATATCCGACAAGCGCCAAAGACATTTTGCGAAGCCGCCTAACCTGAATCATGGAAAACGGTGATTCCCCATTCGCGGCATCAGAGAACACCTTAATGAGAATCGCTAACATTACCCCAATAACCACGCCATCGAGAATGTAAAGAAATAGGCCTACAACGCTAATATTGCCAACACTGAAAAACGAGTTGAGATTCATTAGCGAGCAAGCCATAAAAAGGGACGAAACAGTCCACCAAAAACAGAACACGAGAAATATGGACTTCATCGCAAAATTCAAAAACTTGCACACCTTGCATACTTTTGACAATGATTCCCTAGCATCATTCTCTTCTTGGTTTGGCAAAACTTCTCCTTCGACAGCAAAATGCGATTCACAGCTACACAGCCATCATAAAAGCGGCCTCAAGCGAGGCCGCTTTTATGATGTAGCTAGAACCCAATAGCGATACAAAAATTACCCGCTACACCAATTGGCGCGCAGACAGACCGCGTATCTCCATCGCTATAGAACAGCATACGTCTCACCTCCTTTGATTGATCGAATCGGACATCATGCGGCCCAAAGCGTCGTAGAACGCCTGGGTCATGGCGCAGTACGAGTCTGGCGACTCGAGACTACCGGTAGAGAACAGCGAACGGGCGCGACAGCCTCCCCCGCACAGATGAACGTAACGACATGCCGAGCAGCCCGCGAACTTTGAAGCGTCGAGGGACCGGAACCGTTGGGCAACGTCGCTCTCAAGCGCTTCGGCCAGCGAACCGGTGAACGCGTTGCCCATGGCAAGCTCGGGCCGCTGAAGCATGTGGCACGGGTAGACGGCACCGTCGGCGGCCACGCTCACCTCTTTGCAACCGGCGCCGCAACTGCGTTTGACCGTGAGGTTGAGGCCCACGGGCGCGTCGAGCAACGCAAGCGGCCGCCCGCCATCGAGCGTGAGCAAACCGCGTCCGAGAGCGCGCAGCTCGTCATCCCCAGGCAGCAACGGAGCCAACACGTCGCTCGCCTCGCAGGAGAGCAGGCTGAAATTGAGCGTGACGCCAAGCTCCTTCGCCAGCCGTACGTAAGCGGGAAGCTCGTCGAGGTTCTTCGCATGCACCGTGGGCAAGATGTGCGCAGGGATGCCCGCGGTCTGCACGTCGCGCACAGCCTGGACAAGCTGATCGAAACGCTGGCGACCGCGGATATGGGCCGGCGCGTCGGCCGAGCTGCCGTCGAACGAGACGGACACGCAATCAACGTGCGGAGCAAGACGCGCAAGCGCTTCTGCGGAAAGGCACATGCCGTTTGAAAGGACGGTCACCTTCGCGATGCCGGCGCGCTTCGCCCTTTCCACGATGTCGGGTAGATCGGCGCGCAGAAACGGCTCCCCTCCCGATATGACGAGCTGCGCCACGCCTGCCGCAGCCAACTCGTCGACGGCATGGAGCACATGGTCAAGCGGAGCGTCGGCAAGGGCGTTGCGACCCGCATCGAACGAGTAGCAGCCGGCGCAGTCGAGGGTGCACCGCTGCGTGACGTGCAAGTACGCCGCGACGACGCCCTCCTTCGCCCTCGCATCGCCATCTTTGCCCGACCGCGAGCACGTGAAGAACTCGCCCTTCATAAGATGCTCGAAAAGCGCCGGATCGACGGCCACCACATCTTCCTCGGGCACGTCCTCCTCGAACAGGCGCGCGCAGACGCCGGCCCCCTCCCGCGTGAGCCCGATCGCATAGCCTGTGTCGAGGGATCCCACCATGGGCACCCCTGCGAAATCGAACGACACCACCGCTTCGGCGAATCTCAACGCAGACTCCTCACCGTGCTCCTCTCGTACGGAGCACATACTATACACCTTCGAGGGAGCCTTGAGCATGCGCGCGAGCGCGAACGTCCCGAAAACACGCATGCTCCAACCATCTTCGTAATCGCATGGTTACATATCGTCGTTGTCGCTTGCCATCTGGGAGGATGATCTTTTTTATCATACGAAATGGCATGTTTGCTTTTAACGTTTTATGATAAATTTGAGCCGTCGAAAATCCAACAGCGACACCGCGACAGGAAAGCCGACCAGTGAACATCAACCAACTGGAATACTTCGTCACCACCGTGCGATGCGGCAGTTACTCCTTAGCCGCCCGAGAGTTATTCGTTGCACCGCAAACCGTCGCTAAAGCGGTAAACGATCTTGAACGAGAGCTGAACGTCAGCCTTTGCAGAAGATCGAGCAGAAGCATCGAGCCAACCCCGTTCGGACAAGTGTTCTCGACGCGGGCCTCCGAGATACTTTACCGTTTGACAGAGCTCGAGTCTCTTGCGAAACGCCAAACGCTATCTCAGACGGAAGAAGGCGTCGCAATGCTCGCAGTGGCTTATTCGCCGCACCGGGGAAACGCGATAAGCCCGAGCGACTTCGCGCCCTTCGACAGAAAGCACCCACGCATACGGCTCAGCAGGACTTACCGTCCGAGCGGAGCCTGCCTCGCCGCCCTTGAGGAGGGCGTGGTGGACGCGGCCATCGTCGCGGGACGCACGACGAGGCCCAACATCGTCTGCACGCGTCTGCTTTCGTTTCCCCTCAGCCTCGCGATCTCGCGAAACCACCCCTTGGCTCGCCAAGACAGCATCGATTTCGAAGACCTTCAAGGTACGCCGATCGCAGAGCCCGAAGACCTTCGCTACTGCCACAACGTCATCGCCGATCGTTTGCTCGCGCAAGGCGTCGAGCCGATCTTCACCGCCGTCCCTCCTCATGTTACGGACCATCGACGGTTTCTCGATGAGAAGCGCGGTGCGTTCTTCGTCGTCAACGATCCCGCCCTCGTCGCACTCTACCCCGAGGCGGTCACGGTCCCCGTGGCCCCCGAAGACCCCGTGTCCATTCCGCTGTGCTTGGCATACGCGCAGAACAACGAGAACCGCGTGCTGCCCACCGTCGAAAGCTATCTGATCAACCTGGCCGCACGCATCCGCAAGCAGGGCCGATGACCGCCCGAAGGCCTTGTGGCCCGAACGCTTCGCGCATCGTGCGGACCGAGTAGAAAGGACGCCGTATGGACACCCTCTCTGATCGCGAGCTGAACGCCCGCCTTGTCGAATTGTCGAAGATCACAAGCGACCTGTTCGAACGCGCAAGCGCTACCGGAACCGTGCCAACCGAACGCGAAGAGGTGCTTCGCATCGTCGCCGAGCAGTCAGAGCACGCTCGCGATCGCATCGCGCACCCCAGCAGTGATGCCGTAGAAAATTGATTCGGCGTGCGGATGGGCATCAACCGCCCGTGCGAGCTTCACTCCCGTCGTCCGCGCGAGGAGCGCGCTTTTTCTTTCGCGCACCGCGATCGTCGAGCGCACCTTTTTCGCTCCCTGCGTGGCGATCGCCACGCAGGGAGCGAGCGATTGCCCTATACTGGACAGCATGAGCGACCAGACGGCATACGACGACCCCATCCCCCTTGAGGACGCGCACGAAACTCGCGGCCCTGACGACGCGGGCATGATGACGCATCTGTTCTACGCGTTCAACACCGTCGTCACGCTGCAAGCATATGACGAGCCTACGCGGTGCGCGGCCGCGTTCGATGCCGCGCGCGCCGAATGCCGAACCTTCGAGCGGCGCCTCTCGCGCACGCTTCCCCACTCGGACATCGCGCGGCTCAACGCGGCTGCGGGCAGGGCCGTGGCCGTGCATCCCGACACCGCGGAGCTTTTGCAGGAAGCGCTGCGCTATTGCGCCGACAGCGAGGGCCGCTTCGACATCACCATGGGCACGGCGGTGCGGCTGTGGAATTTCCACGAGGGGACGATCCCTCACCGCACGGACCTCGACGAGGCGCTTGCGCACGTGGACTGGCGCATGATCGACGTGTGGAGCGAGAACGGCGAAGCGCGGGAGGGCACGAGGGCGCGCGAGGGCGGCCCCGCGACCTCGGCCCGACGCCTCTCCGAGCAGCGCTGGTTCGCGCGCATCCGCGATCCGAAGGCCGCCGTCGACCTGGGCGGCATCGCGAAGGGCTGGATCGCCGATCGGCTGGCCGAGCTCATGAGCGCGCACGGCCTGAGCTCGTTCATCGTGAACCTGGGCGGCAACGTGATGGCTCACGGCTCGAAGCCCGACGGCTCGCCCTGGCGCATCGGGCTGCAGGATCCGCGACGCAAAGACGGCATCGTGGGCGCCGTGGCAGTGCGCGACGCCTCGGCTGTGACGAGCGGCGTGTACGAGCGCTGCTTCGAACGCGGCGGGCGTGTCTACCACCACATCCTCGATCCGGCAACGGGGTTTCCCGTGCGCACCGACGCCGCCGGAGCCACCGTGGTCGCAAGGCGGTCGATCGACGCCGAAGGCTATTCGACCACGCTCGTGGCGCTCGGCATCGAACGCGGCGTCGCGTTCGCGAGAAGCCACCCAGCGATACTGGGAGCGTACTTCGTCGACGAGAGCGGAGCGGTGACGGAGGCGTAGGGGCCGATCCGCTTTCTTTTCCGGCAAACGAAAGCGCCCCTCCCCTGAGTGCCCCATTCCCCCGATGGGCCGGGATGCTGACGACGCCGGCCTGACCAAGGCGATCGCATTCCACCCGCATGCTTGCGGGAAGCCATGGGCATTCGCGAGCGCATCCGCAGCACCGCCATCTCCCTCTTCAGCGTGCGGGAGAGGGAGACTGCTGACCGAAGGCGGCACATCGACCATGCAACCTGCAGACCGATCTGCAAGTCCGCAGCACCACGGAATACCGGAGAGGGCGCATGGGGCCGAAAGGGGCCGAACTCGCTATGGGAAATCGAGCGAACGCACGCCAAAGCCGCTTGCATTCCATTCGACCGAATGAGCGTCGACAACCAGCACAAGGCAAAAACCAAAGGGTTATGCCGCGGGTTACGAAAATAACCGCATTTCCCGCATTCGCCCGATGCGCGTCTCCTCTCGTTGCCGCATGATGCGATCCGCATCATCGTCGACAAGACGCACTGAGCCGTCGACGCAGACGACTTGCCGACGCGCCGTGAGCGCGATCGGAACAATCACCGTTTCGAGGAAGGGGATCATCATGCAGAGAACGAACGTCACACGCCGCGATCTGATCAAGCTCGGAGGACTTGCCGCCGCAGGCGCGATCAGCGCCACGGCACTCGCCAGCTGCGCGCCGTCCACTCCCGAAGAGGCCGCCAAAGCCGCAAGCGCGACGGGGAGCCTGGAGGGCGTGCCCTCGTTTTTGCAGGCGCCAGAGCCCATCACCGAGTTCGCCGAGACGAGGGAGTACGACGTCGTGGTCGTGGGCGCAGGCGAGTCGGGCCTGTCGGCCGTCCACGCAGCGCTCGAAGCCGGCGCGAAGGTGGCGTGCATGCAGAGCATCAGCACCGTGCAGACGGCGGGCAACATGGCCGCAGCGCTCGACTTGGACAAGACGAGCGAGGCCGGCTTGAAGGCGTGCCTGTCCTTCATCAACTACAAAAGCGACTGGCGCTCGAACCCCGACCTCGTCGAGGTGTGGGCGCGCAACTCGCAAGAGGCGCTCGCCTGGTGGGAAGCCGAGGCAGCCAAGGGCGGCGTCGAGTCGAAGCCTTACGACTACAGCATCGCCTACAACGGATACGAGTTCTTCCTGCACGCGAACACCTACTTCCACGTGGACGGCGCGCACCAAGCGGCGGCAAAGGTCATCGGCGAAGCGCTGGCCGCAGCGGGAGCCGATTTCATCTTCAACACGCCGTGCGTGCAGCTGCACAAAGAGGACAGTCGCGTGACAGGCGCCATCGGCCGAAACGCCGACACCGACGAGTACATCCTCGCAAAGGCGTCGAAAGGCGTCATCTTGGCCACGGGTGACTACGTGGGAAACCGCGAGATGCTCGACTTCTGGGCACCCGACACCAAGGGGCTGCACCAGGCCATCGAGTTTCGCGACGGCAGCGGCCTGTGCGCCGGCATGTGGGCAGGTGCGCAGATGACCGCCCCATGCCACACGAAGATGGTTCACGGCGAGGCGGCCCCGGTGCGCTTCGAGATGCCGTTTCTGTTCCTCGATCGCCATGGCGAGCGCTTCATGGACGAGGGGTGCTGCCGCATGGGCTACCTCAACGAGTTCACCAAAGGGTATCTGGCGGAAGCGGGATTTGAAGATTCCACCGCGGCGAAGTTCTTCAGCATCGTGCCCGCCAACTGGCAGGACTACTACGAGCAATGGGACGCGCTTGCGCCCTACGACATCTCCACGAACAACGCCTACCGCACGGTTGACCCTGAAAGCTGGATCAAGGCCGACACGCTCGAGGAGCTGGCGCAGGCCATGATCGACTATGCCGACGAGCAGCCCTGGAGCCACGAGCTGACCGTGGAGGCCGTCGTCGCCTCCATCGAGCGCTATAACGAGCTGGTCGCCGCGGGCTCTGATGACGATTTCGGCAAGCGACCCGAGTACCTTGTGCCCATCGAGGCCCCGTGCTACGCCGTGCCCCGCGGCGCGAACAACATCGACGCCATGCTCGACGGGTTGGAAGTCGACGGCAATTATCAGTGCCTTGATGCCGATCGCATGCCCATCGAGGGGCTTTTCGCCGTCGGAAACGCCTCCGGTCCCTTCTTCGGCGGCGCCAACTACCCCATGGACATCGAGGGCCTTTCCATCGGCCGCGCCATCACCACGGGATTCGTCACCGGACGCTACGTGGCCGGACTGTAAGCTTTTCGAGCGAGCGGGCCCTTCCCCACTCGCTCCCCCATCCCTCGCACGCCTCCCCGCGCGCTTCGCGCGGGGAGGTCGCCCTTGCGCACAAGCCCCCTTCTCTTTTCGAGCGCGCCCGCTTGCTCGCTTTCCGAATCGCCAGCCCGACCAGCACCCTCCGCGCGAAACCGTTCCTGCCTCGATCCCTCGCTCGCCAAACCGTGGCAAAACTCGCGGAAAAGGCGCTATACTGTCGAGCGGAGAAAGAGGGAGGGGCATGAGGCGCGTCGATCATCTCGAACAGATGATTCCCTACATGTTTGCGCACGGCTGCGCTCGCGCGTGGCTCACCCTCCTGTTCGCCGATCCGGCCGTTGCGCCGCTTTCGCCTTTCGACCCGCACGTGCCGTTCGATTACTCGTTCGCGCTCGCGGGCATCGGCATTGCGCTGGCCGCCCGGAGGGTCGCCCCTTTGCAGGAGAGCCGCTGGGCGAAGCCGTTCGCGCTCACCTTGTGCATAGTCGCCTCGGTCTGCATGCTCGCCGCATCGCGCTCGCTTGAGCTGGCCGCGCCTTTGGCCCTTGCGGGCGCGGTGGCGGGCGGCGCGGGCTTTTTGCTGATCGTCCTGTTGAACGCCGAAGCGCTCGTGCCGCTTAGCCTTATGCGCATCCTTCTGTACCAGGCAGCCTCGATGCTCGTAGCCGTTCCATTAACCTACCTCTGCCAGGGGCTCGGCCAGCCGCAACTCGCGCTCGCTTTGTTCGCGCTGCCCGCCATCGCGGTGCCGTGCGTGTCATTCGCCTACCGGACGACGCCCGAAGCCGAGCGGCCGCGCAGCACATGGCCGCGCTTCACGTTTCCCTGGAAGCCCATCCTGCTGTTCGCGCTGTACTCGTTCGCCTACGGCTTGCGCGAACAGCAGCTTCTGTCGGTGGATGGCGCGGGCATGCATTCGTCGCTGTCCACGGCGATCGTATCCGGATCGCTTGTCGCGGCGTTCCTCCTCGCGCGACGGCTGCCGCTTAGCGCGCTGTACCGCTCCCCCGTGCTTCTCATGGTGTGCGGATTCCTGCTCGTGCCCATGGAAGGACTTGTCGGAAGGGCCGCATCGGGCTATCTCATCTCGATGGGCTACACGCTCATGGGGCTTTTGCTGGGACTTTTGCTGTACGATCTGGCGAAGCGCATGGGCATCGCCATCGTCGTGCTCATGGGCGCCGAGAAGATGACGTACCTGTTCGTCGTCTGGGGAGGCGATTGCGCTTCGCTCTTGGCCACCTCGCCGCTGCCAACGCAGACGCAGGACGTTGCGCTCATGGCTGCGGCCGTCATGCTCGTGCTGGCGGGCACGCTCATCCTGCTTTCGGAGAAGGACCTCGCGTCTCGATGGGGAATTCGCCTCATCGAGACGGACGACCTTTCCGAAGAGGGTCGCCGCGTCGAACTTGTGGCAGCGCGCTGCGACGAGATCGCGCGCCAATGCCGCCTGTCGCCACGCGAGGACGAGATCCTGCGCCTTTTGGCGCAAGGCACCTCGAACCAAACCATCGAACGCGAGTTGTTCATAGCGAATGGCACGCTGAAGGCCCACATCCAGCACATCTACGCGAAGATTGGCGTGCATAGTCGCAAAGAGCTGCTCGCACTGTTCGAAGACGCAGGGGCGCTCGAAGCCTCCAGCGACGAAAAGCGCAGCGGCGCGAAGATCGGCGAACGAGCGCAAGACGTATGAGAAAACCGCTGCGCCCGCAAGAGAGTCGCGACCGCACTAGCGGTGCGACCTCGACGAGCGCGCAAGGGCTTCGTCGCTTTTCCAGGTAAGCGGTTTTCACCCGCGCGATTCGAGACAAACGGAAGAGCGCCGCCGCAGCATGAGGCGGGCAAAAGACACGCCGGAACGGCACACAGCAAGCGAGCAAGAAGCGGTGAGGCATCGACGCGATCACGGCAGACGAGAGAAAGGGCAATCCGTTGACGCGACTCGCAATGCAAATGGAAAAGAGGGAAAGACAAGCAGGGAACCGAAGAAGGGGTGCCTCGGCGTGCGCCGCCCAGACACCCCGTCGCAACTAAGAGAGGACCTTCTCCTCGTCGGGAGCGCTGGACTCTTCGTCCACCAGCACGCCTTCGGCATCGGGGATGAAGGGCTCGAACAGCGGCTCACCGTTTTGGGACAGCTCGACCATGCCGGTGAGGACGTCGACGTACTGGTAAGACTGGCGCGCCGTGCGGCCGCGCTTGCGATCGACCTCCATGATGAACAGCTGGGGATGCACCTGCGTGAGCACGCCCTCGTTCTCGACGATCTTCGAGCGTCCCATGTTGGCGCGCACTTTCAGGCGTTGACCGACGAAGTCGTGTAACGTATCATGGATGGAGTCGACGATTTTTGCCTGTTTCGCTAAATCCATGCTCACTCTTTCTCGCGTATGCTGCGTACACAAATGACAGCGTGGAATTATACCACCTCGGTCAATACTCTACAGAATCCGCACAGACTGTTTCCGAAACCGTACCAATTCCCCTTTGGCGACGGCATCAACATAGACGTGTGGGATGAGAGGCGACGGCGTCTGCCGTTTTGCACAAGCCGAGGGAAGATGTCGACCACGTTGCGCTGACCGGATGAAAGCGACGAACCGCACGGAAGGAACCGCATGAGCCAGAAGAAAGACGCCCTTGAGAAGGCAACGAAGAAGGGCAGGAAAAAGGACAAGAGGCGCAAGAGCTGCGACGGCAAAAGGGAGCAGAAGGAAAAGAAGGAAAAGGAGGGGAAGAAAGGGAAGCGGCCGCAGAAAAAAGCGAAGAAGGGTGCCGCACTCTCTGCGCTCACATGCCCCTGCTGTTCGAAGCATTGCCCCCTCTCGAAACCGAAATGCGGCAAAGGCAAGGCGATCCGCGCGAAGATGGAGAAAAACGCCTAAGCGGAGCGGTCGCAGGGCTTCCGTGCGCAGAAATCCTCGGTTTCTGGCCAGCAAACCGCGCTCTGGCACGCGTTGGAGTGTCGAGAGACGTATCGGTCGCTTTCAGTTTTCGCCGACCTGGCCTTTCGACGTGGGCGCGCCCACGTCGAGCTGAGAAGGCTCGGATTTTGTGCCAGAACTCGGTTTCATGGCCAGAAACCGAGGATTTCTGCGCACGGGCGTATCACGCGGATGCGAAGGAGGGGGGGGGTGGAAGCGGGGCAACCGCGCCAGGCGAGCGCGCGAATCCGACCGATTCGATACCGCGTCGGACGGGCGGTGCCCTCACCGAGCCAAAATCTACGGAGGGGGTTGCGTCACCCGCTCGACGCAACCCCCTCGCAAGCCATCCTCGGGGAAGCTTGTGACAAGGGCGTCTCCACAGCCGTCACCGCGCTTCAGCACGCGTCCTTCGCCCGCCGACCCCCCTCCTCGAAAAAGGCACCCTCGCGCTCAGAGCGCGGCGAGGCCGAAAACCACTTGGGCGCGAAGCCCGCATCGCACCCTTTGCGTCCACCGGCATTCGGCGCGGCGAGCCAACGGGCGCGAACGTCGGCGGCGATTCGACGGCGACCGCCCAAAACCGCCCGAAGCAACGCCTGCACAGCGCAACGCGGTTCGGCGCAGACAGCCGATCACGCGCAGGATGGCCCGCACTCCTCGGCGACCTGCCGATAGGCGGCTCCGAGGCGGACGAACGCGCCAAGGGAAAGCGTCTCGCCCCGCTGCGCGGGATCGATGCCCGCGCACTCGAACAGCTGCGGAAGCGCGGCGGCGACGCGCGTCCCTTCCCTCCCCCGTCCGGCGAAGTAGGTTTTGCAGGAGTTCGCGAGCGTCTTGCGCCGCGTGGCGAACGCGGCATCGGCCATGATGCAGGCGGCTCTGAGAGCACGAGCATCGAGCGGATCGCCCGCGCTATCGCGCAGAGGGCGGCGATCCAGGCGCACGACGGCGCTCTCGACGCGCGGCGGCGGGAAGAAGTTGCCGGGGCCGACGGCGAAGCGCCCGGCCGGCTCGGCGTAGAGGCGCAGCTTCACGGTGTACGCTCCGTAGTTTTTGGAACCCGGGTCGGCGGCCATGCGGTCGGCCACCTCCTTCTGCACCATCACCGTCGCGCTCTCCAAGCCGGAAAACCGCTCGAAGCAGTCGAGCACCACGGTGGCGGCCACGGCGTAGGGCAGGTTCGCCACGAGCTTGGTCGGCGAGAACGGCAAATCGGCGGCAGCCAGATCGAGCGCGTCCTTCTCCACGAGCGTGAAGCGGTCGGCCCAAGGGGCCAGCGTCTCGGCGAGCACGGCGGGCAGATCCGCATCGCGCTCGACGGACGCGACGCGGCCCGCGCATTTCAGCAGCGCGACGGTGAGCGTGCCGATGCCGGGACCGATCTCCAGCACCTCGTCTTCGGGCGAAAGCTCAGCCAATGCGACGATCTTGCGCAAGATCGCATCGTTGACAAGGAAGTTCTGGCCGAGCGAGTACTTCGTGGAAAGGCCGTGCGCCTCAAGGACGGCGCGCGTGGCCGAAGGGCTGGCCAACGGAGAAAGTCGCTCCATCACGCCTCCCCCGTCGATGAGCCGCCGCGAGGATGCACGCCGTCGGGACCTGCGCACGTGTACGCCGAGGCGGGGTGCGCGCGCCCGCCGGACAGCGGGTCGACTCCTGCGGGAAGCGCCCCGCCATCGGAGATGCGCCCCACCCAGTCGTGCACGTCCGCAAGCGAAAAGCCCGCCACCGCAAGCGCCGAGCGTACTTCGCCCACCAGCGGGCCGAAGCCGTGCGGGTCGCCGCCCTCGCCCACCACGTGCAGATGCGCCGGGCGCTTCGGCTTCGCGCGCCAATTGGCGTGGAAGTAGGGTTGCAAACGGTCGAGGAACGACTTGAGCTGGGCCGGCGCGCCGGCGAAGTACACGGGCGACACGAGCGCGAGCTCGTCGCACTCGTTCAGCAGCAGCCGCACGCGCACCATGTCGTCGGCGATGACGCAGTACAGCTCGTCGCGGCCGATGTTGGAGGCGCACGCTTCGCAGCCCGTGCAGGGGGCGATGTGCACGTCGGACAACCGCACGACGTCCACACGGTCGGCGGGGAACGCGCGCTCGTACGCGAGGCGCACCGCCTCCGACAACCCCGCGCTGCGGCCACGAGCACGAGGAGATCCGCAGATGACAAGACGGTTCGTCATGGGCATCACTCACTTTCTCCGGAAGCGGAAGCCGAAGGCGTGGCTTCCGGTGCACCGCCGGCCGCATCCGCAGCCGACGCGCGGGCGCGCTGCCACGGCGTGGGCGACCGGTCGAGCAAGTCGCGTGCGTTTTCCATGAGCTGCGCGAGCAGCGCTTTGCGCTCGTCCCCCGCCGCGCATCCGCGCGCCTCGGCCAAGCGCGCCGCCGTGAACACGACATGCTCGGGACCGCAGGTCATACCGCGCATCGGCTCGGGCGTCATATAGGGCGCGTCCGTCTCGGTGAGCAAGCGGTCGAGCGGCATGCGGGAGGCGGCATCGCGCACCTCGTCGGTGCTTTTGAACGTGAGCGGCCCGCCGAACGCCGCATGGCATCCTTCCGCAAGCCACGGTTCGAGGGTAGCCCAATCGAGGTTGAAACAATGCAGAAGCGTGCCCGCCGCGGGAAAGCCCTCTTCGCGCATAAGGGCGAGCGCGTCGTCATGTGCCTCGCGCACGTGCAGGACAAGCGGCAGCCCCGCCTCTTTCGCCAGACGGATCTGCCGACGGAAGGCATCGCGCTGCTCGTCGCGCGGCGAGAAGTCGTAATGATAGTCGAGGCCCACCTCGCCGAGCGCGCACACGCGCGGATCGGCCAACCGCTCGCGCAGACGAGCCTCAAGCGCATCGTCGTAGTGCTTCGCATTGTGGGGATGGCAGCCCGTCGCGATGCGGACATGCGGCACCGCGCACCCTGCAGTCCCGGAGGCGACGGCCCCCGCGGCCTCCGGCGCGCCCTCGAGCGTCGAAGCGAGGGCTGCCGCCTCTTCGCGCCACGCATCCAGCCGCTCGAACGTGGTCGCGCCGTCCTCGAACGCATCGACGATGGTGCAGACGAACCTCACCCCGTGAACGGCGCAGCGCGCGAGCGCGAGCGCCGGATCGGGCAAAAGCTGCAGATGGGCGTGCGTGTCGGCCACCAGCGCCTCGAGCGCGGGCGGCTCGACCACACGATACTTCCCGTGCTTGCGCTTCTGACGGAACAACGCGTCGCGGAACACGGGCTCTCCGTTGCTTTCAACCATTGTCAAACACCTCCTTCACGGTGCCTTGGCAAAATTCTTCGTCAGCAGTCCGGCTTTCCAAAGCTTCGGAGCACTCCGAAGCGCTCCGAAGCGCTCACGAATCGCAAGTCGATGAGCTTTGCGGCAACTCATAGTACCGATACGAGTCATGGACGCTCTTCCCCCGCAAAACGAACACGCCGTCTGCGCCCAATCCTTTCAACGCGAGCGATGAAGTGCGAATCGATGCGCCGGCGCGATTTGAAAGCATCTTCGCAGCGACCTTCCCTTTGGTCGCAGCGATCTCAACGGATGCCTTCCGCCTGTCATCCAGCAATGCAAGCGCATTCAAAGAGACGGGCATTCCTTCGCCTCCGTGCGACCAAAACCCTTTCGATGCAGCCACGCCCTCTCCGACAGGCCCCCTCTCCACCAAAGCGAACGGATCGGGACGGGCGAAAGCGAGCTTGGCGCCAAAGAAATACGCCTATGGCAAAGACCGACCCCCGCCTCGTCACACAGATCCTGAATTTTCCTCTATCCCGAAGAGCGCGATCGGACACCTGCTGTCCCACCACGTTGCCCTCATCGTCGACGTCAAAGAACAGTTCGCCGCGCCCATGCTTGTTGAGTATGGAGGCGATGGACTGCACGGCCTCACGATGCTCGCCAGCGGATCTCTTGCGCTCTACGTATTCGCTTTCACCGCCGATGCTCATGTCCACCCCCTCCGCATTCTCGCATGCCAGCGCACAAGCCCCGCAAGCCAGAGGACCCGTAGGCCGGCAATTCGCGCAACGCTACTCCATGCTCAGATCGATGGCGTCCGTGTCCAGGCGCGGGAACAGGGGGTCGCCGATCTCCACGGCGTTGCCAGCGGGCAGCTGCCCCCACGCCGTAGCCGCCTCGATGTCGGTCACGTCCGTCACCGAGCCAAGCGACAGGCGCCTGAACACCTCTGCCGACGTGTTGGGCATGAGCGGCGCCATGTACAGCGCGATGATGCGGATGGCCTCAAGCGCGTTGTAGATGACTTCGGCCAGCTCGCCGGCGGTTTCCTCGCTCTTCGCGAGGTTCCACGGCGCGCTTTCCTCCACGTACAGGTTCACGCGGCTCGCCAGCTTCTGCACCGCGGCGGCGGCGCGGGTGAAGTCGGCGGCGGCGAGGGCGGCATCGTATTCGGCGTACAGCTCGTCCGAGATGGCGCGCAGCGGGTTCTCCTTCGCCTTGACCTCGGCGGGCACCTCGGGCACCGCGCCGTCGAAGTACTTCTTCGTCATGTTGAACACGCGGCTGCAGAGGTTTCCCCAGGTGTTCGCCAAGTCGGCGTTGTACACCTGCACCATGCGCTCAAGCGAGATGGAGCCGTCCGCGCCGAACTGCACGTCGCTCATGAAGTAGTAGCGGTACGCGTCCACGCCGAACA
>ERZ826396.1771-NODE-1771-length-21288-cov-5.000848_pt1 | contig 21288 bp, 20 predicted proteins | sample MGYA00519926_ERZ826396 | MGnify/ENA primary metagenome ERZ826396 (study PRJEB31778, sample SAMEA3449230) | human gut metagenome | biome: human gut; feature: human-associated habitat; material: faeces | place: United Kingdom | collected 2010/2012 ... | reverse complement strand
AAGCCAACCTTAAAAAAGGCATGTTTAATTTGTACTTTTTCTTGACATAGGACCACCATTTTTCGTCAAAACCGTCCAGTTCGGATAGCGCAGTCTCTTCTGTTGGGGCCGCATATACACGTTTCAGATCTGCCATCAGTGGCTTCGGCTCTTTGTAGGAAACGAACTTTATCGTATTTCGGATCTGATGAATGATACACTGCTGGATCTCTGTCTGGGGGAAAACGGCTTCGATTGTCTGTGGGAAGTCTGTCAGCCCATCGACGCATGCGATCAGGATCTCTGACACGCCGCGGTTCTTCAGAACGTTCAGAATAGAAAGCCAGAACTTCGCGCTTTCGTTTTGCCCAACATACATACCGGAACGTCCTTATGACCGTCCATATCTATCCCGATCGCGATATAGACCGCACGCTTTACGATCCGGCCTTCATTACGCACATGGTAATGGATCGCATCCATGAAAACGACTTCATAGATCTCTTCCAGCGGCCTTTCCTGCCATTCTTTTACGATGGGAAGGATTTATACGAATGTTATATTATCATCCCCGCTATATTAATTTTTTATGCAACTTTAAGCAAGAATAGCCAATACCCGAAATTCCTTGCATTAATCCATAATCCATCTGTTCCTTCGGCATCAATAATACTTCTTTACTCAAAAGCTTTTTGATTTTTTTTTCGAAACAGCTAATAATATTGCTTCCCAACTGTAACTTCTCACCGCATTCTTTCATTAAAAAGAGATTTCCAAAATTCCCATGGCAAATCCCCATACTTCTTCTTAAGACAACTTTCTCAAGAATTTTTTCACCGTTTTTTAATACCATTTTTGTTTCAGGATCAAATTCATCCCCTGTCATTTCTTTCAATTTTAAATAAGTCCAAAGTATTCCCAAGTCTCCATGACACCATGAAGGTAGTTGAGATGTTTTCCAATCCGTTTCTTTCACTCCTTTTAGTCTGTCTATAAATAGCATATTTTCATAACTCAGCAGGTCAAATAATACATCAGTATATATATCCTCTTTTGTGTATTGCCATAACTGTCCATACGCCAATATTAATCCGCTATTTCCGTGTGCAATTCCAGCACAAGGTTTTTCCATTCCATGTCCACAGAAAAATATCCCTTCTTCACTTATTTGTAAATTACGTCGAAGAAACTCTTCCGCTTCCTTGGCGTATTCCAAATATTTTATATTATTTGTTACTTTATATAAACCACAAAAAGCAATGATTGCACCTGCATTACCATATAATATATCTATACTTTTATCATATTCCAAAAGACGTTTTAATATTTCTGCATGTTTAACTGCATAGAATAAGAATCTTCGTTCTCCGGTAAACCGAAAAAGAGCTTGATATGCGTATACTATTGCCCCCTCTCCACAATATAATCCAGTGTAATCTGAGTCTGGGTCTCGTTTACCTTCATATACACTGTCTGTATATTCAAATAGCACATTTTCAGCTGCTCTACACACATCTTCATATCTGCCAGTCGAAACCTGTATTGCCTTCATAAATAGAATGATTCCGGCCAATCCCTCATACAGATAGTAATCGCAAGTTCCTATTTGAGCATTCAGACTTGGTTCATTTGAATACCTTAATGACAGCCACACTACTTTTGTTTTTTCTTCATTCCAGATAGCTTCTCGTTCGATTTTATCTGCCATTTCTATCGCGAGTTCATGCCATTCTTTTTGAGATTCTTTTTTTTCTTCCACATTGAATTTATCATTTATAAAGTCATCTTCGCTAAGCCTTGATATATCTAAAGACCATCTTATTAATTTACATTGCAATTCTCTGTCGCTCTCATTCATCTTTCCTTTTCTTCTCTGGATAGCTTCAAACATTGTCTCTTTAAAATAGTCCTTTACTTCTCTGCCTGAAGATGTAAATAAAGATTTACTATCTGCTTTTCGGTAAAAATACGGTATATCTCCTCCTAAAAGGTCCTCTACTTCATACTCCATTGCAATTTCATTGGGACATAGTCTTCTTATAAATTCTTCTCTTCCTCCTGTTTTCATCAGCAACTGAGGGTGGTAAGATGTTTCTAAAATGTTATGATATAGTTGTGTATTGTGTAATAGATATCTGCTTCTCAAATCTCCTGGTATCATTCCAAGCAGTTCCGTCTCATCCATATTCATAATTTTTTTATATGCATAATTAAAGCCATTCTCTATTTCCTCCAAATAGTTAATTGCCTCTACATCTACTCCTGGTCTGTTTTTTCCTGCTGGCATTTCAGGTTTTCCATATGTAATAAATAATTTATCATCTTTCTCCTTTAACATAGGAACCTGATATAAACTCACGCCGCCATTGCCTCCTGTCACAGCACAATACGGGCTATCCTTTAAATTTGATGGTAAAATACTGCTACTAAGTACTGAATAGGGAAAAGACCTGCTCTCTCCCACACGAAAAATTATCTCATCTGTTTGAAATATATTCTCCAAATCAATAAAAAAAGGATATTCTCCGCATGCAATCATATTTTGATAATGAAGATCATGTGTTCCTAAAAGATATGAAATACACAATATAATCCCTACTCGTTCATAAAAATTACGAATCTCTTTCTCAGAATGACATTCTCTTTGCCGCTCTCCCTTTTCCCATCCATAACCTATACACTCTATAATAGGAATTTCACTGTAAAAATCCTGTGCTGTTCCTTCAATCTTATTAAAAATACGGTAAAAAAGGAGATCCCCTGCTAATGAATGAGGCTTATAATAAATTGATGCCCCATCCTCAAAACGTATTTCCATAACACTTTTACCTTCACAGTGCAAATCACCTTGTCCTATATGTATTTCCTCTATCGTCTTCCCTTTTTCGCTGGGAAAAAAACGCTCAAATATTTTGCCCTTGTCCCTTTCAAATTTCTGAAGAAGGTCAATAATATTCTTTTTCTGATTTTGAATTAGTTTCTGACAAATCGGCTCTATTTCCGGGTAGATCGCTAAAATTGATTCGCAATAATTCCTGTCTTCAGCCAATTTTTTCTTGTAGTATTCTGCTTTCTCTCTAATATTATTTCCTTCAATTTTGTTCACTTTATTCCAAACCTGAAATTCTAAGACGAGGCATCGAAGTCCAACATTTCTTATTGCTTTTCGTATCTCATCCATAATATTTTCCTGTATTTTCTTACTTACTAAATATCTATTAAAATTGCTGTTATTTTCGGATAATTCCTTTTTAAGATCATCTAAAAACACATCGTAAAAGCCATCAAAATAATTATATTCCATAGTATATCAATATCCCCAATATTCTTCTCACTATTAAGCCACTGGTCAATTTAATAATTCCAGAAAAAGCTGCCTTTCGGCAGCTTTTTCTTAACAGCAAAAAATTGACAGAACTGGTGTACTTAGTGTCACTGCCGGTGCCTGTACCGGCTCCATATCCGTAATAATTTTTTCTTCGTACTGCAATTCTCCCATCTGTCTTAAAAGTAGTTCCCTTACAGTTGATTCATTCATACATTCTTCAGCAAAATATTCTTCTTATATTTTGCGTCCTCCCTTCCTTTTTGTTTATACAATATTACGGTTGTTGAAAAAATATACTCCACTTTTTTCTGTATAAGGAGCCCATTATATTTCTGTATCGCATACCTTACACTTTGTAAACCTGTTCCGTGACAAACCCCTTTCCTCCTTTCCGGTTTTGGAGTATTTCGACCATCCATCGTATTCCGGCAGCTGTTTTCAATCTTCCAAATCATTCCCCATGCTCTGTTTTCGAAACGAATCCTGATCCAACGTTCTTCTTTCATCTCTTTACAGGCATCGATTGCATTATCCACAAGATTGGCAAGGATACTACATCCATCTCTATCCGAAACAAACATGTCATCTAATTCATCTGATATTATTTTAACAGAAATTCCCACATTCTCTGCTTCACATATTTTACTCCCCAATACAGCATCAATGACTACATTTCCTGTATAAAAAATTTGTCTTATATTTTGATAATCCTCCTGTAACTTTTCGATATAGTTCTTCGCTCTGTCCATTTCTTTATTTTCCAATATATTTTTTATCACTATTAAATGATTCTGCATATCATGTATAAGGATATCTCTCTCCTTATCTCCATCAACTCGCTCTTGATATTTCTGTTCGGCTGCATCAATGCGTTTTTCTAATATATGGACTTCATATTCTGCTCTTTTCACAAAAAAATAAACCAATAGAAAAGCAAAGAATCCAATCCAAATTAGCATCCCAAAGAACGCACTCCTTAATGCCACCTCTCTTTCTAAATCATAAAACGCCCTTTCACAGATATATAATGTAAAATAAAGAATAATTGAAACAATCAGCAACCTCTGATCCATCAGTCCTTTTAGGAGCGTAATTCTTTTCCCCAATCTAAAGATCACATCCAAAATAATTACTACTAATATCAGTAAGAACAGACTGATCAGGATCCCTTTCCAAGTCATTTTTGTCTGCATTTTTACAATCGAACTTACTCCATTACTATAGCCCTCATAGACAATCGCTATCAGATATAGTAGATACAAACTTTCGTAAAATAAACTGATAGAAATAATTGCATCTATCCATTTTATCCGAAAATTCCACTTGGCCAGCAAAATGATTCCTGCTATCTCTATCAGTAAATATATACGGGAATACCAGCCAAATGAACGTTGATAATACAATAATCCGATCCATACCAAAACACAAATGTACCAGAAGATTTTATAAATCCGTGGAAAGTTTCTTTTTTCTACCAGTTTCTCCATACACCAGTATGGAATACATATTTCAAGGAAACAGACGAACAGCTGTAATATATCCTTCATAATCTATTCCTATATGTCAGACATTTGATACACGCAAAACATCCCAAGTTTTTCTCTTACGTCCTGTATATGTTCCTTACTTATAGTTAAGGTTTTTCCATTGCTTAAAAGAATCTCCCGCGCATTAATCCTGACTATATGCCCCAAATTAACAATATATCCTCTTTCCACCAGCATAAATATATTTTTATCCAATTCTCCCAAAATCTTTTTAATGGATTTTCTTTCCGCTCTCTCTTCCGTTTTTAGTACAAACCTGATATTCTGATCCTGTTTATAGATATAGATAATATCCTTATACGGTATAATTTCATATCTGGAGTGAGTTCTTATCGTATAGACTTCCTTCTCATCCCTCTCCCTTCTTCGAAGCAGTCTGTCCATTACATCCGGCAGTTCTTCAGCCAACTGATCCTTTGTAATAAAATCGAATGCCCTGACCCTGTATCCAACTTTTACAAATTCCCTGTGAGAGGTTAAAAATACAATATATACTAAATCATTCAGCTCCCTGATCTTCTCTGCCAGCTCTCTTCCATCCATCTGCGGCATTTCTATATCCAAAAAACAAATATCATACTCTCTTTTTTCAAGGAATTCCAAATATAATAATTCCGGATTATTGAACGAGTCCATTTTACAAGGGATCGTTTTCTCTGCCAGATAGTCATGAAGCATCCTTTGTATTATTTCCAAAAACCCTACATCATCATCGATCAGACTTATCCTTAACATCTTTCTCCCTCTCAAAAAAATAGTATTTCCTCTGCTTCACATCGTGCAGCATGATCTTCCCTTTTAAAACAAGCAACTCCTGAAGTCCAAAAATGGAACCGTCGGCAGAGTGACAGCTATAACTACAAAAACAGTCTTCCGCTTTGAGCATCCGATTGTAGATGTCCTCAACCACATCATTCAGGCACCAGTCATTCGGATCCCTTGTTCGCCATCTGCCAATCAAATTACGGATCCGGTTTCTGGTGATTTTTATCCTGGTACTTTCCTTGACATGTGCGAAAAGAAACTCTTCTTTTTCAACACCCATCATTTCCAGTACCTGATCAAAATCCTTTTCCAATACACCGTACTCCAGTCCCAACTCCAGCCAGGCAATCACCTGGATAAACGCTGCTTCCAGAAATTCTTCTTTATTGCTAATGGCATAATTCTTCAAAAGACTGCGAATACTCCAGCTGACAATCTCAGCAGGAAATATCCCATCCCTTGGAAGAGAATCTATTGCGAGTTTTACCCCCTCTATTCTGATTCGATCATCTGTCCTTATCATCTTAATATAATATATCTTTAAAATATATGGGCATATTAGTTCTATATGTGTGCATATTAGTTCGTTTCTATTGCACTCAATTATTGTTACACTAATTCAAAGGGAAAAAATATGGATAACAATATTGCTGCAATTGGTAAAAGAATACAAAAATGTCGTGAAAATGCTGGGTTAACTCAGCAAAAGGTAGCAGAATATATGGACTGGTCCACAAATTTTGTAAGCCGCCTGGAAAGAGGCTGTACCATGACAAGCGTTTGCAAGCTTTGCAAGCTGGCCAATGTACTTGATACTACAGTTAGCGCTTTTTTTTATTGATATTATACCCGCTGATCCTGCTGACCTGGTAAATACTCCGCGGATACAGGAACTTATGCGCCAAATCGCAGAACTGGATAAACAGCATCAAGAATATATACTTGAAAATCTGGAGCTTTATATCTCAACTTTTAAGAAATCATAGCATATTTTATCTAGTTTGTGGATGTGCTGTCAGTAAAAAGACCATTTTTGTCATTAAATTTTTACAGGCATATTTCATTGTTGTTTTGTTTTTCAAAAATGTATACATGTATATCCCCTTAGGGGAGCAAACAGTTACATCGAACCGTCAATACATATAATCATACTGATTTTTTCGATTCTTTTCCTTTAATTCTTCCAGCTTTTTCTCCGCCTGTTCTTTTGTATAAAGCCGGCTTACAGGTACCCTGATTCCACCGTTTTTATCCGCAAAACGGATTGTACACATATTACCGGTGCGTTTCAGAAGAACCACTTCCCTTAAGCGGCTTCCACTTTCAAAAATCCAGTATTTCTCCTGCCTGCTTTCCGGCTTTGGCCCGCCAGGCTGCTCACTGAGACTGCCGCATCTGTCGCACCACACACCAAGCTGGTTTGTTGAAGCAATCCGTACCGCATGAGCTGTTCCCCCGCATTGTGGACAGGGAAACTCCATCTGTTCTCCTCTTTTAAGGCGCATCACACCGATTTTTTCAAAATACTGCAGACGATGATACAGTTCTTCCATCTCTTTGCTCATAGAACCGCCTCCGCTTTTACGAACATTTGTTCTTTTATCAAAATAATATCACTTCACCATCCCACGCGCAACAGGAAATTTTATCTTTTTCCACCGCCATTTTCAAAACAGAGTACCGCACTTTGAGCCATCCGATAGGAGGAAGGCGAAATAAGCTTAAGAAGCTGCGGCTCCGTCACATAAAGACGGAATACTTCCGCAAAATATTCCCGGTCGTTTTCCTTTGCGTAACTGCTGATTTTTCCAGCTTCCGTCTCATACAATTTACGGTTTTCTGCCAGGCTGCTGAACATTCCCAGCGTATCATTCACATAATGGCCCATTTCATGCACTACTGCCCCAGGCCATTCATCGTTGACATAAAGCATTTTCCTTTCAAAATCAAAGACAGCCCGCACTTTTCCCATTCCCTGATATCCTCCGTAAGGCGCATAGGCCTCCTTTGTGATGTCCCATTCTGTCATTTTAATCCGGAAGCCTTCCTTCTCAAACCGAAACCGGATCGTCTCCGGAATGCTCAGCCAGGCTTCCATAAGCAGTTCTGCGGAGTGGCCATACAGCCTCCCTTCCGTTTCCAGAACATTCCACTTTTGCTGACAGGTTTCCTTTTTCCCATAATGCTTTTCATACGCCGCGTCAACATACAGGTCTCTGTTTGAGAGATATGCATACTGCACATCCTCAATTTTAACCAGAACGTAGTGATCCAGAAAACTGACCACCTCAACCGGACTTCCGGTATCCAGCCATCCAATGCATTCGGAACGGCTGTCTGCCGCCGCGTAAATTGGCGTTCTCCGGAATATCACGCCATATTCTTCCGGGCAGGCTGCCTGAAGCTGCCTGCCTCTGAAAAAAAGCAGGAAAAGCACGGCCATAAAAATCATTCGCTTCTGTATAAGTCCTCCTTTCACGAAAAAAAGACCAGCCGCATTCTGAATCTGCGGCTGGTCTTTTCTTCTTCCAATCCTGTTTTCTCTGCTTCCTATGATGCCAGGGCATAACCGGCAGGAAGCAGCATTTTACCTTTCTGTGCGGCGCTGTTTTTCCCTGCTTTATATTCCCGTCTGGCTGTAAATGATGTCTCTTCCTGCACGGCCGGCGGCTCCTCTTTTAACGCCTCCCCTCCGGCTTTATCCTCCTCCTTTTCTTCCTCTGCCTGGGATTCTTCCCCCGTGGCTGTTCCTTCCTCTCCGGCAGGCTCCTCCGGTGCGGCGGAAGGTTCTTCCGCCGAGGGCGTTTCAGAAGCTTCCTCTGTTGTCTCCGCTTCTTCTGATCCCTCTTCCGTTTCCATCATATCCGTTTCTGTTTCGGATTCTGTTTCTTCTGCCGCTTCAGACCCATCCTCAGGTTTTTCTGTTTCAGAGGATTCATTCTCCCCCTCTGTCTCCGTTTCCGGTTCCGTCTCCTCTCCGGTACCGGATTCTGTTCCTTCCTCTGGCAATGCCTCACTCTCGGTTTCTTCCTCTTCTGTTTCCGGTTCTGCCTGGGATTCCGTTTCAGCCTCCGTCTCCTCTGTTAATGCATTGTCCGGATCTTCCTCCGGAATCTCCACCACGCCTGCCTCCGTTTCCTGCTCCAGGGCATTCAGTAATTCTTCCAGTTTTTCCATGGCCAGGGCGTTTTCATCTGCTACCTCTTTCCGATAGGTCGCGGCAGCGGCTGATACAGCATTTGCATCATATACGATATGGGCTCCGATGATCTGTCCGTCCTGAAGGCCGCAGCCAGTGGTCCAGCCGTAATGCTGTCCTTCAGACTTGCCACAGACAGAAATGGCATGTGTGCTCGAACCGCCGTCCCGATGTCCGGATGCGCTTCCGCCGCCATTGTAATGGCTGTAAACCTTGTACATGGTTTGGCCATTATTACAGATGGAATGTGTCTCACGATAATTACAATGGGAGATGCTGTTACCGTCAGTCCAGCCGTTGCTTCCTTCACATCCCGTCCAGCTGTAGGTACAGAGCTGATAACAGCTTGCGTTGTGGTGATGGACATCCTCTACTGTATAACAGCCACCGCCATTCTGCGCATCACCGGTATGATAGTGGTATTCGTACTCAATCGTTCCCGGGATCTTATCCACTCCAATCACGGTTTCCTGTTTGATGCTTAAAATCGCGTCGTAGATTTCCTGAAACGTTGCATCCTCGTCGATTACGACGTTTTTTGTGAGCAATGCGGATGCAAGAAGAGCTTTGCCATTACTCACACGCTGAAAAACCGACTGGATATCGCCGGAAAGTCCGGACAGGCGGTTGTTCGTATTCTCCTCCAGCTGCCCGATTCGTTCCAGGATCGCTTCCTGGCTTACACTGGTTCCCGTGCCGATATTATTGACGGTATTGCTGATATTGCTTTCCATGGAGGCCAGCTTATTCAGGACTTCCGTCTTATTGGTTTCCGCTGTCTGGTTAATCGCGGATGTATTTGCCGTCATGGAGCTGTTCAGCGCGTCAAACTGGCTCTGCATGTTTTCCGCCTGTGCCTGGAGGGAGTTAAGCAGGTTCTGGAATCCTTCCGAATTGGCCTGTTCAAAGGAGCTGTCCATCTCCGTCAGCGCTCCAAGCAACTCGGACTGGTTGGCATCCGCTTCATTCTGCAGGTTGGTTTCCACTTCAGTAATGAGAGTCTTAATCTCACCATGGGCAGTGTCCATACTGGTATTGATGGCCGCCAGGTCAGCGGTGATACCGTAAAACTCTTCCATGATCTGGTTCATGCGCTGGGCATCGGCCGTCTGCATGTCCACCAGAGTCTGCCGGATGTCCAGCTGGGTGGAGGTAATGTTATTATGGATTCCATCCAGATTATTCATCAGCTCCGTAACTTTCGTATTGATATTGGAATTGGTATCTGCATACCACTCTTCTCCGGACTGTTCCAGAGCTTCCAGTGTTGTTTGAATTCCATCCGCGGTTTCCCGGATCAGTTCCTGCAGTGCCGCATTCTGATCCGCATTGTCTGCCTGCATCTGCTCCAGTGCACTGTTCAGGCTCTCGCCTGTTGCCTGGAGTTGTGCGGACAGGCTGTCAAGCTGGCCGGACATTGCCTCGTCCCTCTGGATTTCAGCTGCTTCCATATTGGAAAGGGCCGTGCTGATACTCTCATTTCCTGTCTGAAGTGCGGAAAGGATTGCCTGCGTATCAGCATCATTGTCCGCCTGAAGCTCAGCCAGCTTTTCCATAAGGCCGGTATTTGCGGCCTGCAGGTCTGATGTCAGAGAGCTGATGGACTGTGCCATGGCCTCATACCGGTCCGCATTGTCTGCTTCCATCCCGCTCAGAACGGAAGAAAGTTCTGTCTGTACGCTGTCAAGGTCCTGCATCAGGGAAGAAAGCATGGAAGCATGCTCCTCGCTGTTTATGTTCTGCATGGATTCCAGCGTGCTGTCCAGTTCTGCATGCATATTCGTGAGGGCTTCCGTCAGGCTGGTATAGTATGTTTCATTTGCCGCACTGATCTGGCCTAACACTGCATCCAGTTCTGTCTTCATCGTCTGAAGCTGCCCGCTCAGTGCTGCGTTCTGCTCGCTGCTTTCTGCCCTCATTTCCTCCAGGGCAGCAGTGATGGCATTGTTCACATCTGTAAGCGTCTGCGTCAGGGACTCATAACGGGCCGCGCTGTTTTCCTCCATCCGGGTAAGCTGCAGAGCATTTTCCTGTGAAAACTCATTGATCAGAGTGGTCACCTGTTCCTGGGTGGACTGCAGCTGTTTGATAAATTCCCGGTTCTGTTCATCATTATCCGCCATCAGGTCGTCCAGCACACTGGAAAGGTGATCATCGATCTCTTCCAGGTTCTGATTGATGGACACCGTCAGGTCGCCCAGCCGGTTGTTGATCTCCTCATACTTTTCACCGGTTTCCAAGCCGGAATCCGCCAGCTTCACAAGGATCTCATTCTGGGTATTTGCGACACTTTCATACAGAGTTCCCAAAAGAGAGCTGATATTGGTAATCCCCGTATTGACGGATTCCTCCAGATGGCTGGTATCCGTGCTTTCATAGCTGGAGAATTCTTCTTTCAGGACAGAAATCTCCTCTTTCAGGTTATCCAGATACTCCTGGATCGTATTCAGGCTGTCCCCCTGAACTGTGGTCAGATTCTGAAGTTCTTCCTTATTATAGGTCACTGATGCATCCAGCTGCGCCAGATAGTCTGACATCTCCTGCAGATCGGCCTGAAGCTGGCTAAGTGAGGAAGAATCCGTTCCTGTCACTGTCTGGTTGTTGTTCTGGACTGATTCCACTTTTTCCAGATACCAGTCCACCAGCCACTGGGACAGTTCCTGCGCCTCTTCTTCCGTGAGCCCGTAATCCAGACCGAGAATAGCTTCTCTTAAAGTCTGAATCATGGTTTCCCTGTCACTGCCCACTGCAGACAGTTCCGTCAGGATTTCCGACGCCGTATCTGCGATAGCCTGCACCTGTTCCGGATTCTCCGGCAAGATTTCCAATCCGGATTTTTCCAGTTCTTCTGCGGTAATCCAGGCGCCATTATCCACGCTTTCCACAGATTTATCCCCGCCTCTCAGGGCAAAAAAGATGCACAGGACTAAAATCAGGATCAATACCGCACCCGTTATCACAAGAAGCAGCGGTTTCTTTTCCTTTACAAAAATTTTCAGTTCGTCTTTATCCATTGTTCCCTCTCATTCCGCCGCCTGAAGCGGCATATTCTTTTCTGAAAGGAAGAGGGAAAGTTCCCCCTTCCTCCTGTGTCTCTGACGGGATATCCCGTCAGGTTCCGTTTTACCACCCCCTTCCCTGCCTATAGCTGCGTGGAGGCAGAACAGGTCCTCCTGCTTCCCTGTGTCTTTCCGGCCGTTACCCGAAAAGGCCTTCGATTTCCGATGTAATGCGGGGAAGTACGGTATCGTTAAAAAGGCCGGTCATTGCCAGAAGCAGCAGGGAGCCCAGCACCACGGCGATGATCACCTTGACTGCATCTGATATGTAAAAATCACCGCGTTCATTGAGCACTGCTTCCTTAATCCGGCTCCCCCTTTTTTTTAATTTATTTATAAATTTTTTCATCCATATCCTCCTTAAGGCATAAAAAAACGGCCTGTAATAACAGACCGGAAACATTCCTTTTCCTTTCTTTCTCTTTTACGGAAATCCACTGTGATACATATGCCGCCTCCTTATCCGAAAAATACGCCCAGGGAATCAAATACCTCTACGCACAGAACAACCATGTATATCATAATGATGCACAGGAGCATCATCATGGAATAGCGTTGAATCAGCCGGGGACGTTTCGCCGCTTCCTTTTTTAATTCATTCTGTTCTATCTGCCTCATATCAAAGGTAATCATCTGAAAATACATGCGCTGGTCATCCCCTCGCAGTACGCCGATCAGCCCTCTTGTCACATCAGAAAGCAGAGGGCTGTCCACCCGGGCCTCAAGGTGCAGAAGCGCCTGCTCATAGTTGCCCGTTTTCATATCCGCGATGGTCTGGTCCAGCTCCGCGCCAAATTCCTTACCGGCAATCCTTCTGTATGAGGTCAGGATCTTTAAGACATCCCGGTCATTTTCCAGGCTCTGCCCGATGGAAAGCGCAAAACGCGGAATCTCTTTTTCTATCCGCTTCCGCCGCTTCTTAACATAATCAAAAGCCGTATAGTAAGTCGAAAACCAGAGGGCCACCGCCAGACAGGTCAGAACCGGCACCATTAAGGGAATGAGAAATGCCATGGGAACAGCACATAATGCCACCGTTCCAGCAATCACCCACGCCTTTGCCACATAGCATTCCGGCGTCAGGCTGTTCCCCGCGATTTTCAGTGTACGCTCCAGTGATGCGCGTTTCATTTTATCTAACCTCACATAAGGCGCAATCTTTGCAGAAACTTTAGCTGCATATACATCAAAGATGTTCTCCCGCCGCTTTCCCTGCCGCTGTGCAAGCAGCATCATCCGGGTGGTTTTCCTGGTGGGGACGTCCGCAAAAGCGCAGGTCAGGTAATACAGGGCGGTCCCACACAGACAGACCGCCAGAAGAGCCATCAGGGTCATGTTTCACCTCCATATTCAATCGGTCTGCTTAACTGCATGATCTTTGTAACTGCATACAGGATAATGGCAGCACAGACCGCGAGCGAAATTTTACCCGGAGTCGTATACAGAAGGGTATGAAACCAGTCCCTGTTCAGAAAGTATAGAAGAGGGACATTGGCAATCACCAGAAAGACCATGGTGATGGCTTCCCTCCTTGGCTCCTGCATCATGGCATCCAGTTCCGACTGGACGATGCGCATATCGGAAAATTTCTGTACAACCGCCGGCAGGGTATGCTTCATATCCCGGCTGGCCTGGCACTGGATCAGCATATCGCACCATTCATGAAATACCCTGTTTTTGACACGCAGCTTCATCATATTGATTGCATTGGGGATATTCGCATTGATCATTTCTGTTTCATATAAAAATGATTCAAAGGTTGCTTTTACGGGCTGTCCAATGTTCTGCAGGTTTTCCTTCACAGCACGGATAATATCCTCTGTCCGCAGATAAGAAGTTGTGATTACCGATATGGCAGTCTCCATTTCTTCATTCAGATGCCGTTTATAGGCTGCGGCTGTGCTGCGCAGGTACCAGAGCGGGATCAGTGCAAACCCGATCCCGAGCACCGGAACCAGAAAGGTATTACCGAGAAGCAGCGCCAACACTGCGCCTGCTGCAAACAATACCAGTGACAGATATTTCACCGTTTCATACCTGTTTTCCCTTCCTGTGCTTTTCAGCATTTCCTTTAATTCATAATCCTGCCGGAAAAAGCCTTTTGCCGGCGTACCTGTCAGGATATTCATATCATCCCGCAGGGTAGAAGTTCTTTTCCCGGACCGCAGCAAAACTTCCAGGAATTCTCCCGCCCGGAAATCCGCGATCATCCAGCCGCCGGCGCACAGCAGCAGAAAACAGATCAGGCATACCCACCACATATCCTCTTCATCTCCTTTCTTCCTCCTCCCGGTACCAGGCAAATTCTTTGAGCTCTTTCTGGGAGATCCCGTTATCCAGCATCCGCTCCCTCAGTGCGTTGGAAATCTGGCCGGTTTTTCTGTGTTTCCCGCTGATTTTTATCTGCCCGGACCGTTCCCGGCTGTTATCCGTGATTTCATATTTATACAGGGTACGGGCAGTCAGTTTTCCGTCCTGGAACGACTCCCCTTCCATGATCTCCATAATCCTGCGACTGCCGTCCTCCAGCTGCTTGGTAAACACTACAATCGGGTAAGCCTCCACCATGATCTGCATGAGTACCTCATCATCCAGGGGGTATTTCCTTTTGGCGAGCGTCATCATTCGTCTGTAGGTACTGCGGCACGAATTGGAATGGATGGTGGTACAGACCGTATGCCCGGTCCGAGAGCTTTCGGCGGCCGCCAGGCTTTCCGCTGCCGAACGCATTTCTCCGATGCCAATCACATCCGGATGTTTTCGCAGCACCCGTTCCAGCAGGAAATCCTGGTTAATATTCAACGCCGGGTTTTCACTTGGCCTCGTCAGAAGGTGGACCACCGAGTTGAGGATATTCCCATTTTCATCCGTTTTTACCAGATTGAACTCCCGGCTGCCTTCTTCTATGGTAATCAGCCTTCTATCATTAGGCACTTGGGACAGAAGCCACGCCATTACCGTCGTCTTTCCCGATCCGGTTGCTCCCGAGATACAGATGCTGACACCATGCCGGATGCACGCCACAAGAAAGTGGAGCATCTCCGGCGTCGCGCTTCCGGAATCCAGAAGTTTCTGCTCTGTCACCGTCTGCTGGTTGACAATACGGATCGACACGTTGATGCCCACATCCGCATCCACCAGCGGCGTTTTGTCCGCAGAAATCCGGATATTTTTGTCCAGGTATCCAATCACGCTTGGCATGGTATTATCAATGATTAAACCACAGGAGGAAAGCATACGCCGTACCACGTCAATGGCATGCTGGGGCGAGCTGAACTTATCCGGAATCTTCCGGCTCCTGCCGCCTGATTCGATCACTTCGATGTCGTTGTATGCATTGATATTTACTTCTTCCACTCCCGGCTTATAAATCCACTTTTGCAGAAAAGAATAGCCTGCCATGTCCTCATACAACCGGTCCCGCAGCATCCGGGTGGTCATTCCTTCCAGAGCATACTTCCGTTTTACCAGATACTGCTCCATCAGCCCTTTCAGAACTTCTGCGGCCCGTTCCGCGTTTTCCTCCCCGGCTTCCGCTACCGTCGCGGCATGGTTTTCTGTAAAGTACCGCTGGACATCCTCCAGGATCTGTTCATAGGTCATTTCCTGTCCAGTGGAAGGTGTAAAGAAGATATCATTCAGGTTATTCATCCTCTTCCTCCTCCGGCTCCCCATCCTCTTCCTGCTCTTCTTCCGCCTCTTCCAGCTTTTCCAGTTCCTCCAGAATACGGTTCAGGGATGCCAGATACCGGGAATTGCAGTATTTTACCGCGCCGAACATGCTCCCTTCCTCCGCACAGCGGTTGATCTCTTTGCTGTAGGGAAGCAGCCCGTCCCATTTGCCGATCAGATGCCCCATCTCCTCCAAAGCATGAAACGGGCGTGCCTGGCCGGCAAAGGTCAGATGTTCCCCGAACCGGAACCGGCTGTCCATAAGAAGAGGTTTACTGGCCTGTAAATAATGGATCCCCTTCAGGTCCGGCGTCAGGATCCGGAGGACCAGGTTCCCGGATTCGATCGCTGCCGGCGTAAATACATTTGTGAGCTGCGGGCTGCAGTCCAGAATCACATAGTCCACAATGGTTTCCATCACCCGGATCAGCTCCAGCGCCAACTCATACTTAAGTTCCGGGTAACTGAGCGGGTTTTCTCCTGCTGCGTATCCCATCACTCCCACATAGGGCCAGGACTGCAGGATTGTGACATGAGACGCGGCCAAGGCCGCGTCGATCTCCACACTGCTTAGCACCTGCCCAATCGAGGCATTTTCCGGAACGGCCTGGCCCGGCAGCCATACCGGGATCATCGGGACGCAGGGATCCGCATTAATAATCACAGCTTTGCTTTTGTCCCTGGTTAAAACCCTTGCAAGCATACAACAGAGCATGGACTTTCCACTCCCGGGGCTTCCCCATACGGTTATCACTCTCCCCACTTATTCCACCTCCGCTTCCTCTGCTGCCCCATCTTCATCAGCAGATATATCTGCCGTGTTTTCTTCTGACGGTTCTATGGTTTCCATCGTTTCTTCGGCCGATTCTTCTATCTGCTCTTCCGGAAGGATACCATAGTAGAGTTCCTGTATTTCCTGATCCTGTCTCTGCAGCAATTCTGCTGCAAATTCCTCATTATTCCGGCAGATCAGGGCAACATGTGCTGTGCCGTCATTCTCTATCCCCGTGATCACCTCCGCCTGTTCCGGGCTGGCAAGTACAGTGATCGTGGCAGACTGCTGTTTTTCTTCCCCTTCCTCCAGTTCCGCCGCATTGTCCACGTTATTCCCGTCAGAATCCGTGACGGACAGCACCTGCACATAGCGAAGCTCCGGGACTTCCCGTGCCGCGTCCAGGTAATGATAAATCCGGATGATATCCCCCGGCTGCAGCTTATCAGACAGGCCCGATGCCAGGGTTTTTACGGTCAGGGAAATCGCTACCTTCCCGGAAGGGATGTTGTTGAGCGCCACATCGGAAGTGATCGGGATCAGGCTGACTTTGGATGCCAGGATATAGTCCCCTGCCTCAAAATCGGCGGCCGCGTATCTGCCGGCCACATCCTGCATGGACCGGGCCACGTTATCCGGAAGATTATAGCTTCCCACCTCCATCACTTCTACCGCCTCCGGCGTGATCTCTTCTCCTTTCGCGATCGGAGAAGTCACCCGGATGATCTCGGTTTTTCCGTTGGTCTGTCCTGCAATGGTCGGAATTGCGATAAATGCGATAATTGCCGACAGCAGCAGGCTCAGTATCCCGAACAGAAAACGGTTATTCAGTTTCATTCCTTTTCCTTTCTATGGTTGTTATACAAACATCATGAAAAAGCTCCCCGCCGCCAGAAACGGCACAAAGGGAATGGATTTCTGTTTCCGGAACAAAAAAGCGGCCAGGGAAGCCAGCAGGGAAGCGGTCAGAAGGATCCCCGCCAGACGGTATGGGCCGTACACATAGCCCAGGACAGCCGTCAGCTTGATATCCCCGCCTCCGATCCCGGTTCCATCTTTTGAAATAATTGCCGCAAAGAGAAGCAGCAAAAAGCCGGCAGCCGCACCCATGAGGGAGCTTCCAAACGCCCAGGCGGCTTCAGTCCCACCGGATATACCCGGATACCTTAGAAACGGCGCCCAGAAAGCGTATGCGCAGAAAACAAAAAGGGCCCGGTCAGGAACCCTTCTTGTTTTAACATCATAGATGGCAAATCCGGCAGTTAAACACCATGCCAGCCAGAAATATCCATTTGATATCATACTATTCACGGTTGGTATACCAGTCATCATACAGATTCTCATTAATCGTTACATAGTCATGCAGGTTCAGTGACAGCATCCCGTCCGGCGTCCAGGCATCCCATACCCGCGTATATGCCACGTAATCTGCCGCGTCTGGAAACCAGATCGGCGTGAAATGCACCGGTCTCTGATAAGTGGAATATTCGTTCGGCTGAAACTCAAATGCCGCACTTCTTCCGCTTGAAATCGGCTCCAGCAGCCGCCAGTATGTGGTGTAGTCAAATTCCGGGAAAACCGTAAATGCAGTCTGGGGATTGGTCACATCCGTATCCGGGGCGTCCGTAGATAATGCGGCCTCCACCCGCGTTTTGACACCATACCCGCTTTTCATAACCTTTCCACTTGCTGTCGGCACGGTATCATCCGGCTCCAGCGTCATGCTGCCGGAAAGAGAGGCTGAATATTCCGTGTGCTCGTACTTCCAGTCTCCTTCATCCACCCATCTACCCTTATCTTCCCAATGGCCATGGCCCCCGGAACAGTCATCCGGGCAGGAGCTTGTACAGGCATCTGACTGCCACTGCCAGTCCTCATACCATACCCATTTAGGTTCCCAGTAACAGCTCCAGAGTCCCCAGCTGGCCTCCGTCTTTTGTTCTTCCACAGGAAGCGCCGGTACCGTATATCCCGGATTGGTATCCGTTGCCAGCGGGTCCGGAGGCGGATTCTCATCCAGGTCAACGACTTTTGTAGTGAAAGAATCTTTTGCAGTAAATCCTTCTTCTACCGTCACCGTAATCGTAAACTCCTGCGGTTCAGACGGGGTATGCCATTTCACCCAGACTAACTGGGATTCATTCGCAGGGATCACTACGTTTTCTACCCGGTAATCTGTTCCAAGGATATGAAAGACCACCGTTGCCGGATTCTCCGGTGTCAGCCTCTCCTGCGTTTCTAACTTAATTGTGGTGATCACATCGGTGTCCACCCGGTATTCTACATCAGGGGCTTCCAGTTCTCCTTCTGGTTCTGAATTTTCCTCAAACCAGACAATTCCGACCCCCAGGCAAGCAATAATATCCTCATTGCTCTGTTTTCCGGATATACTGCCGGTCCACGCGCCGATTCCCAGATCGCTTTCCTCCAGGAACATGGAGAGGGGTAAGTTTTTATGAGTCAGGGATGGCATGGTCCGGCGGAGGGCTCCGTCTGCTTTCTGGTCATACAAAGCGGCTTCCGTGGCGGTCATCGCGTAATACTTTCCGTTATGTGTAAAATAGGCAATGGGCTCTATCAGCAGTTTGTATTCCCCACTGATCATGGTATTGTAATCCACTCCTGCATACTGAGCCACCATCTTGCAGGCATACTCACTGCAGAAGTACCTCTTCACTGCTTCAATATTATTCCGCCCTGTGCTGCTGACAATAGCCGGCATGGAATTTGCGGGCTTAATGCAGGAATAACTTCCGGACTGTATGGATAATCCGGTCCCTCCCTGATATTGAAGCTTATTCACTTTTCCAAAATGCAATATTGTTCCGCTTTGTTCCCGGTTGGCAAAATCTAACGGCGAGGATACTGCCGTACCGCTGTCTGCATCCACTACTGTGATCCGCACACCATCATTACCCGGTGACCATTTATTCTGTGCCGTTCCCTGGCCCATTCCGCCTCCGCCGCCGTCCATGTTTCCGTTTCCATTCGCGGAAATCGTAAGGGGCAGCATGCCAAGGATAACCGTCAGGCAGCACAGAATAGCCAAAATTCTTTTCAACTTTTCTCCTTTTCCCTGCACAGAAAAACCGCTGCTATAAAAGCGGCGGCCTTTCTCCTCTTTCTATTCCGTTATCAGTCCATATTCCCAACCATCTTATTGGGATCCCCATCACTGTCTCCTTCTATTTGGGTGATAGGGCTTGGCACCACCCAGCCAAACACCGGATCATACACAGCGCCATCTTCTCTGACACCATCCGTTTCCGGCTGTTCCTGCGATTCCGGTTCATCTGCTGAAGGCTGTTCTGCCGGCGGATCAGGCTTTTCCTCACTTTCTGCCGGTGCACTGCCGGTTTCCTCCGGCAGGCTCACTTCCACCTCTTCCTCATATGTAGGAGGATTGGATGGATCAGTCAGATCTCCCTGTGGCTCTGGCGCTTCCGGGGTTTCAGGCTGAACCGGCTCTGTCGTGAATTCGATTACAACTTCATCGCCATTTTCAGTCTGTCTGGTTTCCTCCGTTTCCCGCTCCTGCCATCCCGTACTGCTCTCCGCTTCGGTCTCCGCTTTGTCCGGTCTGTCAGCCTCGTTCCACTCAGATGCCGTTTCATCAGGAGGCTTGCCGGGGACGAAGGAACCCCCGTCCTTCTTCATTCTCACGATCAGGCATGTCCCGGCAACCAGGACGCAGACAACTGCCAGTCCGATCATGGTTCCCTTTGATTTCCAGATTTTCTTCATAAGCTATCCCTCCAATTTTTCCTTATATATATATTACATTCCATTTTTATTTTTTTCTGCTGCTTTTTTCAAAATTTTGTGTTATGGTACCCAGTCAGTTCCACCTGCCTGGTGATGGCCGGATAGGACTGCCCAAACATTCTGATGTAGAACTCAATATCACAGCGAAAAATATATTCCACCCGGTCTCCCTGGAGATTAAAATCCAGGCTGATGTTTTTGACTTGATAATCCTCCGTTGAAAGAGCAATCTTACTTGCCAGACCATCTGTTACCGCTTCTGTCAGCATCTGTGTGTAATCGCTTGAGGAATACAGGGTCGAGAGATATTCCGAAAAATTGACTTCCCTTTGTGACCGGTAGGTATCCGCATAGATGCTGCCGCTCAGATTATTGAGTTCCAGCTTGGCGCCGTTTCGGATGTTGATACAGGTAATCTGCACGGATGCATACAATAACAGGTAGGATACCAGCATTACGGTGATCAGAATAAAAAAGCAGGTAAACAACGTCATGTCTCCCCGCTCATTCTTCCATACCGCCTTTATTTTCTTGACCGTCTTTTTTCCCACTCTATCTCTCATTTCCAATACCTCTCACTTACTCCGGACCCTCTGGCAACAATGGAAATACGGATCAGGTCAAAGTTCCAGAAGCCTCCCAGACTGGCGTCGCCGCTAATTGTCACATAAAAAGGCGTTCCCAGCTGGATTGCCTGCTTCATTCCGGACGGTGTCGGAGACCGGTAACTGGAATCTACCGTATAGGTGACGTTTTCTGCCCCGTCAATTTCAGAACACAGGAAAGAAAAGAGCTGATCTGTTTCACCGTTGATTCCTCCGGCCAGCTGGATCTGCTTGGTCATCTGATCGGCACAGTGGTCTATCTGCCGCTTCACACTGATAATGGAAAAGAGATCAAGAATAAATGCCAGCATCAGCACGGCGGCGAAAATGAATACCATCGTGCTGATATAGTTTGCTTCTCCACGGTCATTTTTTATAACCCGTGGGATTTTCTTTAAAAGGATTGTAATCACCACCTTTTCTTAAAAAAACAGCCGCTCCGGACTGGAACGGCTGTTTCGTAAATTTTTTGACTGTAGTTATTATAGCAGGTGGTGATTTGCGGGTGAAGGGCAATTATATGTCAATGTTGTGCCAAAATCTAATTCTTCTGTTATGAAGATGTATAAGAAATACCGTAGCGTAAAGGGCGACTTT
>ERZ826396.1765-NODE-1765-length-21336-cov-4.950566_pt1 | contig 21336 bp, 19 predicted proteins | sample MGYA00519926_ERZ826396 | MGnify/ENA primary metagenome ERZ826396 (study PRJEB31778, sample SAMEA3449230) | human gut metagenome | biome: human gut; feature: human-associated habitat; material: faeces | place: United Kingdom | collected 2010/2012 ... | reverse complement strand
GCATTCCTTTCCGGCTGGCCGCTTCAAAAACCGGCTGTTTCTAACCTTTTCTCTCCGAAACGTTCTCCCGCTTGGCGGCTGAACTCCGCCCTTACGGGCGTCAAACAACGCCGCCAGGACATGCGGGAAAACGTTTCGGACAAAAAAGTAAGAAACAGCACGATTTTTTCACAGGCCAGCCGAAAAGGAATGCAGCCGGCCGCCGTATCCCCCTTTGGCATCCCTCATGCGTGAGCTGGACAGAGCATAAGACAGGCCGCCGGTCGAACCGGATGCCCCGAAAGCTGCAGAGGGAGGCCGAGGGTGAACGGCAACAATCACACCCCATTTCGTTTTTCATAGCAGCGCCCACACCAATATGATATAATAAAATATACTATCTTTCAGTAGTAACTGGGTTCAATTTTTGTGGGGGGGGGAAATCATTATGACACAAATCATCAAATCCAGAGTATTTCGCAACCAGCTTTTTTCTTTGATATCCGTTCTCGTTTTCGCTTCCTTGGTATCCATGCTCCTCTTTTATGCCACAACCAAAAGCCTGAGAGATGAAATCACAACGAATTCCTCTCTCTCTGTCACGCAGATGCAGAGGAGCATTGATTCTTCGCTGAATGTTATTCAGAATCTGGCTCAGTCGCTTTCGGTCAATTCAGAGATCATCTCCAGCTGCACTCTGACAGGAAGGGAGTACGGTTCTATCGCGATCAATAATGGAATCATAAGAAAGCTGCTTTACGAGCAGCGGTCTATCGATCCTTTAATCGATGAGATCTGTACGATCTATTTCGATCAGGATACCATCATCACTTCCGGTTATTCTTATTTTGGAGACCTGGTGGATCCTGTATCGGAGCGGACGTTCGGAATGGACTATGATGCTCTGCTCTCTTTTCTGAAGGAACAGAATTACCTTGGAACGTTTCTGACCGAAGCGTCTTCTGATGCCTCCCCTCAGATCTTTTCCGCATATCCGATTTTCAATCCGATCAATTACAAACCGGGAGGCGTAATTCTTGTGATTCTGAATACAGACTCTCTCTTAAATGCAAATATCCAGCCCAGCGTGATCGATGATAACTATATGATCTATTCCGCCTTAACAGATGTGCTGTTCTCTACAGATGTCAAATACGATCAACTGATACGGGACAACCTTTCAGATCATGTCACTACCAAAAGCATCCGTTATGAATCAGGTGATTATATTCTGTCCTCCATCCCTTCCTCTGTCTCCGCATTGGAATACTACATTTTGTTGGATAACTCAAGATTTTTCGGAAAATTACAGCAGCTCATTTTAGGAACGCTTCTGGTCAATGCTGCAGCATTCTTTATAGGCGTGGTGATCTCTCTGTTCTGGGCGAGGCATAACTATACTCCCATCAAGGATATCGCTTCCGTGCTGGATTCAGGAAAAGCGGAAAACGGCGATGAATTTCAGCAAATCCGGACATCCATTCATTCCCTTCTTGTAAGGCAGGAAGATAACGAAAAAAATCTGGCATCAAACGCAGAATTGATCGGTTCCTATCTGTTGGTGAATTTATTAAATGGGAATATCGAAAACAGTGAACGTTTTCGCAATGCCAATCAGAAATATCATCTTGGCATCACAGGAAACAGCTTTTTCATTTGTTTAATATCCATGCCGTCCCTCCATAATAAAACGGCATCGTCTTCTTCTGAAAGGGCGGAGCAGATGAAGCTTGTATTGACCTCCGGAATTCATAACGCATTCCCTCAGAATCATCCCGTTCCCATCCTGGACAATACCCATGATCTTGTATTGCTGTTTAATCTGGATGGCGACGAACATCAGCCCGTTTCTTTAGCCTACGATATCCTCGCTCATTTTTCACAGTTTGCCACAGATTATTCCAAGGCACTTGATACAGAACTGTGTTTTATCATCACAAGAGAATATCAGGGAATAGACGGGATCAGTAGTGCTTATGAGGAAGCGGAGGAGCTTCTCGACTATGCTTATATGTCGGGAGCCTGGAATGTCCCGGTAACAGCAGAATACCGGCATAAAAACGACCATCCCAATGACGGGGAAAATAATTATATCGATTATCTGAAGGCAGAAAGAAATATTCTGAACTGCATCATTGTTGAACAGTATGCGGAAGCTGCCGCCTATCTCGGAGATGTTTTTGAAAAATATGCTTCCGGTTCCACTCAGGACCAGTATATTCAGGGACATGTACTGAAAACAGTGCAAGCCTATCTTCTGGATATCAGCAGCATATTTCCACATGAATTTGCAGTAAGCCTCAATCTGAAAAAGGGCATGAACCCCTCGCTTTCCGTAGACGAAAGATACCGCATCACGATTTCCAACCTTCAGGATATGGCCGCATTCATTCATGAAAATCAATCCATAGAAAATAATGCGGCAAAGGATATTCTCGCATTCATTGACACCAACTACAGCGATCCCAATCTGAATAGAGATATGATTGCCGAACATCTGGGCTTAAGCATATCCTCCGTTTCCCATGTCATTAAGAAAAGCACTGGAAAGACATTGACAGAACTGATCAATGAAAGAAGAGTTGCAAAAGCGTGCGAATTGCTTAAGACGACGCCGCTCACCCTGCAGCAGGTGGCAGAACAGGTTGGTTATACGAATACTTGGACGTTCTCCCGCATTATCAAAAATGTAACTGGCGTCTCACCCGGAAAAATCCGTGATACCATGTAGCTGATATCACGGATTCTGCAGCATCCCCGTCGTCCACGCATGCCTGGCCGGTTCCTGGTGATTGCTTATGTTTCAGGATGGCTTGTCAGCTTAGCCCTCCTTTTGGGATTCCTGATAATCACGGCACATTTCCAGAAGGCTCTTATAGTGGCCTGCCGCTCCTCCTGCAATGAAGCCTGTATCCCCTCCTATCCACAAAGCCTTCACGCCCCTGGCGAGCCATTCGGGCACCTGTGCGGGGGTGCAGCAAATTGCAACCGGCATTCCTGCAGCATTCGCTTTTTCCATGATTGCGTCAAATACCTTTTTCAGCTCAGGATGATCCGTTTGGTTTAAAACGCCCATGGAACCGGACATATCCCAGGGGCCAATCAGCAGCATGTCAATACCGGGAACTGCCAGAATGTCATCCAGACAGTCAAGGACTCTGTAATCTTCCAGCTGGATAATCTTCCATATTTTCTTGGCCGCATGTGCAATATACTCCTCTGTGGTGATCGCCCCGTATTTCAGCGCTCCCCTGCCGGGTGCAAATCCCCGGATCCCTTCCGGCGGATATGTGGCTGAAGCGACACAGAGGCGTGCCTCCTCTGCGCTCCGCACATTCGGGAAAATAATGCCGTCCGCTCCCATGTCAAGGATTGGTTTCACCACCGCGGGATTATTCTCTACAATCCTCACAATGGCCGCACTCTTTTTATAGGATAACAGCATGAGCATGTCGTGCAGTGATTCACTGTTGATGGGGTGATGCTCTGTGTCAATCCATATCACATCATAATCGGTTGTGGTCACCATATCGAGAACGCGCAGATTGGGTATATCACACTGGGTGCCGATGATGTATTCATTGGCCGCCAGCTTTTCTTCAAGAAGTTCTGTTTTAGTCTTCATATTCATCCCTCCTGAATATAAGTTACATAATCCGGATTAAGGCAGTTCATGGGCCTTTTTCCATCCAAAAACTGTCGGATATTCTCCGCCGCCTGATGCTGTGTCAGCCACTGGGATTCAGCTGTGCGCGAAGCCACATGCGGGAGTGCAATCACCTGTTCCATGGACAGAAGAGGGTTATCTTTCTCCACCGGTTCTGTTTCGTATACATCCAGACCCGCCCCGGCAAGGAGCCCCTGCTTCAGTGCCCGGATCAGATCCTGCTCCCTGACCACTGGACCTCTGGCGGTATTAACGAGATAGGCGGTGGGTTTCATCCGGGATAAAAAGGCAAAATCGATCAATCCTTTCGTCTCAGGTGTAAGAGGGCAATGGATGGTTACCACATCTGACCGGGCGGCCAATTCATCCAGTTCCACCGCTTCAGCCTGATATTGTTTCAGAATCTCTTCACTTACATATTTGTCATACACCAGGAATTTACAGTGAAAGCCCTGCAGAAGTTCCGCACAGCTTCGCCCGATTCCTCCGAAGCCAACGAAGCCTATTGTTTTTCCGATCAGGCTGTTCGCCGGAACAGATGTATACCAGTTCCCGTCTAGCAACCGGCGGTTATACAGATAGAATTTCCGCATCACTTCAAGAATCAGAAGCGCAGCAGCTTCACCCACGCTTTCATTCATGCTGCCTGCAGTATTCGTAACACAGATGCCTTTCTTCGTTGCATAGTCCACATCAATCTGATCATATCCGATACCGCACCTGCAGATCATCTTAAGTGTGGGGGCGAGCCTGTCAATCACTTCCTTCGGGCAGACATTTCCAACATTGATCCAGCATTCATAGCCTTTTACTTTCTCGATAATCTCTTCCGAATCAAATAAAGGAATCTGCTTTGTATCCGCATCGATGCCCTTTTCTTTCAGCATCCTTATCATTTCTTCTGAACATGTTCCTACAACTTTCATTTCTGCTCCTATCTGCGCACTATAGTGCGCATACATAATCAGGGAGAGTGAAATCACAGTTCTTTCACTCTTACCTCCATGTCAAGCGCTTTTGTCCGTTCCGTTATCCTTTCACCGATCCAAGCATAACGCCCTTTACAAAATACTTCTGCGCAAAAGGATATACGGTAAGGATCGGAACCGTACTGATGATAATCGCCGCATAGCGGTACAGCTCCCTGTATCGTTCCATTTCAGACGTCATCTCGCCGCTTTGCGACATCACTGCCTGGCTCTGCTGAATCAGCAGTTCCCGCAACCACAGCTGCAGAGGATAACGCGCCCTGTCATTCATAAAAATCATAGGATAAAACCAGGAATTCCACTGCTGAACCAGATAGAACAGAGCAATCACGGCTATAACAGCCTTGGAAAGAGGCATCACGATCCGAAACAGAATGATCAGTTCATTCGCCCCATCCATTCGTGCCGATTCAAGAAGTTCTTCCGGAACCTGTGCAAATCCGGTTCTCATCACCATCATATTGTAAACGCTGACACTGCCCGGAATGATGAGCGCCAGAGGAGAATTAATCCAGTCAAGATTTCTTACAAGCATGTAATAAGGAATCAGACCGCCGTTAAACAACATAGTAAAAACGATCAGCATGGTAATCTTGGGAACCCAGATCGTATTGTGTCTGGACAAAACGTAGCCCCCAAGAATGGTAATCGCCATCCCTGTCAGAAGCGCTCCGCTAATATAAAGAAAGGTATTGGCATAACTTCTCACCAGATTTTGGTTCGTGAGCACCAGTTCATAGCCTTTTGAAGTGATCTTCCCAAGAGGTTTGAACAACAGGCTGGAATTGGTAGCAACCAGCACCGGATCGCTGATAGATGCCATCAGAACATGCCACATGGGAAGAAAGCATACCAACGCGACCAGAATCATAAATAAGTAATTAAAAACGAGAAAAACTTTTCTGCTAAACGAAGGTTTTATTACCATACTTACCTCCTTTCTAAAAAAGCTGCGTCTCCGAAACTTTGGAACTGATCTTATTTACAGCCAGCAGAATAACCGTATTGATCACGGAATTAAAAAGTCCCACTGCTGTAGAAAACCCATAGTCAGCTTCCACAAGACCTCTCCGATAAGTAAAACTGGATATGATATCCGCCGTTTCATAAGTGGTCGGAGAATACAGCAGGATGATCTTCTCAAATCCCACGCTCATGATAGCTCCCATCCGCAAAATCAAAGTGATCATGATGGTGGACGAGATGGATGGCAGCGTTACATGAAGGGTTTGTTTCCAACGCCCTGCCCCGTCCACAGTGGCAGCCTCATAAAGCGACTGGTCCACAGAAGAAAGCGCAGCCATGTAAATGATGGAATTGTAGCCAACCTTCTGCCACAGGTTGGACAGCACATAAAGCGGTTGGAACAGGCTGGGATCTCCCAGCAGATTGCTCCTCTCTCCCCCGAAAAAAACGATGATTTCATTGAATACACCGTTGGTTTTACAGAAATCGATCAGCAGAGTGGCCGCCACAACGGTGGAAATGAAATAAGGCATATAGCTGACCGTCTGGACGACCTTTTTTACTTTTTTATTGCCCACTTCATTCAAAAGAAGCGCCAGTATAATCGCGGCCGGGAAAGTGACCACGATGTCCAAAACACTGATTGTAAACGTATTTCTGAGCGTTCTGATAAAATAATAACTTGAAAAGAAGTCCTGAAAATTTTTTAGACCCACCCATGTGCTTCCGAGAATTCCCTTGCGGGGACTGTAGTCCTGAAAAGCCATTACCAGCCCGCCCATGGGAACGTAATTGAAAACGAAAAAGTAGATAAGAACTGGAACCGCAAGCGCATAAATCATCCAGTATCTTTTAAAGTCCTTTACGAGTCTTTCCCGTGTAGATTTTTTTATTCCCCATTTTCTTTTCTGCTCTTGTGATTGATAAACCGCCTCCATTGATTTCACCATAGATACCTCCTGCCTGCTGTTCCCGCCGGATGGCGGGAACAGCCCTTTAGACACTCACCTGATATATGTCCTGCGCTGAACCTGGATGATCTCATCCTCCAACGGGAAACGGTCGCTGTCAGGTATAAAATCATAATCCGTAAGAAACCGAAGCGTCATCTCCATCCCTTTCTCGATATCGATCAGCTGTCTGAATTCCGGGATATCACGATAGAGTTTTTCTGCGGAAAATAATCCATTCCAAAGAAAGCTTTTCGTAATCATATCACCCATCTGGAAGGTGTCTTCTCCCTCAAAGGACTTTAACGTATCGTAGGTGACTTCAACCATTTCCACCTCTTTTCCCACAGCATGCATCATTGCCCGATGATATTCTCCCCAATCAATGGCGTTACGGGCGACCAGATTATAGGCTTGTCCCTTGCAGATTTCATGATCCAGACACATGACGAATACATTTGCTGCATCGTCCGCATGAAGAAAACTTCTGGCGATATGCTCATTGCCTGTAACAATCGGTTTCCCTTTCCGGATTCGATCCACCCAGACATTTGCAGCTCCATTAATGTTTCCCACCTGACGGATCAGACCCGGAACCCGCCCGTAAGTAGAGGCAGGGCGCATAATGGTGACCGGGAACCCGTTCTCGTGATACTTCATCAAGAAGTAATCCTCGCAGGCTTTTTTTGTCACTCCATACTCCCAGCTGGGCGTATCCGGAACATCTTCCTCTGTGATAGGAGCCTTCTTTGCAGTAAACGGAGTAGCGACAGCTCCGGTAGAACAGAAGATAAAACGTTCGCAATCCTGAAATGCTTCATAGTCATCTATGGCATCCTGCCGCACGAATCCGATCATATCGTAGACGATGTCATAGTGGTTCTTACGCATGGTGGATACAAAGGTTCCGTCATGGCGGTCCCCATAGATAACCCGCGCATCAGGATGGGGCTTCAGATGGGATTTTCCCCGGGAATAAATCGTAACATCATACCCCTTTTTCAACAGTTCTCTTACAATACCGGTGCTCATGTTGCCGGTTCCGCCTACAACCATTACTTTTTTACTCATTGCTTTCCCCTCCGTTCTCAACTTCTCCGACCGGCCTGTTCATATATCTTGTATAGGCGTCGGATACGATTGTCCGTGCTCCTTCCACGTCAAGGCTTGCAAATCCTTCTATAAAAGCGTCCCAATTATCCATGGATTCCACACCGGTGATAAAGCGGTTCACATTTTCCAGGATATAGGTATTCACATCACTCATGATTGAATTATAGGTGCCGCCTTCTTCTGCGGTCAGACTAAGATAATCCATAGGCACCACTTTGTCAAAGCCTTCATTCACCCATTTGGTAAGATATGCGCTTTGATATTCATCCAGATAATCATCTTCAATGTTACGGATGTTGTACATTCCAAAATTCTTCATGACGTTCGCATGTCTTGCGCCGTTGATATTCATGTTCTCATTTTTTACAATAATGTCATCCGCCACAATATTGCCTTCATCGTCATAGTGCCAGGTTTCTCCCTCTACCCCATATGTTGCAAGGATACTGCCCTCATCCGAATAGAAATAATCCACCATCTTAAGAATTTCCTCCAGATGTTCGGATTCCGGATTCACCAGAACTCCCTGTTTAAGAACCGCACTCGGACGGTACTGCCCTACTCTTCTGGGACTTCCGTCTTCCGTAATCATATTTGCGCAGATGAAATATCCTCCTTCTTCGATATAACCCGCATTCGAGTAATATTCTCCCGCCTGTGTAAACATTCCATTGAATACCCCTGTCGTGGCGATCAGTTCGTTATTTCCGAACATCTCCGTGTTGCTGGTATAATTGGGATCGATCAACCCTTCCGCATACCAGTCGGACATTGTCTGGACATATCTCTGAAATCCGTCGAGATAAGGTGAGAACTGTACTTCACCATCTTCGAGCGTCCACCAGTTATACTGTGCCTGGCCTCCCATCACCCCAAACATACCGATCAGGGAACCTTCAATTCCGAATCCATCCTGATACAGCTGCATGGGCGCCACGCCTCCGGTACACTGCTCCTTAAAAGCAACCAGAACATCATGCAGTTCGTCCACAGTGGTAGGCGCTTCCATTCCTACCTGCTCCAGCCAGTCCCCTCTGATCAAAATCCCGCAATAAGCAGGCTGGGTATAATTCTGGATCGTGAAAAATTCATATATCTTTCCTGTATCCGTATAGACATCCCTTGCAATACTGGGATCCGCCTCTATTCTGGCCTTATAATTGGGCAGCTGATCCAGATACGGTGCCAGGTCAAGTGCCACGCCTTCATCAATCAGCGCTTCCCCTCCCGCAGGATAGTAATTGGTATAAGACATCAAATCCGGCAGGTCATCCCCGGCTATCAGCAGCTGAAATTTCTGCTGGGCGTCCGCCTCCGGCTCTTCTATGAAATGAAGATCCACATTAAAAAGTTCTTCTACCTTTCCATAGGAAACGTTTCCATCTATGGTATCCGTATAGGCGGCCGCTGCGCTGGTCATCGGAAACCAAATGGTGATATCAAGCTTTTCGTCGCTTAAATACAAATCCCCTGACGTCTCTGCACTTCCCGTACTCTCCGACGCCTGTGTGCCGGAAGCGCTCTCTGTTGATGTCGCCTCCCCCGCATTTCCACAGCCAGTAAAGGTCATAACAGCGGCAAGTAACAGGGCTATCATTCCGGTGCTTCGTCTTCTTTTCATTCTTCATCCTCCTTTTTTTGATTTAAACCGTAATTTCCATGCTCAGCATATATCCGCTGAGCGACTTCCCATATCCATCCACCCGAAGCGAACGAGTATTTCCCCCGTCAAGCGTTTCTTCCAGCACAAAATTCAAAGCGCCGATTGAATCGACCTCATATCTTGTCACCTTTCCAAAACAAAGGCCTTTAAAATAGTCCTTTACCGCCTGTTCGGTCACCTTCTCCTTAAGCATCGGATAATCTTCCATTTTATATGCAATCACGCATATATTACTGATATTGCTTTTATCACCCGCTCTGGAATGTGCGATTTCACGCAGCATGATCTTTTTCCCCATATGCCTTCTCCTTTATCTTGGTCACAAAACGAACCGTCCTGTCAGCTTATAATCATCTCCATGTATGTCTGAATGATCTGTCTGGGTATGAGGATATGATAATAAGCGACAACATCCCGCACAAACCAGGTAGCATGCTCACAGGTGCCCGCTGCCGGGCCGTTTGTGGACATGCGGCAGGCCGTTTCCCTCATAATATCTTCCACTTCTTCCTTATCATGGCTTCTGCATGCCACCCTGACGCCTACCTCCCAGGGTTCCAAATCTTTAGGAACACCTGGGGCATTGCCGTAAACGCCGTCTATCCCCATCAGGAATATCTGAAGTGCATCTGGATGAAATCCCAGATGATCAAAGCGTGCATAAAGCATCTGTCTTGCCCATTCTGCCCGCGACCTTGCTCCCGGTCCCGCGAACCATACGGTTGCCGTTGAAAAATAGCCTTCTTTCACGCCAAGCGCCACCTTCAGCTTCTCCGGCGCCGGCTTTCCTTTGATCCCTCTCATCAGCACTCTGTCTTTCCCCAGCTGTTCAAACGTAACGTGCGATAAATCCACAACCGCATCCGCATGAATATAGTTTGCGGGATCGTGCACCTCATAAAGCGACTGTTCCTTACAGGTATCTTCCGTGACCATTCCCCCTGAACCTTCCACTTTCGTGAAGATGACATCGCCATCCGCATAGACTTCCGCAAGCGGGAATCCCAGTTTGAACGGATTCGGAATATCCTTGTACGGGGGATCCGAATAATATCCTCCGGTAAGCTGACCCGCGCACTCCAATTCATGTCCGACCATGATGCCCAAAGCCAGATGATCCCAGTCATCCAAGGCCCATCCGAATTCATACCTGAGCGCCCCCATGAATACTGCAGAATCGCCGATTCTTCCAGTACATATAATCTGCGCGCCCGCTTCCAGGGCTTCATAGATCCCATAACTGGGTACATAACAGTTGGCTGCGATCAGATCCTCTCCAAACGATTTGACCTCCCTTTGCTGCTCAACGGTAATATATTCCTCTTTGCATTCCTTCAGATAGGGCAAAACGTTGTCGCCTGTAACGGCCGCAATCTTTATTCCCGTATAGCCCAGGGAAGAAGATAATTCCGCAAGATATCTGGCTGCTGCGACGGGATTCGTGGAACCCATATTGCTGATAATCTTTACATGATTTTTCAGCGCTGCGGGAAGGATTTGCTTCATTCTGTATTCCAGCATGCGGTCATATCCAGGATGATCCGGTTCGGACAATTTCTTCATCGCCACCTGTGACAGTTCGTTTTCGGAAAGCGCATCAAACGACAGGTAATCCAGCTGTCCTTTCTCTATTAATTCCAATGCAGCATCAATCCGATCGTCTGCAAATCCGCCTCCCCCTCCAATTCTGATTCTTTTCCCTTCCATATCTGCCTCCCTATTGTGTTCCTTGCTGTCTGTGAATTCTTTTTACCCGCACCGCAAATTCAATCTCATGGTTTTCGTTATAAGTCTGCGGATTACACCAATATACGGGAATGGTTCCTTCTTCCAGGCCTGTTTCGTACTCCGCCAGATGCATGCCGGTAACCGTATCGATCACTTCGACCTTATATTCTCCTGTATCGGCCTTTAAGCCCAACGCACAGGTATAGGGATAACCGCTGTGCTGATTGTCAATCTGGTAGAGGGCATACTGTTCGTTCTTCTCCGCAAAAACAACCATTTCCGGGTTCAGGCCAATGTCATATTTGAGAAGTTCCATAGCTGGTTTCATCCTGATAAAATCAAAGGAATTCATAAAGTCATTCACAATTTTCAGCCGGCCGCGCAGTTCATCTCCGGAAATTCCAAGGTACGCCGGGGAACTTCTGAGCGGGGAATAGGTTCCATCCTCATGCCCCATGGTAAAGGTATAATCCAGCATGTTGTAGAGCGCCAGACCGCTTAAGAGAGCCTTCCAGCTTTGCCGCACATACTGGGCAGTACACATGATGCCAGTTTCGTTCATTCCAATCGCCTTGTTCAGCGGATAGTTGCGCCGGACCGCCTCCGGGTTGATGTAATGAAAGCAGTAAAGGTCAACATGGCGTAAGGGTCTGTCAATCTCACAGAAACCGGCGGAATAATTGCAGGAAATCAGATGCCGGTTGGGCAGGCCGCTTTCTGTTTCATAGATCACATCCGCCACATGCTGCTGCCATTCCAGGCGCATGGCTTCGTCGGTAAATTCCATGCAGGCTCCGTTCTCCACAATTCTGGTCGCATGCGTATAGGGTTCGTTGCAGATCTCATAATGAAGATTGTCGAATTCATTCAGTTCCGTTACCAACCTGCGGGTATAAGCATCCATGTATGCAACCAGCTTTGGATGTTTCATGGACAGGACTTCCCAAAAAGGCACATCTCCCACCTGGTTCGTGTTGTTGATGCTGTTCAAAGGGCATATGCCCCATGGTCCTACCCCATCTCCTCCCAAATGAAGCGGCCCAAAGACGATGATCTCCAGCTCTATCCCTCTCTTCCCAGCCTCTCGGAGGATTTCTTTAAATCTTCTGAAATATTCTTCATCGAATACATCCAAATCAAACTTATTTCCACCGTCTGCCGCCCCAGGTACATCGCTTCTGATCCAGGGCCCTATGAAATCCTCCGCAAGAACCGCCAGCGCGTTTCCGTCTATGGAATGCTCTCCCGGTCTTTCCCGTTTGACTCCGGTATAAACACGGGTGTGATTAAATCCCAACTCCTGAAGCGTATCAAAATATTTCACATAATCGAAATGCCGGTTCATAACGATGGAATAATGTTCACCTGAAGTGAACAGGATTGTCGGCTTTTCCCGAAACAGAAAATAATGAGGATTCTCCGGATGAAGCTTAATCGGAGGGTTTGTATTATCCATTACTGCAACAGCTCCTTTCCAAATTCAATTCACCAGAGAGCATTCCGCATCTCCCCGGCTGCCGGAAATCGTTGAATAGTATCCTGCCTCCAACGGCTCCATCGTAAATCGGGAAGCAGGCCGAATATAGCATCCTGAACGGATGGATTCTTCCATCCCGCAAAGAATCTCCATGCAATGATAACCATATTCCATGCTGCATCTGTTCTTCCTTTTCATCCGAATCGCCCACGCCATCTCTGCAACGCCGATTCCTCGATGTCCATAGAAGTCAAAGGGGGTTGTCTCCAGCGTATTTTCACCGTTATAACCGTGCGTAAAAGGCAGAAGGCACTCCTCCGATTCAGGAAAACATACTTTCACATAGCCGTTAAAGGTATTGGGATCTCCCAGTTTCAAAATCCCTTTTGTTCCATACAGAATGATCGAGCTCTGCTCTGAATTGATCGTGTTCCCGTCGAAATGAAGCGTTCCTACCGCACCTGAAACAAAATGAAGCACGCCGCACACAAGATTGCTTCCGGGGATCTGCCAGGTTTCTTCGTAGTCATTGCAGTATAACAACTGCGCACTATGTTTGGGGGCAGGTGCTCCGAACGCCACCAAAGAATCCACTGAACCGAGAAGGCTTAACAGAGCGCCCACATAATAGATGCCTACATCGAAGGGCAGGGCACCTCCTTCCTGGCGCAGAAAACGGTACACCTCCGAATTCAGAGATTGATTGCGGTTAATGGAGACATGGCAGGAAGTAATATCACCTATCCAGCCTTTATCCAAAATACTTCTCGCTGTCTGTATGCCGGCGCCAAGCACCGTATCCGGAGCGCTGCCCAAATACAGATTCCGCCCGGATGCGAGTTCCAGCAGTTCCTTTCCTTCCTTCAGATCGGTTGCCATCATTTTTTCCGTATATACATGTTTTCCGGCCATGAGCATCCGTTTAATGACCTCATAATGGGCTGCCGGTCCGGTCAGGTTTACCACCAATTCAATTTCTTCTGACGCTTCCACCTCCTCCAATGTCATAATACGATCAATTCCATATGCTTTGGCTTTTTGCTCAGCGGCTTTGGCATTCAGATCACATATCCCCACCAAATCAATGATGTAAAACAGATTTTTCAAATTCTTAATGTAGATATTGCTGATCATTCCACAACCGATAACCGCCGTTTTGACTTTCTTCACTTTGGGTATCCCTGGCATTTTTACCTCCTTCCTATGGAAAATGCGCGTGTTTGATGTTGACAATATTACCAATTTTATCTGAGATAATCAATATTTTTTGAACATATTACACCAATTAGCAGTCATTTGCACAATATATAGATATTAAAATGCACAATTTGAGGTACCATTCTCTAAATGCCAATGTTTCAACAGCGCGCCCAGGCAAAGCCGGAACCAGAATCAGAAGGGTTGCGTCGCAACATTCTTAAATTTCTTTTAAAACCCCCCTCTTCCCTCCCATTCCATGCTATAGTAAAATCAGTCCATCAAAGGCCGGCATTCGCATCCGGCCGCTTTGAAAGGAGGAAGTTTTGATGAAAAAGAAACTGTTCGTAGCGCTGCTGGCTGCAGGCGCGCTTATGCTCGGCGCCTGCCAGAATGGAGGAGCAGCATCCACAGCCGCGTCCCCCGCCGAAGAAGCCGCGCAGCGGCAGACCGTCACGGTCAACAGTACGGAATCCGTCACCGTCGTGCCGGATATCGCTGAGATCGTCTATTCCATTGAGACGCAGGAAGCAGACGCGCAGACCTGTCAGCAGAAGAACTCTGAAGAGACGGACAAAGTGGTGGCCATGCTGAAGGAACTGGGTGTGGAAGAATCTTCGATTCAAACCACCGGATATTATCTCAATCCCAGGTATGACTGGAGCACCAACACACAGGTCCTGATCGGATATGAGGCTGTTACAACGCTTACCGTCTCCGATCTGCCCCTGGATCAGACCGGTTCCATCCTGTCCGCATCCGTAGAGGCAGGTGTGAACAATATCCAGTCCATTTCCTATCTGTCCAGCCAGTATGATGCTTCTTACCAGGAAGCGCTGTCTCTGGCTGTAACCGCAGCACAGGAAAAGGCGCAAGCCATGGCCGCTGCAGGCGGATTTGAGCTGGAAGGCATCTCCACCATGCAGGAGACCAGCAATTATACAGAGGCCAGATACAATGACACCGCAGCCGCGCAGATGTATTCTTCCACGGAGGCCAGCGATGAGAAAAGCGCCACGATTATGCCCGGAGAACTTGAAGTTGAGGCCTCCGTTGTGGTAGAATTCATCATGCAGCCTACATCATAGACGGGCCGCAGAAGTGGTGAACAGAGATGAAAATCGTAATTATCGACGGACAGGGAGGCCGCATGGGAAGCCTCCTGTGTGAAAAGCTGAAAAAAGCGGCGCTTCCCGGTGTCGAACTCTATGCCATCGGCACCAACAGCACAGCAACCGCAGCCATGCTGAAGGCAGGGGCTGATTATGGGGCCACTGGTGAAAACCCGGTGCTGGTCGCCTGCCGGGATGCGGATTATATCATCGGTCCCTTAGGCATCCTTGCCGCCGATTCCCTGCTGGGAGAGGTCACTTCTTCCATGGCGGTGGCCGTGGGAAGGAGTAAGGCGCAGAAAATTCTGCTTCCCGTCAATCGCTGCAACCAGCATGTGGTGGGCGTGCAGAATTATTCCATGGCGCAGCTGGCGGAACAGGCAGTCGCAGATCTGCTTTCTTTTATTCAGGAAGCCTGATCCTTTGCCTTCACAGCTCCTTCCGGGTGGGAAATAGAACCGTTCAGAAGAAATAGGAGCGTCCAGAGGAAATATGGCCGTTCAGATACGGCCGTTTTCATAAAACCGCTATAAATAAAACAATGGACATGAAAAAACGGGCTCTGCGTTTTGCCAGACCCGTTATTTCATGTCCATTTTAACATATGATATAAAACTGCTTTCCCGTCTCTTTCCGTTTCCCGCTTCCTACCGTATCTTAAGAAGATCCACTGTTCTGTGAAGCAGTTTTCCCTCTTCATCCGGGCCGGAAACGTCCAGCGTCAGTTCCGTACAAGCCGGATCTGCTGAAATGAAATAGGCCTTTCCAGGCACCCAATTCCCGTTCTCCTCTTCCAGATAATGCACACTCGCCGAAAAACCGTCTCCGTATTCCACACGGCCCGCGATATGGATATCCAGCTTTTCCGGAAAAGGCGTATCTGCTGGAATCTGAAATAAAAATCCTTCATCCATCCTCTCAACGCTTCCCACAATCTGATCAGGTACCGAATACGCCTGGGAAAAAAGCCCCTGCTCTTCCGCCTCCATCCCACCCCCTGCCTGTGCGAGCCATTTTTGCTCCACCGTCATGGCCACACTGCCGCAGCTGTAAATCGTCAGTGCAGCGGCTGTTACCAGGGCTGCTGAATAGAACGCCATCTGAACCCCCCCCCTTTCAAATGAGCCATTCTGCCGTTTTTCAGCCTACAATCCTCCTAACGGACAGAATGGTCTTATAAGTGGCATTGCCGTATTTAATCCCCGTCTTCACGCTGCTGGCATGGACAATTCTGCCATTTCCAAGGTAAATGGCCACATGTCCCGCATAGCAAATCAGATCCCCTGGCTGTGCTTCTGCATAGGAGACCTCTCTTCCCGCGCTTCTCTGTGCTGATGATGTTCTGGGAATGCTGTAGCCAAATGCTTTGTATACGGACTGCGTAAAGCCGGAGCAGTCCGCTCCCTCCGTCAGGCTGGTTCCTCCAGGCACATAGGGATTTCCCACAAACTGACAAGCAAAATTCGCGATCTCACTTCCCGTCGCGGTACCGTTGCTGCTCGAAGGCGCGGCAGGGCTTTCAGCCTCCTTCTGCGTCTCCTTTTCAGATGAATCCGAAGTTTCTTCATCCTTCTGCTTTGCCTCTTCGGCCTTTCGGCTCTCCTCTTCAGCTTTTCTCTGCGCTTCTTCCTCTTCCTGCCGCTTCGTCTCTTCCGCGGCGGCCAGCTGCCTGATCTCATCATTCTGCTTCTGAATTTCTTCTTTATAAGCAGCTGCCTGCTCCTGGGCTCTCGCCAGATCCTTTTCATAATCTGCCGAAATTGCTTTCTGTTCATCCAGGGTTTCCTGAAGAGAAGCTTCCTCCTGCTCCAGCTCATACTGGGAAGCTTCCAGGTCCGATTTTTTTGTCTCCAGATCCTCCTTTAACTGAGCCACCTCCTGAACCGTAGCCGCATAGTCGTCAAGCATTTTTCTGTCGTATGTGTAGATTTCCTGCACATATTCCGCCTTGTTCAGAAGATCTCCCCAACTCTTTGCCTCCAGGATGATCTGAAGGTAGCTTTCTTCCCCTTTTTCATACAGATACTGGATCCTTTTTTTCATGGCCGTATACTGCTGCTGTTCTTTTTCTTCTGCAGCATCATAATCTACCTGAGCCTGTGCAATCTGTTCCTCTGTATCTGCAATCTCTTCCTCCATCAGATCCACGCTGACCATGATCTCTGCGATTTGGCTGGTCAGTTCTTCAATCTGCGCGTCCACATCTTCTTTTTCTCCGGACAGGTCGCTAATCTGGTCATTCAACTCATCCAGCTCGCTCTGGGTGCTGTTCTTCTGATTTTCCTTTTCCTGTCTCTGTTTTTTCAATTCACTGCTGCTGGTGGCATACACCGGCAGAATCGAAGAAAACGCCACCACCACAATCAAAAACAGACTGAAAAGTTTCTTCCGCATATCCTGTCCCTTCTTACTCTTGCCGTATGTTTCTACAGTTCACAATTCTTCACGGTTCTCGGGAACGGAATCACGTCACGAATGTTGCCCATACCCGTAAGATACATGACGCAGCGTTCAAATCCGAGTCCAAAGCCCGCGTGCCGCGCGGAACCATAACGCCTCAAATCCAGATAAAACGCATAATCTTCCTTATTCAGCCCCAGTTCTTCCATCCTGCGCTCCAAAAGTTCCAGATTGTCTTCCCTCTGGCTTCCTCCAATAATCTCTCCGATTCCCGGAACCAGGCAGTCCATGGCCGCCACTGTCTTTCCATCCCCATTCAGCTTCATATAGAACGCTTTGATTTCCTTCGGATAATCGGTCACGAATACCGGGCGCTTGAATTCCTTCTCGGTCAGATATCTTTCATGTTCTGTCTGCAGATCGCTTCCCCAGTGCACCTTATATTCAAATTCGTCATTATGTTTTTCCAAGATCTCAATCGCTTCCGTATAGGTCACATGTCCGAATTCAGAGGAAAGCACATGTTCCAGCCTCTCGATCAGCCCCTTATCCACGAACTGGTTAAAGAACGCCATCTCTTCCGGCGCATTATCCAATACATAGCGGATGACATATTTCAGCATGCTCTCTGCCAGAATCATATCATCTTTCAGATCCGCAAAGCACATCTCCGGCTCAATCATCCAGAACTCCGCGGCATGACGGGTGGTATTGGAATTCTCCGCGCGGAAGGTGGGACCGAAGGTATAGACATTGCGGAATGCGAAAGCATATGTCTCCGCATCCAGCTGGCCGCTCACCGTCAGATTGGTCGGCTTTCCAAAAAAGTCCTGGCCATAATCCACACTTCCATCCTCTGCCTTCGGAACATTCTGCAGATCCAGCGTGGTCACCTGGAACATCTCTCCCGCACCTTCACAATCGCTGCCGGTGATCAGGGGCGTATGCACATATACAAAGCCTCTCTCCTGGAAAAATTTATGAATGGCATACGCTGCCAGGGAACGAACGCGGAATACCGCCTGGAACGTATTGGTCCTTGCACGAAGATGAGAAATGGTACGAAGATATTCAAAGCTGTGACGTTTCTTCTGCAGAGGATAATCCGGCGGGCAGGCGCCTTCCACCACAACTTCCTTGGCCTGCATCTCCAAAGGCTGTTTCGCTCCGGGCGTAAGGGTGATCACTCCCGTCACGATCACCGCAGCTCCCACGCCGATTTTGGTGATCTGGCCAAATTCCTCCAGCTGGTCAGAATAAACCACCTGAAGCGGCTCAAAAAACGTTCCGTCATTTACCACAAGAAAGCCGAATGTCTTGGAGTCTCTGTTGCTCCTTACCCAACCTCCAACCGTCACCTCTTTGTCCTGATACGCCTCTTTCTGCCTGAATAAATCTTTGATATTCGTTAATTCCATTTCCTTTCTCCATCCCTTTCTGTCTTTCTATTTGGAGCGCAGAGAACCGCACAGCCATGTACCTCATTCAAGCTGTCCGCTTTAAGCAAGAGCGGATACATGTTCCGCCCGCTTTCATTCTATTACTGCGCATCTTCTTCTGTTGCTGTGCTCTCTTCGGCCCTTGTCCCATCCTCTGCCAGTTCTTCTGAAGCAGTTTCTTCTGAAGTAACTGTCTCCTCCGTTCCATCCGTAACGGTTTCTTCCCCGGAAGTTCCGGCCTCTGCCGTCTCGCCCTCAGATGCGGCTTCCACATCTGTGATCACTGCATTTTCCTCCAGAAAACTAAGCACCTTATCCGTCATCATATATTCTTTATAGGCTTTCACATCGATAAGAGCTTTGTACTCTTCCACATCTTCATACCCATACTGTACCGCTTCCTCTTCCAGCTGGGCATCCACTTCCGCATCCGTCACATTCAGCCCTTCCGCATCCGCAATCGCTCCCATTGCAATGAGCTCTTTGGTCGCATCTTCCGCAGACTGCTGCAGATATTCCTCTGTAATGCCATTCGCTTCCATATACGCATCCACATCATATCCGCTCATGGTCGCGTAATAGTTTACATTATTCACCAGTCTGTCATAATAGCGCGTCTGCATCTCTTCCGGAAGTTCCTGGAACGTGGCATTCGCAAGAACGGATTCCAGCAGATTGACCTGGACTTCCGCATCATGGCTGTACTGCTCGTCCTCCATCAGCAGATCATATACATACTGGCGGAAATCATCCACTGTCTCGCAGCCCACATTTAATCCCTGAACAAATTCATCATTCAGCTCTGCTTCCACTTCTACCTGGATGCTGTTCACGGTAACGGTAAAGACAGCATCTTTTCCCGCCACTTCCGCAGAACGGTAATCCTCCGGGAACGTGGTCTGTACATCCCGTGTCTCTCCCACTTCAGCGCCGATCAGACCGTCTTCAAATCCGTCTATAAAAGAACCGGAACCGATTTCCAGATCATAGCCTTCCGCCGTTCCGCCGTCAAAGGCCACACCGTCAATCTTGCCGACATAGTCGATATTGACAACGTCCCCTTCCTGTACCGGCCTTCCGGTAACTTCTTCCAGGCTCGGATTGTTCTGCAGGACATAGTCAATATAGCTTTGAACGGATTCATCAGACACGGAAGGCGCTTCCACAGATACCTCGAGCCCTTTGTATTCTCCCAGGGTCACATAGTCGGCCACGTTCAGCCCATCCAGATAAGCGGCTTCGCCATATTCCACCACTTGCTGCGTCTGTGTTTCCGATGCGCTCTCAGCAGCGGTTTCCTGAGAGCTCTCCTGGGCGCTCTCCTGCGTATTCTCATCCGCCCCGCCGCAGCCTGCCATCGTTGAAATTGCCAAAGCTGCAAGGGCAGCGGTCAAAATCCATTTTTTCCCTTTCATTCTTTTACTCCTTCACTTCTTTCTACGGTCGGTTCACATTACCGGCGCTGCCTATCATTGTATCATATTTTCCCTTTCCTTAAAACCCTTTGTTTTGGTAAAGTGTTTTGCTAAAAGGGTACAGATAAAAGGGTTGCCTGCACAAAGCTTGTCCGCCAAAGATGCGCGCAGGGGCCACATTCCCTTCTTCCCCCGCGGGTAAGGCATAGGACTCTGAAGCAGGAAGATGCGGAAGGGTATCGGAAGCGGACAGAAACCAACAAGTTCCTGCGCCCGCATATGTTATTTGGATGCATACAGCGGGTTTGCTTCTCTGACTGCATCTTTATAGATCTGCTTTAATTCTTCAAAAGCCCCTGTCACCTCTTCGGGGATATCCACATGCGCAATAAAGCCTTTACCTTTCGGGCCATATCCTTCCGGTCCGTCCGTAAGCCTTGGGATTTCTCCCATCAGAAGATTTACATATCTATCCGGCTCCCACATGCCGTGGATCTGCGTAGCGTAGGTCAGCCGGCCGGCATCGGAGGTCACTTCCGCCCTATATGCCGCAAAGTTGATGATTTTCATGTCTTCGGGCGCATATTTGCGCAGCCCTGCATCCATTCTCCTCTGCATCGAGGCATCCTGACACAGAATGATGCTTTTGCATGCAACCGCATGGCGTTGAAGCAGCGCCAGCAGATAGGTGATATTATTACCGCAGTTGGTGGATTCCGTCTCCAGATAATCGGCTTTCTTCCCATATGCAGCTCCGAGATACTGTTGAAACACCTCCGCCTCCGAGCGCCCTTCTGCAACGATCTGCGGGCATTCTTCCCTCACCTTTTGCCGAAGCGTCTCCGTTGTATGCCCCTCTCCTCCGACAATTATATAAGTCCGGGCAATTCCTTCCTCCATGGCCTGAGCCAGTACATCTGCCCCGCACAGGATACTTCCGCCAAACAAAACCATCACATCCGCCCGGTCAAATCCATACCTTTCCCGAAGACCTTCCCTCGTAAGCGCCTCCACATCCCGCATTCCGCAGAACTTCCCCAATACATTTATACCTTCCGCAATCCGTTCCATCTTTTTCTCAGCCATTTCCTTTCCAAACAATCTCCTATCCTTTTCCGGTTCTGCCCCGGCCGCCTGCATTATAAATCAAAAAAATCAGGAAAACAAGCGCTTCTTTTCTGCTCAATTTCCCAAGGACTATGCACCCGCCTGTACGCCGCCAAACTGTCCTGCGCCTTCCC
>ERZ826396.1762-NODE-1762-length-21397-cov-12.335208_pt1 | contig 21397 bp, 17 predicted proteins | sample MGYA00519926_ERZ826396 | MGnify/ENA primary metagenome ERZ826396 (study PRJEB31778, sample SAMEA3449230) | human gut metagenome | biome: human gut; feature: human-associated habitat; material: faeces | place: United Kingdom | collected 2010/2012 ... | reverse complement strand
AGGAGGCGGCTGGGGCTGGCCGCCTAGGCCGTCCGGAAAAACGTCCGCACCCCCGATCTAATTTCTCGACCTGGTGTTTCTCCAAAAACGCTCCTATAAGAAGCGGAAAATCGTTCTTAACCGTCATTTTGTGCTAGATATCTTCCCTGTCTCTGTTAAACCAAAATTGATATAGGCCAGATCGGCCCGCCGGGCGAGGTCCCGCCGGCACCGCAGAAGATCCCGCCCGCACGGCGGGCGGGAACCCTCCGAACCTCCGGTCAGAGCAAGCCCGACTCAAGGTTTAGCGAACAGGAGTTCGTGTCAATCCTGGTTTAACATAGACATCTTCCCTCCCAGCCGCTGTTAGGCCAGGCTCAACAAAGACGAGGCTCTTTTTTGGCCACGAAACCGCGCTCTGGCACAAATCGGCTCCATTCCGACAGCTCATCGACCTTGCTGAAATTGCCGACCTGGGCTTTCGTTGCGGGAAAGCGCCCTTTTGGGACGAAAACGAGCAATCGCCGTGCCAGAACGCGGTTTCATGGCCATTTCCGCGCGCTTTCGCAACATGCGCAGCCGCCGCAGACGCACGTCCGACGGCGCGCCGTTGGACGGCTTCCGTGCGCAACACCCGCACACCTGCTATCATCGAAGCGAATGCCCGCCCCGAAGCGCGGGCGGCACCGAGCGGACGAGAGGCGCACATGGACATCGAACTGCACTGCGAGGAAACCGGCGACGGCGAGCCGCTTGTCCTGCTGCACGGCAACGGCGAGGACGGCACCTACTTCGCGCACCAGATCGCGCACTTCTCGCAGCGCTTCCGCGTCCTGGCGCTCGACACGCGCGGCCACGGAAAATCGCCGCGCGGGGAGGCTCCCTTCACCATCCGGCAGTTCGCCCGCGACTTGCTGGCGTTCTTGGACGCGCGCGGCATCGAGCGCGCGCACCTGCTCGGATTCTCCGACGGCGGCAACATCGCCCTCGTGTTCGCGCTCGCCCACCCCGAGCGCGTGGGAAAGCTCGTCCTCAACGGCGCGAACCTGAACACCCGCGGCGTGAAGCGCTCCGTGCAGGTGCCCATCGAGCTGGGCTATCGCATGGCGCGCCTGTTCGCCGGCCTCAGCGCGAAGGCCCGCGCGAACGCCGAGATGCTGGGCCTCATGGTGAACGACCCGAACGTCGCGCCCGAGGAGTTGGCCGCGCTCACCGCGCCCACCCTCGTCATCGCGGGGGAAAACGATATGATCCGCGAGGACCACACCCGCCTCATCGCCGAGCGCATCCCGAACGCGCGCCTTGCGTTCGTCCCCGGCGACCACTTCGTCGCCGCCAAGAACCCCGCAGCCTTCAACCGCGAAGTCGAGCGCTTCCTGCTGGAGGCATAGGCGCAAGCGCAGACCAGGCGCAAGACGGCCTCGGCGCCCGCCGCACGACCATCTTCGCGGCGATTTCCCGACGCTCACCCGCCCATTTGCCCGCTATTTCGGAGTGCGCCACTCGCACGGATCGGGCGCCGCAAGGCCCCGTACGCCCATGATGATCATCTCGATGCCGTTTTGGAACGACTCCTCCGAATAGGCGGTGCGCACCACCCGCTCCCACGTGGGAAGGTTGTCGTCGGTACCATCGAGCGAGATGGCGCGGCGCATCCGCTCCGCCGCGATGGCATTGGAGTTGAATCCCGTCAAAAACGCGTCGATCATGGCCCATGCTTTGGTCAGCACGTCTTCGGGAATGCCTTGGGCAAGATGCAGCCCCACGATCTTGCGCGTATGCGCGGCCAACCCGCGATACGACGCGCTTGGATCGAGATCGATGTCGTACATGTTGGGGTGAGCGCAGAACTCGCGATGGATTGACGTCATCGTGCGCCGCATCGTATCGTCCCAACGCTCACCGGGAACCGGATCGGTGTCCATAGTCCCCATGAAACGCTCGAGCACTGCGGCAAGAACCTCCTCGCGCGACGAAAAATGCGCGTAGAACGCCATAGCCGACACTCCCAGCTCTGCACCAAGCGCGCGCATCGTGAACGCGCGCACGCCTTCCTTATCGATCATACGGTAGGCGGCTTCGACGATGGCTCCCCTCGTCAGCGATCGTTTCGTCGGGGGCTTCGGCTTGCTTTCCATTCAGGACGTCCTTCTTCGCGACGGCTCGCTTCATGCCCGTCAGTATACGCGCACCCGAAAGCCGCATCGGGCCGGCTCCTCCCCTCACACGAAAATCAACGCAAACGCGACGCGAGCGCCTCGGGAGCGCCCGCGTCAAAAGGAACGGAATCGGGGCGTCTGAGCAAACGCGTCGCGCACGACGCGTCCTCAAGCCCCAGGGTTATGCGGCCAGTCGTGGCAGTGCATGCACTGATTGTCGGTGATCTCCCTGTCTTTCGCATGGCAGTTCACGCAGGAGCTGTAGCCGCCGTGGATGGAATCGTGCGGATTGCTGTCGCCGTAGTCGGCGGTTTTCTCGGCAAGCGCCTCGTAGCTGCCGCCGTGACAGGACAGGCACTGCTCGTCGGACACGTACGCGCCCGTTCCGTCACCGGCCACCTGGGACGTTGCGGCCGAGGAGCCCGACGAGGACGAACCTTCGACGGAATCGGCGGTTTTCGGCGCGCATGCCGCCAGCCCCATCGCAAGGCCCAGCGCAAGAGCCGCCGCGCACACGGCGCCGAGCGTGGATCGTTTGACGTTCAACATGGTTACGCTCCTTTCACAGCATGCTCGGCGGCCACGTAGCCGAACGTGACGGCGCGGCCGATGGACGTTCCGGGAATGTGGCGCGGGTAATTGCCCGCAAAGAACCCGCCCGATGCGTTCCCGACGGCGTACAAACCTTCGATGACCTGGTCGCCGGTGTCGAGCACGCGGCAGCTGCCGTCCACCATCAAGCCGCCCACCGTGGCCAGAATGCAGCTGTTTGTGGTCAGCGCGAAGAAACGCGCGCCCGAAAACGGAATGGTGCCTGCAAGGTCGCGGTTGAAGTCCTCGTCGACGCCGCGCTCGAAGAAGCCGTTGTAGCGCTCGATGGTGTCCGCAAGGCCTTGCGGGTCGATGCCGCACGCCTTCGCAAGCTCTTCGGGCGAGGAACCCTCGAACAGCCAGCCCTTGCCTTTGAACTCCTCGACGGCGTCCTCCATGCCTTCGAACATGGTCTCGTCGAACACCTGCCAGCAGTTCTTTCCGTAGCCGGGCTGGGCGTTCTGCGCGTTGGAAACGCTCTGGAACGGAAGGTCCTCGCGCACGAAACGCTTGCCGTCGCCGTTCACCATGATGGCGAAGTAGATGGCGTTCCAGGTGCGCGCGTCGTAGAACGAGTCGGGGTTGCCCCAGCGGAAGTTCATGACCGGCTGCGGACAGGGATCCATCTGCGCGCCCACTTTGATGCCCATGAGGTGACCGTCGCCCGTGGTGCCCCAACCGGGATTCCACCAGCTCGACGTGGCGTAGTCCTCGGGACGCGTCCAGGCCTCCATAAGCTCGGGGTTCGCGTCGTAACCACCCGTGGCGAGAATGACGCCCTTCGCAGCATCGAGCCGGATGTACTCTTCACCGCTTTTGGCAATGACGCCGGTCACGCGTCCGTTGCCGCCTTCGCGCACAAGCTGCACACCCGGCGTGTTGAAGCGCAGATCAAGATTGTCGTAGGTCTTCGCGACCTCCTGCATCTCCAAACACACGTAGATGCCCGAGTAACCCGAGCGCACATCCGCATCGGACGGCAGAGAGGGGCTGTCGTAGAAGCCGAGCTCCGTGTCGATGAGCGGCGTCGTGGCCGGCATGCCGTTCGTGGACGGGGCCTCCTCCACCTTCGAGATGACGAAGCCGCTCTCGCCTTTGTCGAGCATCTCCTGCCAGAAGTCGGTCGCCTCGCCGGAACGGTCGACGTAGGTGCGCGCCGGCTCGGGGCGAGTGCGCCAGTACGCGCTGCGGTACAGCTCGTCGAGCAGCGCCGTCTTGTCGATATCGGTGCCCTCCTGGCACTTCGCGTTCACGGCACCGAAGCACTCGAAGCAACCGCGGCCCTTCGACATCTTCTCGATGCAGACGACCTTCGCGCCCTCCTCGGCCGCCTTCAAGCTGGCCGTAAGCCCGCCGATGCCGGCACCCACCACGACGACGTCGAATTCTTCAGTGCGCGCAATCTCGCTCGCGGCGATGTCGCGCTCCTCAAAGCCGATCGGGCCGCGCGGACCCGGACATGCGGCCTTCGCGACGGGCACGAGGTTCGTGTCGCACGCAAGCCGGCGGTACATGTCGGATTGCGCCTCGCCCGCAGACGCATCGTCGGCAAACGCCACGCCCGCTGCACCGAACGCGCCGAACGTCCCTGCGGACAAGCCGGCAAAGCCGACGCCCTTCAGAAACGAGCGGCGCGATACGTCGGTTCCTCCCATGATCTCCTCCTTCTTTCGCAGTCCTCCCCGGAACGGCTCCCTCGGAACCCCTCGGGATGCGTATAACTTTACGCTGTAAATTTAGGGTAGCGCATTTTCTTTACACTGTAAAGTAAACAGATGCGGGAAATTCTTGCGAAGCATGGCGTGTGAAGCACAGCGTGAATGCGAAGTGGAAGAAAGCACCCGAAACGCACCACTGCCCGAGTTTCCCCAGGCGGTGAGCGAATGTTTCACGTGAAACATTTGTTCTTGCCGCTCGTTTGGTCCACTGCCGCCGACGAGCGTTCCAGACGAAGCGGCAAACGACGGCTTATGACAACGGGCCCGAACAAGCCGCCTCTCAAGCAAAAAACGCCAAACGCCTTTTGCCACGAAACGCGAGGCGTAGAAAACTCACCGCTTCATGCGGAACACGCGCGCCTCTCGCCAGCCACGCTTTTGCGCGGCGCCTCGCAAACCGCGCGCAGACCGATCCACATTGAGACGGCCCGCCCTGCCAAAGCCAGCAAACCGCGCGGCGGGCTCAACGCTCCCGTTACTTCCGCTCACCCGCCAGCGTCTGCTCCACGATGCTCTCCATCATGTCGGCGGTGAGCATGCCGCTCACGTAGCCGAACACGTTGCCGTCCGCGTCGATCATGAACGTGGTGGGAAACGCGCTCACGCCATAGGCGGCGAACAGCTGGCCCGTCGTGTCCATGAGCACCGGATACGTGATGCCCTCTTCGTCGATGAACGCGCGCACTTCGGACTCGCTCACGTCGCTGTTTCGCGGATGCTCGTCGGTTTTGGGGTTGGCCACGCCCAGCACCACGAGATCGCCCTCGTTGCGGCCGCGTTCGGCGTACAGCGCCTCGATGTCGGGGGTCTCGCGCTGGCACGGGCCGCACCACGTGGCGAAAAAGTTGAGGAACACCGCCTTGCCGCGGTAGTCGGATAGCCGATGCTCGACGCCGTTTTGGTCGACGAGCGCAAGGTCGGCCAACGGCGCGGCCACAGCCTCCGATGACGCGCCTTCGGAACCGGAGCCGGATCCCGACGCGCCCGCGCCTCCCGCATCGCCCCCGGCGGCCCCGCCGTCCGCAGCATTGCCGCCAGCGTCCGCATCTGCCGCCTCCTCCTGCGCGGCCGGCGCCGCGCCGAACGACGACAGGTAGCTCGTCACACCGTTCATCCACCCCGTCACGGTCATGATGCCCATGACGATGAGCAGCGCGCCGCCCACCTTCACCGTGTACTTCACCACGTTGCCGTGCGCGCGGAAGAACCGCAGCACCGCGCCCGTGAACAGGCCCACCGCCAAAAACGGCAGCACGAACCCGAGCGTGTACACGCCCACGAGCGCATACCCCGCCGCGGCGGAAGCGCTCGACGACGCCATCAGCAGCACGCTCGCCAGCACCGGGCCCACGCACGGCGTCCACGCGAAGCTGAACGTGAAACCCAGCACGAGCGCCACAAGCGGGTTCATCGCGAAGCGGTCCAGCCGAAACGGCAGCCGCCGCTCCGTCTCCACCGCACGCGCCTTGCCGAACGCGCCCAGCATGTACAGGCCGAACAGCGCCATGATGATACCCGCCACCACCGAAAACGCGCGCTGGTTGCCCGTGAAGAACTGGCCGAGCGCCGTGAACCCGAAGCCCAGCAAGAAGAACGCGAAGCTCACGCCAACGACGAAGAACACGGTGTTCACGAGCACCTTCGCACGCGGATACTCGATGGTGCCATCGTCGCGCACCTGCGCTGTGCCGCCGGCAAGGTAGCCCACGTACAGCGGGATGAGCGGCAGCACGCACGGCGAGAAGAAGCTCAAAAGCCCCTGCACGAACACCGTGAGCGCAGAAACGCTCGTCTCGAGGGAAAAGCCCATGCGATCTCCTTGTCCGTCGTCGGGCGCCGAGCCGCCCCTACCGCTTGAGGCTGCCCAAGATGCCGGGACGCTTCGGAGGGTCGGGCAAGCGGATGAGCCGCGGCTCGAAATCGAACAGCTCCTCGGTGCTCACCGTCGAGCTCACCTCGAGGCAGCTTTTGAGGCACGCGTCCGCGCACAGGTTGCACTGCACGCAATCGGCCGCCGAGAACTCCAGGTAGCTGCCCGCGCCGTCGTCGGGCACGACCTCGCTTTTCCTCAGCGCGCCCGTCGGGCAGAACACCGTGCACATGCCGCATGCCGAGCAGCGCTCGGCGTCGATGCGCACGCTGCCGAACAGGCGCGTGTCGATCTCGGGTGCCACAGAGGCGCCCAGCGCGTCCATCGCGTCGAGCACGCGCATGCGCCTTTGGGGGTTGAACTGGGGAAGCGTGCCCGCATCCGACATGCGCAGCCGGTCGCGCAGCGTCGGCGCTCCGGCACCGTCGTTCTTGAACACCATCACTTCGGCCGCCGTGCCCGCCGCATCCTTGGCGCGCGAACGCGCGCTCGCGAAGAACCCGCGGCGCGACTCGCCCAAAAGCGTGCGCCGATCCTCCAGCAGCACGTTCTCGGGAAACGCCGACGCGCGCCTTACGCGGATATCCGAGCCCTGCGCCGCGATGAGGTCGTTCGCCGAGGCCACCACCGCATCGATGCCGGGGACGTTCGCGCGGAACTTGCACGTGGCGCACGTGCCGTCCACCAGCACGATGTCGCGCACATCGCGCGCGGCCAAGCCCAGAAGCACGCTCTCCTCCATGCGCGCAAGGCACGGCACCTCGGCGTACTTCGTCGGATCGCCCACGTGCTTCGACGCGATGCGCGCGCACGCGAACACAGCTGTGCCACCGGCAGCCGCCACGCCGGCAGCCATCGCAGACGCCAGGTCGTCGTCGAGCGGCTGCAGGGGGATGAGCGCTTCGGTGGGGCACGCCGTGGTGCAAGCCCCGCAGGCCACGCACGCCTCGGCGTCAAGGGAAAGCACGTTGTCGGCGGCGAACACCGCGTCAACCGGGCACGCCTCCGAGCATTTCGCGCACGACGCATGGCGGTTGCGCACCACGACGCAGCGGTCGGACGCGAGGTACACCGCCTTCGTCTCAAGCGCTTCGGCCACTTCCACGAGATCGATGAGATTCGGCATCCGAAGACCCCCTTACTTCTCGAGGAGCGCTTCCTCGAGGGCATGCAGCTCCTCGGGCGTGTTGGCGTTGATGAAGCATCCTCCCATGGGCTCGGCCTCCAGCACGCGATCCTGCGTGAACTCGAACACCTCCACCTCGCCGAAAAACGACTGGGCGCGCTTCTCGCCCCGGTCGATGGCCGCGCGAACGGCCGGCAGGCAACCGGCGCGACGGTACAGCGCGTGGAAGGGCTCGAAGCCGTGCTTGTTCACCGGAACCACCACGTCGGCGCCGGATTCGTTCATAGCCAGCGCCTCGGCCACCACCAGCGATGCGGACGCGAACACCATGTCGCAGGCCACGACGGCCACGTAGGGGTTGCGCGCGGACTCGAGCGCGGTGCACAGCCCCGGCAGCGCCCCCCGCACGTCGTACACGTCGCGCACGAGCTGGATGCGAAGCTGCGGGAACTCGACATGGAGAAACGCCAGGTTCTCGGGTTCGTTCGTGGTGATGACCAAGTCGTCGGCCGCAGGGGCCAAGCGCTCGACGATCCGGCAGATGAGGGGGCGGCCCGCAAACGGCACCGTCGCCTTGCTCTGGCCCATGCGGCGGCTCTCGCCGCCGGCCTGGATGACCACCGTCACGCGCGGACGCACGTAATGCTCCTCGACGAAATCCGCAAGGCCCGCCACGTCGTCGAAACCGAAGGCCGGCACGCCGTAGAGCGCCGCCGCCTCGCGCGCGACGTCGATGTCGGTGACCACGGCCACGGTGTTCGCGGTGGGCAGCTTGTTGGAGATGTCGGCGTGGTCGGGATGCTGGGTCTTGAAATGCTCGCCCGACGCACGGCCAGCCGCGCCGCGCGAATCAACCTCGGCGCGCCGCAGCGCCTCGCGCGCCTCGTCGTCAACCGGGGGCACCGCCCCGCGCGTGAACTGCGTGAAGTCGGTCCCCAGCGGCCAGCCGCGCCGCGCGCCCTCGGCGAACGCCTCGGCCACCCGCGCGTCGGCCTCGTTTCCCGAGCGCATGATCTCGATGGTGGGCAGCCCGCTTTTGCGATAGCCCTCCACCACCACGATGTCGTGCCCTGGCATGCCGCGCACGATGTCGGCGCACTCCAACTCGCCCTCCACCGTCTTGACGCACGCCATCTGCCCCGGCGCCGCGATCACCGTCTCGCTCGCGCCCGCCGCGCGATGGCGGTACGAGTCCTTGCCGGGGATGTCGATGTCGAAGCCCACGTGGCTGTGGTGCTTCACGCTGCCCACGTCGTGCCCGCGGCGCACGAGCTCCGCGATGAGCCGTTCGATGAGCGTCGTCTTGCCTGAGTTGTGCCGACCCACGATGGACAGGGCCGGACTGGGGATGTTGATCATGCGCACCTCGCCCTCGTCTGTTCGGCGCTCAGTATAGCAGAAGCCGCCCCGCCGCTCGCTGCGACGGGGCGACGAGGCGACGGGGCGACGGGGCGGCAAGCGCAACGTACGCGAGCGCATCGAGAAGGACGGAAGGGGCGAAGAGCGAAGGCGAAAGCCACGCCCTGCGCTACCGTCGCACAGCCCACTCGTCCGCTCACCGCCCCGCCCCTGCCCCCTCCTTGCACCCCCGCACCACCCCACCCCGTGAGCCGTGAGTCCTGGGTCGCCCCATGCAGCTCGCCGAAAAAAGATGTTGATATTTCATGGAGGACGATGCTATACTGGGTCTCGCTTTACGCAAGTTTGACCCTTTCGTAAAGAAAAGGGTCCTGTTTTTTGGAGGGGGCAGGACCCTTCTTCTTGCTTACGGGACGGCAACGTCCCGTTTTTTGCGTTTGAGGACAGGGCAGGGAGCGCGGCGAGCAGAGCCCATCTGCCCTATCGCCGCATACCGCATGCCAACAAAGGTCATTCAGCCCGGCAAGCGTCTCGCGCCCCCAGCAGCTGTCGAGAAGCGCAGCAGCCCTCTCGACCGCAGTACGCCGCGAAAGCCGCAGAAGAACGACGAGCGTCTAGCAGCGCATCCCTGAGCTTCCGTGCCGCAGGTTGCCACCGTCCAGCATCATGCGCACACGCATGCGCACTTCGGCATCCCCCGTACACAAAATTCATTAGATTGCCTCGCTCAATCCAAAACGGGAACGCATTCAGCATGCTTCGCAGAGAAAACGAGAGGCTTTCCCTTGTTCGCGATTGACGAGCAGGGGAAATCGCCTTCGTGAGAAAAAGCGCGTAGCAATCTGGCATATTTCGTGCGCAAACCCTAGAAACAGGAGCCGGGGATGCCGCGCCGCGTCGCAAAGGCAAGCCGATCCGAGAGGCTAGCGCGAGCGCCGCACGGGGCCTTCCACCCCTCCACCCCTCTACACCTCGCGGCGGGTTTCGATGGCGCGGCCGAGGGTCACCTCGTCGGCGAACTCGAGGTCGCCGCCCACGGGCAGACCGCTTGCAGGGCGGGTGACGCGGATGCCGAGCGGCTTGATGAGGCGCGCGAGGTACGCAGCCGTCGTCTCTCCCTCGACGTTGGGGTTCGTGGCAAGCACGACCTCGGTCACCTCGCCGGAAGACAGGCGCTTCATCAGCTCGACGATGCGCAAATCGTCGGGGCCGATGCCCTCCATAGGCGAGAGCGCGCCGCCCAGCACATGGTACACGCCGTCGTAGACGGCGGTGCGCTCGATGGGCGGGATGTCGCGCGGCTCGCTGACCACGCAGATTGTGCGCTCGTCGCGCTTGGCCGACCGGCATATCTCGCATAGCTCGTCTTCGGCGTAGTTGAAGCACCGGCTGCAGAAGCGCACCTGGTCCTTCACCTCCGCAATGGCCTCGGAAAGGCGCAGCGCCGTCGCCTTGTCGGCGTTGAGAATCCAGTAGGCTATCCGCTGAGCCGACTTCGGGCCGACGCCGGGAAGACGCTCCAACTCGTCGAGAAGCTTCTGGATGGACGGCGCTGCGTACATGACGATCTCCCTCAGGCTCCAGGTTACATCAGGCCGGGGATGCTCATGCCGCCCGTGGCGGCACTCAAGCGCTGGGCACTCATGTCGGACACACCGCGCAGGGCCTCGTTCACCGCGGCCGCCACCATGTCCTGCAGCATCTCGACGTCCTCGGGATCGACCGCCTCGGGATCGATGGTGATGCTGGAAATGGCCATGTCGCCCGTGGCGACCGCCTTCACCATGCCGCCGCCAGCCGTCGCCTCGAACGTGAGGTCCTTGATCTCCTCTTGCGCCTTCGCAAGCTCGGCCTGCATGCGCTGAGCCTGCTTCATCATCTTCTTCATGTCCATGGGAAACGCTCCTTCTCTTCTCTCTTGCTTGATCCGTCGATTGCGATTGACCCACTCGGCCGCCCGAACCGCTACTCCCTCACTTCTTCGACCACGATGCCCTGGCCGAATCCCGCCTCGAGCACGGCCTGCAGCTCGTCAGGCGTCTGCGCGCCCGACGACGCGGTCGGCGTGGCCGACGTGCGCGCGTCGGAAGGCGCGGGGGCCGCCGCAAAGGAAGGGCCGGACGCCGACGCGGGAGCGGGAGGCGTCACGCCCTTCGGAGCCTCGGGCGACACCGGCGGCATAGGTGGCATCGCGTCCTCTTCAGCCTCGGGAGGCAGGTAGTCGTCGTAAGGGACCACCTCGTCCTCGTAAGGCGGGATGTCGTATGCGGGAGCCGCTGGCGCGGGAGCCGATACGGGCGGCACCGGTGCAGCAGCCGGCGCGGGAGCGGAAACCGGAGCGGGGGCCGGAGCCGGAGCGGAAACGGGAGCCGCCACAGGGGCCGGAGCCGACACGGAAGCTGGCGCCGGGGTGGAAACCGGCGCGGGAGCGACGACGGGGGCCGCCGCAGGAGTGGGAACCGGCGCGGAAGCGGCGGGCGCAACCTGAGCCGCAGGGGCAGAAGCCGCCGCTGGCGCAGCGACAGGGGCCGAAGGCGTCGACACGGAGGCGGCGGGCGCTGCCGCAGGAGAGGACACCGCCCCGCCTTGAGCGTACGCGAACGACACGGCCTCGCCGCATGCCTGGGCAAGCGCCTGGCTCACCGCCTCGCGCACCTCGGGCTTCTGCACCGCTTTGAACGCAAACGCGTTCTCTGCGGGAAAATCGATGCGCAGCAAACCCTTGCCCGCATCGTAAGCGGCCTTCGTGTTGAGGAACAGCACGCCGTACGCGGCCTTGTTCTTCTTGAGCGTCGCAAGCGTCGCCTGCCACACGCGCTGGAGGGAGGCAGGGTTTTGGAAGCTGGCGGCAAGCGCCGACGAAGGCGCGCGCCCTTCGGCAGACGCGGCCATGGACGCAGACGCAGCTGAAGCCGGTGCCGGTGCCGGTGCTGAAGCGGAAGCCGAAACGCGGCCCGACACCTGCGCCTCTGCCTGAGCCCCCGCCTGCATGTGCGCCTCGTCGCGCGAAACAGGATGGGGCATCGCCGCCCCCGACGCCGATTCGACGTGCGCGGCCGCAAACGAACCGCCCCCGTGCCCTTTCGCCACGGAGGACGGCGGCATGCTTTCGGCGACCACCGCCGATCCGCGTGCGCCAGTCGGCAATCCCCCCTCTCCGGCCATCGGCTCAGAGGTTCGCGCATGATCGACCGCTTGCGTCGGCGCGGACGCCCCGCCCTCGCCGCACCCCTCCACCGACGCATGGAAGGAAGGCGCCGTCGGCGGCACGGAAGGAGACGGCGGCACTGCGCTTTCAGCCTCCCGCCTCGAAACGCCCTCGCCGCCTTGCGCAGACCCGCCGCCCGAAGCACCCGCACACGCACCGACAGGCGCGCTCGTCACGTGAGCGACCGCCGAATAGCCGCTCTCCAAAGCCTCCACGCGCTCGGCCAGCGCCTCGAGCGTGAGGTCGGAATCGGGCCGCACCATGCGCGTGAGCGCGATCTCGAACGACAGGCGCGGGTTCGTGGATGTCTTCAGCTCAGCCGACAGGTCCCCCAGCACGCCCAGCAGGCGCGCCAAGCGGTCGGAACCGAACAGCGGCAACTCGCTTGCCAGCTCGCGACGCACGGCATCGCTCACCTCAAGCGGCACATCGGTGCCAACCAGCGCCATCACGTACAGGTTCCGCGCATGCTCGGCCAGATCGCGCGTGAACTGCGCGAGGTCGGCGCCCGTCTCCACGAACTCCGCCGTCCAGCGGAAGCACGCGGCCACGTCACGTGTGCCGACGGCCCGCACGATCTCGGCAAGGTCGTTCGTATCCACCCCGCCGAGCATGCGCTCGGCCACTTCGAGCGTCACCCTGCCCTCGCCGAACGCGATGAGCTGTTCAAGCGAGGTGAGCGCGTTGCGCATGCCGCCTTCGGCCCGATGCGCGATGAGGTCGAGCGCCTCGCCCTCGAACTCCACGCCTTCCGACACGCACACCGCGCCCAAGCGCGACACGAGCGCCTCCTGCGAGATGCGCCGGAAGTCGAAGCGCTGGCAGCGCGAGTGGATCGTCTCGGGAACCTTCTGCGGATCGGTGGTGGCGAGGATGAACACCACGTGGCTCGGCGGCTCCTCGAGCGTCTTCAGCAGCGCGTTGAACGCCGCCGTGGACAGCATATGCACCTCGTCGATGATGTATATCTTGTAGCGCCCGCGCGTGGGGGCGAACTGCACGCGGCCGATGATCTCCTCGCGCACGTTCTCCACACCGGTGCGGCTCGCGGCGTCCAACTCGTAGACGTCGGGGTGCTCGCCGTTGGCGATCATCACGCAGTCGTCGCAGGTGCCATCGGGCTCGGGCGTGGGGCCGTGCTCGCACAAAAGCGCCTTGGCCAGCAAACGCGCCGTCGTGGTCTTGCCCGTGCCGCGCGGGCCGGTGAACAGGTAGGCGTGGCTCACCTTGTCCTGCTCGATGGCGTTTTTGATGGTGCGCTCGATATGCTCTTGGCCGACCACGTCCTCGAAGATCTGCGGTCGGTATTTCCTATACAGTGCTTCCGACATGGGAACGTCATCCTCCACGCGCATGCTGCCGGACGGCGGGCGTCGCAATCCGATTCGTCAGTTCCCCTCCATTATATCGGCAACCGCATCGGTCGGCACGCAGCGCGGCCAACCACACAGCATCAGCAGCACGCCCGCGAACGGCACGTCTACGCCCATTCCTCCCGCCCGCGAAAAGACGAACGGAGATGAAGGAAGGGGCCGCCAAATGCGCCGCAGCGCACGACAAAGACAGATACTAACACGACAGCCGAACGCCGCCTCGCTCGCCATGGCCGACAGCGCGCAACGCACGACACCGCCTACGCCGCCCCCTTGCGCATGTCGCAGACGACCGCCCCGCGAAGCGCGTCGCCCACGTGCGACAACGCGAGCGCGCTACTCGACGTCGCCGCTTTCCCCGGCTCGCTTCGTCCGCACCATCCCCATCTTCGCTTTCACTGCGCCAGCGATGGCGGGAATGAGCGAGATCACCACGATCCCCACGATGACGAACTCGAAATGCTCCTGCACGAACGGGATGCCGCCGAAGAAGTAGCCCAGCAGGATGAAGACAGTCGACCACACAAGCGCGCCGAGCACGTTGAACGCAAGGAACTTGCGATAGTGCATGTGTCCGAATCCGGCGAAGAACGGAACGAACGTGCGAATGAACGGGAAGAACCGCCCGAGGAAGATGGCGAGCGGGCCGTACTTGTTGATAAGCCCCTCGGTCTTCTCGATGCGCTCGGGAGTCATCGCCTTCACCTTGCCCGAGTCGATGATGCGCTTGCCGAACTCGCGCCCGATCCAGTAGTTGCACGTGTCGCCGAGGATGGCGGCCGCCCACACCACCGGTAGCAGCGCCGTCAAGGTAAGCCCACCGTCATCGGCCGCGAAGATGCCCGCAGTGAACAGGAGCGAATCGCCCGGAAGAAACGGCATGATGACCACGCCCGTCTCCACGAACACAATGAGAAAGATAGGCAGGTATGCGCCCGCGCCGAGCGTGGCGATCCACCCGGCGATGGCCCCCCGCGGGTCGGACAGCAAGTTGACGAAGAAATCGATGATATCCATGTGCGCCTTTCGCGTATGCACATACCGACTCGACAACGCCCGCGCTCGACGGGCCGCAACATCAAAGCACCTCGAATAGGCGGGGGCGCTCGTCAGCGGTCCCTTATGGCTGCTTCCTCCCGGACCTGACCAGGTTCGGAACTTGGCGCCGCCCCAGCCCATTCGAGGTGCTCCGATTCATGCAAGGCAGAAGTATATACGATGCCGCCCTCGCAAGCCGCCCCTGCCCCCACGAGCAACCAAAACCACATATGCAGGGGACGGGACGGGCGGGAAGGGAAGGCCACGCGGAAGGAACACTCACGACCCTTTTCCCTCAGCCCTTCGACCCTTGGATCCTCTTGATCTCCTTCTCGAAGTCGTTCTCGTACGTGCGATCTTGGATCTTGCGGAATTCGGCGAATTCGCGCAGCGCCTTTTCGTCGGCTTGCCGCTTCGTTCTCTCTCCTTTATGGGGAAGTACTTCGCGCCGATTGTAGCGTAGAAACTGATCGAGCGCCCGTTCGCAATCCTCCATGCTCGTCAGAACCCGATCCCTCGCGCGCAGCTCCGCGTCATCCAAGAACATGGTGACGAGACGGTTCAAAGTTTCCACCTCATCGTACGTCAGATAGTTTTTCGCCACCGTGACATCCGATGAGTGGATCGGCCCCTCGGGCGCGCCTTTCCATGAAGTCAAGCCCATGCTCGGCTTGCCGGCATCCGAGCGCTCCGCGATGATCTCGGCGGCGGTGTGGCCGGTTATCGCGTAATGCAGCTTGTTCTGCACCGTCGCGTAGAACCTGCGCGCCGTCTCGCTGTTTTTGTCGTAGTCGAAGCTGCACTCTTGGAAGATGTCCGTGATCTTTTGGTAGACGCGCCGCTCGCTTGCGCGGATATCCCGAATCCGCACGATAAGCTCATCGAAGTAATCTTTGCCGAACGGCGCTCCGTTCTTGAGCATGTCGTCGTTCAGGACATAGCCCTTCACGATATATTCTTTGAGCGTGGCCGTGGCCCATTGGCGAAAGCGCGTCGCTTTCAGGGAGTTCACGCGATAGCCCACCGCGATGATCGCATCGAGATTATAGAGGTTGCTGGGCTTTTTATTAAATTCAGAAATCCTGAATTTAATCACCGAATCGCTTTCGGCAAGCTCGCCTTCGGCAAAGATATTCTTCAGGTGCATGCTCACGTTGGATGCGGTCGTTCCGAACAACTCCCCCATCTCCCTTTGGGTGAGCCACATCGTGTCGTTCATATAGCGGACCGACACGGGCACGTTCGCCCCATCGGCTTGGTAGAGAACGATCTCGGCTCGCAGCGGCTGTTCACCGCCATCATTCAAAACCCCAACCGCCACGTCTTCCCCCTTACTCCAAGCCGGCCATCAAGGGCTTTCTCCCGCAGAAACCGCCCGCAAAAGATTATAGAGGAGTGCGACGGAAAACGAGAGAGGGGAACGCCCCGCGAATGGACCCCTTGCGCGAGAACCGCCAGTCGCCTATCATGGACGAATCCGAAAGAGACCCAGCGGAGAGAATGCATCTAAGCACTGCACGGAAAAGAGGCAGACGATGAAACCAACCGACCGGATAAAGCGCGCCGCGTTCGAGAAAGCCCTCGACTACTTCCTCGCCGACCCCGAGCCCAACGCCGTCAAAATCATGGATCTGCTCGACAAGGTGGCGCCGGCCAACCTGTTCCCCAGCCAGCGCAGCGCCTTCCGCACCGCCATCGACCAGAAGAACAACTGGTACCAGCTCATCATGCGCGCGCTCGAGGACACGAACCCCGCCGTGCGCGACCGCCTGGTGAAGACGTTTCTCATCGACGGCAACCTCATGGCCTGGCCGAAGCAGGAGGCCATGCGCGAGAAGCACCGCTGCAACATCCCCTGGGCCATCCTCATGGATCCCACCAGCGCCTGCAACCTGCGCTGCACCGGCTGCTGGGCCGCCGAGTACGGCCACAAGCAGAACCTCTCCTACGACGAGCTGGACTCCATCATCCACCAAGGCACGGAGCTGGGCACATACGTCTACATCTACACGGGCGGAGAGCCGCTCGTGCGCAAACGCGATCTCGTCAAGCTGTGCGAGGCGCACCCCGACTGCACGTTCCTCTCGTTCACGAACGCCACGCTCATCGACGAGGAGTTCTGCCGCGACATGCTGCGCGTGGCGAACTTCATCCCCGCCATCAGCGTGGAGGGCTTCGAGGAGGCCACCGACGCGCGCCGAGGCGTTGGCACCTACGCCCAGGTCAGCCGCGCCATGCGGCTGCTCAAGCGCCACGGTTTACCCTTCGGTGTCTCCTGCTGCTACACCAGCGCCAACGCCGAGTCCATCGCATCCGAAGAGTTCTTCGATTGGATGATCGACCAGGGCGTTCTGTTCTGCTGGATATTCACCTACCTGCCCGTCGGCGCGGACGCCCCGACGGAGCTGATGGTGCGCGCCGACCAGCGCGAGCGTCTGTACCGCTTCGTCCGCGCCATGCGCGAGGAGAAGCCGCTGTTCACGCTCGACTTTCAAAACGACGGCGAGTTCGTGGGCGGCTGCATCGCCGGCGGGCGACGCTACCTGCACATCAACGCGGCGGGAGACGTGGAGCCGTGCGTGTTCGCCCATTACTCCAACGCGAACATCCGCGAGGTCTCGCTGCTCGACGCGCTGCGCTCGCCCCTCTTCATGGCCTACTACGAAGGCCAGCCGTTCAACGACAACCTGCTGCGCCCCTGCCCCATCCTGGAAAACGAGGGCGTTCTGGCCGACATGGTGGAGGCGACAGGCGCGAAGTCGACCGACCTGCACAAGCAAGAGGACGCACGCGCGCTCTGCGACAAGTGCGCGCGCTCCATCGCCGAATGGACACCGACAGCCGAGCGCCTTTGGACCGATCCGAGCGATCCGCAGCACGAGAAGCGCCAGGATCCCGGCCAGGGCATGGCCGACACCGACAAGCGCAAGTTCGAGCGCATCGGACGCGAGCGCCCCTTCGCCGAAGCGACCACGGAGACGGGAAAGCCCGCCGCCTGACGCGCGACCGGGACGAGCACCCGCCCGAAAGAGCGCCGCGACGACGACCCGGCGACGGCAACCCGTCGTCCATCGCAAGCGCCAGTCGCCCGCACGTCGGCTGCAGCGAGCGCCTACCGGGCGATGCGCGGGCAGCGGCGCGCCAGCTCCGAAACGAACCGGCCTTCGTCCCGCACCGACACCATGAAGTCCTCCACGTCGTTCTCCACCATGACGCCCTGCAGCGAGCCGGCCCAGCCTCCCGTGATGAGGGCGTCTCGCTTCGGACGCACCCCGGTCACGAAGCGGTAGTCGAGCGCGCGCGTGCGCACCCCGAACGCCACGAACATGCCTTCGTCGCGCAGCTCGATATAGCTGCGCCAGAACGGTGCCAGAAGGAACGCCTCAAGTGCAATCAGCACAGCCGCACATGCCCCACCAACAATGGCGAACACAAGCCAGTCGGAATCACCCCCGCGCGTTACGAACACGAACGTCGGAATGAAACTCACCGCGCAAAGCAGCGCCACGAGCGCCCCAGCAACGAGCCATCCCCGGTCGACCTTCCCCTCGAACCGTACGGCCTTTTCCATCCTCCGCTCCTCTCTCATCTCCGCTTAACGCGAAGGCCCGCCGGACAGGGCGGGCCTTCGCGCTTCGATTCGCCTCGTTCGCGCCTTCGCCCTTGCGGCTACAGCGTGCGCAGGCTCACTTCTTTGAGCTGGCGGGCCGTCACCGCGCTCGGCGCCCCCGTCATCGGATCGCTCGCCGAACTCGTCTTCGGGAACGCGATGACGTCGCGGATGGACGACTTGCCGGCCAGCAGCATGACGATGCGGTCGAGGCCGAGCGCGATCCCGCCATGCGGAGGAGCGCCCAACTCGAGCGCCCGGATGAGGTGGCCGAACTTGTCGTCGATCTCCTCGTCGGAAAGCCCCAGCCTGCGCAGCACGCGGCGCTGCAGCTCGGCGCTGTGGATACGAAGGGAGCCGCCGCCCGCCTCGTAGCCGTCCATGACCAGGTCATGGGAATAGCTGCCGCACGCGAGCGGGTCGTCCTCGATCTTGTCGAGATCCTCCTTGCGCACCTGCGTGAAGGGATGGTGCTCGGCAGCGTACTTCTTCTCCTCGTCGTCGTACTTGAACATGGGGAAGTCGACGATCCACAGCAAGCTATGGCCCTCGCGCGGCACGTTCAGCAATTCGGCCATGCGCAGACGCAACGCGGAGAGCACCGCGCTCGCCACCGCATACGTGTCGGCGGCGAACAGGACAAGGTCGCCCGGCTCCACGTCCATGGCCTGCTTGAGCGCCGTCCACTCCTCGTCGGTGAAGAACTTCTTGATGGGGCTCTTCTCCTGCCCGTCGGTGGTGAAGGCCACCCACGCCATGCCCTTCGCGCCGTTCTCGGCCGCGATGTCCGCCAGCTTCTCCACCTCGCCGCGGCTCCAGTCGCCCGCGCCCTTCGCGTTGATGGCCTTCACGACGCCGCCGGAGGCCGCCACGCTCGAGAACACCTTGAAGCCCGTGTCCTTCACGATGTCGGTGAGGTCCACCAGCTCCATGCCGAAGCGCGTGTCGGGGCGGTCGCAGCCGAAGCGCTCCATCGCCTCTGCGTAGGACATGCGCGGCAGCGGGAACTCGTGCTCCACCCCCGCAGCCGCCAGCACCTCGGCCATGACGGCCTCGGTCAGGCCCAGGATGTCCTCCTGCTCGACGAAGCTCATCTCCACGTCGAGCTGCGTGAACTCGGGCTGGCGGTCGGCGCGCAGGTCTTCGTCGCGGAAGCACTTGGCGATCTGGTAGTAGCGTTCGATGCCGCCCATCATAAGCGTCTGCTTGAACTGCTGCGGGCTTTGCGGCAGCGCGTAGAACTTGCCCGGATTCGGACGGCTCGGCACGATGTAGTCGCGCGCGCCTTCGGGCGTGGAGTTCGCGAGGATCGGCGTTTCCACCTCGAGGAAGCCGTGCTCGTTGAGCACCTTGCGCATGGCCTGGGCCACTTTGTGGCGCAGGTGCAGCGACCGGTACATCTCGGGACGGCGCAGGTCGAGGTAGCGCCATTTCATGCGGGTGGTCTCGTCCGTCTCGATGCCGTCCTCAATGGCGAAAGGCGGCGTCACGCTCGTGTTAAGGACCTCCACCGACGTCGCCAGCACCTCGATCTCGCCCGTGGCCATGTTCGGGTTCACGGCTTCCGCGCCGCGCTCGCGCACCGTGCCCGCGATCTTCAGCACGTACTCGCGTCCCAAGTGCTCGGCTATGTCGAAGTCCTCGGCGCTCACGCAATCGGGATCGACGACCACCTGCGTATATCCCGTGCGGTCGCGCAGGTCGACGAAGATGAGGCCGCCGTGGTCGCGGTTGTGCCACGCCCAGCCCGTGAGCACGACCTCGCGCCCCACGTCGGCCTTGCGCAGCTCGCCGCACGTGGCGGTGTGCATGCAGTACTCGTTCATGAAGTCCGTCATCTGTGGTTCCTTGCTCCTCAACGATGTCCCTCCCGCAGCGCGTGCGCTGAAAGGACGATACTCAAACTCGTTCATTGTACTGCATATGATCCGACAAGGGGAAACGGGCTTTCCCGCTTCATGCAAACTACGCGCGGGATAGCACGGGATAGCGGAGGCGAAGACGGCGAGAAGAGGCGCGCGGATGCGAGCGGGAGGCAGGCGGGAAGGCGAGCGGACAGGGCAGAGCGCCGGCGAGAGCGGATGGAGGAAGCGAGACGACGGTCACCTGCGGCGGCATCATCACCGACGGCGAGCAGAACGCGCTCGACGAGAACTTCGAGCCCATCCCCGGCCTCTGCGTGTCCGGCAGCGACCGCGGCCGCTGTTTAAGCGCTTCCCCAAACCCTGACACCCCTCGAAGGGGATGGCCCCCTTGAGGGACGTTAGAACTCGTTGTCCGTGAACACGCAGTTCACGCCGTTTTCCGCACAGAGGCCTTGCAGCTTCCGGTCGAGCGTGAACAGGGTGGCGCCCAACCTGCGCGCCAAGACGAAGTACAGCATGTCGTAGACGGGATGCCCCAGCCGCACCGCCTCGGACAGCGCCTCTTTCAGCACATCCCCATCGTCGCAGTACTCGTCCACCATATCCATCGCTTTTGACGCGCAGCGGGCAACCTGATCTTTTGCAAGCAGTCCCGCATGAGCGTACTTCCAAAACGCGTTGCACACCTCGAACGGCATAATGCTCGGAGAGACAATCTTCTCGCCCCCGACCAATAGCATGGACAAAGCCGCCCCCTCATCCGTTTCGCGCACCATGTCAACAGCAGCGCATGCATCGAGAACGATCATTTCGCCGCGCCTTTCTCGCAAGCCACACCGATTCCGACCGTATCGAGTATGTGGTTCACGCGCTCTTCCCGATCCTGCCGTATCATCTCTGCCGCATCCGGAAAACCATCGGGAACATCGAATTTCGGCAGCTTTCGTATCTCTGCGAACAGCTCCTTGCGTCTCTTGGCGCGCTCGGCACGGGCGGCCTCGGTGTCGAAGTCGAAGTAGCGCGGGCGCGGACAGCGAAGGCGCTCGCCGTCCCAATGGTATCCGGGCTCATCGGCGTGCGCGAGCATCTGCTCCACGGCCACGATGGTCTGCTGGGCGACGCTGCGATGCTGGTTAGCCGCGTATTCCTTCAGCCGTTCGTACAGATCGTCGGGGAAATCTCGCACTTGCAAGGCGGGCATGGCATGCTCCTTTCGCTTCATGCTCAATGCATGCATCATACCTTCTTTTCTTTGCATGTGCAATACCTGCATTCAGCATGCACACTGTCAGCCGGCGTCCGAAAAGGACATCGCACAAAGAAGGCGAACGCTTCGCGAAGCGGGTTCGTCCGATTCACCTGACGGACAGAGCAAATCACGCGCATTCGGTCAAAAATCCGAACTTTTTTGCAAATAATGTACCGAACTGGCGAAGACAGGAGGGAGAAGGGGGTGCGGACGTTTTTCCGGACGGCCTAGGCGGCCAGCCCCAGCCGCCTC
>ERZ826396.1756-NODE-1756-length-21551-cov-13.046567_pt1 | contig 21551 bp, 17 predicted proteins | sample MGYA00519926_ERZ826396 | MGnify/ENA primary metagenome ERZ826396 (study PRJEB31778, sample SAMEA3449230) | human gut metagenome | biome: human gut; feature: human-associated habitat; material: faeces | place: United Kingdom | collected 2010/2012 ... | reverse complement strand
ACGGTTTAAGTAAACGGGTCTGGCTTCAAAGTCTGTTTTCATAGTTCTGAAACAGGCTTCAATCTGCCATCTTCCTTACCCGAATATAAAACTTCTCGCTGCCTCTCTTTCACTCTTTTTGACTTCGTGTTCATTATTGAGCTTGTTGTTAATTGATAATTCAAGTATAATAATCTCTATACGAGAAATACATGTCTTGCGTGAGGACTTAAATATTGATAATCCTCATTTTTGACAATATACGGGGAGGAAATTCTCATGGGTAAACAATCCACCAGGGAGAACAAAACAATTTACCAGCTTTGCCGAGAAGCGGCAGGACTTACAAGAGCAGAGGCCAGTGAAAAAATGAATGCTGTCTCTGATTCAAAAATTGAAAAATTTGAATATGAAACACAAGAACCTACGCCTTATGATATCCTCCAGATGGCAGATGCCTATAAAAGACCAGATCTTTGCAATTATTATTGCTCTCACAAATGTGAAATAGGCCATCGTTATGTTCCAGAAGTAGAAATGACTGATCTGTCAAATATCATTTTGGAGACAATTGCCAGTCTAAATGAAATCAATCCTCTTACCGGTCGTCTGATCCAGATTGCCCGTGACGGTAAGATCAGCGATGATGAAATGAAAGATTTTGCTTATATTAGTAAAAAACTTGATGAAATTTCTTTAGCCATAGACTCTTTGAATCTTTGGGTAGATAAGACCGCCGGAGAACAGGGGCTTAATCTTGAGCTCTTAAATATCGAAAAAGAAAAATTAAAATAATCCATAACGCGACAAAAGGCAATGAACCATTTCTGACTCATTGCCTTTTCCTTTACATACGCTGTAATTGATTGACGATACTTTCTGTTCTTCGAATTGCTTCTTCTACCTGTCTTTTTGCATTATTGATTCGATCCTGGACCACCCAGTCCACAACAAAGCCATCAAAGAAATAATCCGCAAAAGAAAGAAAATCTCCAGTATCGATATTCAAGTTACATACCATATTTACATCATTTAATTCTCTACTGAAATTACGAAGATCATACTTTGCCTGCTCCATATTCCGTTTGGCCTGATCCATTTTAGAATGTTTTAACATCGTAGTAAAAAAGCCGCCGCCAAACATATCTACCAGTCCCCAGTTCTTTGCACTGTTTAAATTTTCTTTTGCCGCCTGAAGACTGTTCAAGGCTCTACGCCCAGCTTCAATTGCTTCTCTCTTTTCTTTTTCAATATCATATCCCATTCGTTTTCTCCTCCTGATCCATTATGAATGTGACGTCACCAAAGCTATAATGCCACCGACAATCAATAATGGAAAAGCAATGTACATCAGTCCACCTACAACCATACCAATCAATATCACCGGGAAGAAAATAACTGTACAAAGTAGTTTCATAATTCCCCAGGATGCTCTTAACCCAAAAACAAAAAATTTTCCAACAAACCAAATCATACAAATTGTAAATAATAACGATAACATTTTTTTCTCCTTCTGAAACTCATTTTGATATGTGTCTTTCATTTTTTCTGTTCTTTTTCTGCTGAATATTCAGATGTGTTCTTTATACCAAGCTTATTACTGAATGCCGAATTTCTCTCCATCTTTTCTATTATCCGGATTAATCGAATTCTCTGTGCCGCTTCCATCTGATCACCCCATTTATATTCTGCTTTTTTTTGATATTGTCACTATAACAAATTTCTTTTTCATAATACACATCCACCATGAGGAATTGCATCTTTATATTTCTCGAAATTTGAGAATTCTGTCTTTATATTCCTCTGCATGAATTGTTCCTGAAGATGAATTGATTAAAGTCATATTGGAAAATGATGAACTGAAAAATCCAGCAATACATTTGGAAAATAAGCGTAAAATACATTCTCTTGTAACCATCAAAACGCCGGTATAGGATTATAAAAATCCTGTATCGGCGTTATTAATTGCTTTATTGATTGTGATCATTTTATTTTCTTTATTCAGATGAACTGCTTATCAGCAATGCAAGTATTATTTTGTTATGTCCTCATGGAATTCTAAAAATGATTTGTAAATCATCCCCAAGTCGGGAACGATTTGTATCTGTACAGTTATTCTGATACTTTATCAAAGAAAGCGATCATATAGAGCGGTAATGTGATTATTCCCTCTTCGCTGGTTCCTACATTCCCATCTATGAACTTATATCCATAGCTTATATCTTTATTATTTTTCATGATCGACTTTAGTAAATTTGCACGTGTATTTCCACTCTTGACCTCAATAGGAACTACTTTTCCATCTTTTTGAATGATTACATCAATTTCTTTTTTCGTTGTCTCATTTTTATAGAAATATAACTGATATCCCTTTTTATGAAGAGCATCTGCTACAGCACATTCAAATATTCCTCCTTTAGAATTTCCTGCTAAAGTATTTTCTATAATATGCTGCTTCAAGGAAAAATCTTTCATCGCCATCAACAGAGACAAGTCCGTTGTATAAGCTCTGAAAAAATCATCTCTTGCATAATCATCCAGATCAAATCTTATATCTGTTACAAGTTTGCACAAGAACAACATATCTGCACGAAGTAACCATTCGATACTAGAAAAATACTTCTGTGCCCTGCCTCCATGCTCAACTTCTTTATATTGAAATTTATGATTCTCTTTATCCAATAACTGTTTCGCGAGGGAAAGGTAGCACTTCTCAGCTTTTACCTTTTCTTCAGCTGTAGCATAATGGGCTATATCATACTGATATCCCTGTAACAGGCTTCTCTGAATCCGGTCGACCTCCCTGAAGTCTTTTGTATCTATATACTTCTGAACTGCTTCCGGCATACCACCTATAGCGACATACTGCCTAAAATATTTCATCATCTGAGAATGAATTGCCTCTGGAATAGCAGTTTTTGAATCAAGATATCCACAGAGATTCATTATCATATCCTCAGAGATCCCCATTCCCCAAAGGGACTCCTCAAAATCTATTCCATACATTTTCAGATAATCAACATACCCAACAGGGTAAGAAGAAGCACGTTTATAATCAATTCCTAAATGTCCCGGAGGGATACTGTATTAATATCCGGCATCCCCTCGGATCAGCTGACATTGTAAAGACAGCATCGTCCAAAAGTGTGCCTGAACACGCCAGACTGAAGTCGGAGACTTTCGAGCTGTATCCCGGCATCGAATTGTCTTTCCACTGCTGGCTTGCAGACCACTTCCACATTCGTCACTGCCACGGTGTCTCAGTCCTTTCTATAGACCACTGCCGTGTTGGAAGGATCGGGTGGGAAATGAAAGGCGGCTTAAGCCTGTATTTCGGAAACGGTGATCTTTCCTTCCACTATACTGATAAATGTTCCGACTCAAAGATCACGCTTCCGCTCGGATACTATGAAGGACTTTCTGTCGCCCTGGACCTGCCGGTACTACAGAAGAACATGCCCGGGCTTCTTGGCGACGCAGGTGTGGACGCCAGAGATCTCTGCCTGAAATTCTGCGGGGACAGAGAGACTGCAGCGCTTCCGGCAAGCAGCCGGATCGAACATATATTTTCTGAGGTATACGACCTTCCTGAACAGATGAAGCTGCCTTACCTGAAACTGAAATGCCAGGAGCTTCTTATGTTCCTGAACATGGCAGAACCTCCCCGGGAAAATGTGCTCGACGCCCACTACTCCGAACAAGTCAGCCTTATCCGGGAAATCCACGACCGGATGACAGCGCAGCCTGAAAAAAGATATACGATCGACGAACTGGCAAGAGAATATCTCATCAACACTGCTGCGCTGAAAAGTATATTTAAATCTGTCTACGGGATGCCGGTTGCCGCATATATGAAGCACTATCGTATCATGAAAGCGGCCGGAATGCTCCGGAACAGTGACGAAAGCATAGCATCCGTTGCCCGTGCAGTGGGGTATGAGAGCCAGAGTAAATTTTCGGCAGCTTTTAAGGATATCATGAAAATACTGCCTACGGATTACCGCAGGCAGTATAACTAGCTTCTTCTTCGATTTCTATTGGATGATACAGGCTGACGGGCACGGGCTGAACCTCTCTTTACATTACGGATCTTCTGACGGCCTGTCCCCTGCCGCATCTGCATCTGATGTCTTTTTCTCCGGATCATCATCCGGCGTTTTCTTCGTACTGCAGCTCTTCGTCTGAATACGACAATTATGATCAAAATAGACAAGAGCAATATAACAGCACCCGCAGCTGCAATACGCACTGTCATAGATAACGCCGGCGTCCGGGAACTTTTCCCGGTATCCTTTTCCTGCCCTGCGCCAGGATTGCTGAGTTCAAGCCTGGTCGTGTATCCGGTCGTCTCTTCCACATATTCCGGGGTAAGTACTACATCCGCGCTCCCTACATTCTGCCCTTTATAGAAAAATGTGATCCGTCCGGACGCTTCTTTCTCATCTTCGACTGTGATCTCATGATCGAGGGAGTCAAACGTCACTCCGTCCGGGAGAAGTACATAAGAATCGCTGTCTGTATAAGACCGTATTTCTTCCGGCATTTTCTCCCCGCTTAAAAGGACTTTGGAAAAATTATTAAATCCATAGTCGAACATCGATCTTGTGTCCGCATATACATCGCCGTCATCCTGAAGCACTACCGCCACAAGCTGCAGCGTTCCGTTGTCTGCAGTAGTGACAAGAGTCGTTCTGGATTTATCTGTATATCCGGTCTTTCCCCCGGTACAATATTCATAGTAATTACTGTTATCCGGCCACAGCATTTTGTGATGCTGCTGAAATACTCTTTGTTCGTTTACAAGATTTGTCGGTCCGATCGTACAACTCAGAGTCTGCGCGATCGTGCGGAACTCTTCATGCTCATAAAGTGCAGAAGTGATCAGCGCCATATCGCGGGCGGTAGTATAATGCAGGTCGTCGTGAAGTCCGTTGGCATTTGTCCAGCTGGAACCTGTACATCCCAGCTCTGTACTCCGGTCATTCATGGCCTGTATAAATGTGTTATAGTCTCCGCCCATCAGTTTTCCCACATTTTCACCGACAGCATATGCGACCTCATTGGCTGATGCGAGCATAGTAGCGTACAGAGCATCCTCCATACTCAGGATCTCGCCGGAACGCATCCCGATACTGGCGTAATCAGATCTTAAAATATCGATACTTTCCTGGGAAAACAGCACTTCATCGTCAAGACTTGAATTTTCCAGAGCTATAAGAACTGTAAGCAGCTTGGTGATACTGGCCGGGTAGTGCTGTTCGTCGATTTTTTTGCCATATAATATGGCTCCGCTGTTCATATCCATCACAATGGCTGAATTGCCGTACACTTTCGGTCCTTCCGGCCAGCCATCGATATTATTCGTCTCCGGAACCGTGTCATAAGAAGCCTGCTTCTGCTTCTCAAAATCCGAGAGTTCCGTCTCCTGCGCTGCCCCATTATCCGCTGTCTGCTCCGCCTGCGGTTCTGCGTGAACCTCGGATACAGGCATTATTATCAGCATGATCAACAGCGCAGCACTGTGGTCATACGTTTTAAGACTGTCCCCATCTCATTCCTCCGACATAAAACGTAAAGTTTTTCTTAATTATAGTAAATTTGACATGGGGTTTCAAGAAGAGTTTCTTTCCGCTTTTTATCTTCCTGATATCAGGCATCTTTTTCCGTATATTCCATTTCGCCAAAAACAGCCTCCGCTTTCTCTGCAAATATTCCGATATAGCACCCAGTAAATGTCATAACCATACATTCAGTGGAAATCATCTGTGTCCTGCCTCTTCCGAAGCATTTCATACGCTTTTCATCTGTTCCTGCCATAAATCGGTATTCCAGTTTGTCCGATTCAATCTCGAGCATGCATTCTCCGTCACAGCCGTACAGATCGAAGAATTCTTTGGTTTCCATATCTCCGGCGTGTTTCCTCAGCATGAGTGAAAGTTTTCCCTCGTGACATACGAGACCGAGGTCATAATGATGTTCATTTGTATGATATACTGTTATACCTGCATATTCGTCTTCTCTTTGCGGCCTGAATTTCATTTTCACTCTGGCGCGAATATAAAAATGCTCCTGCCGTCTCCCGATAAATGTCGGTGATCCGGTATCATTCAAGGTTACATCCGCCCCCAGAAGGCGAAGCCTCCTTTGATTTTCCAGAAAAACATAAGAATCCGGATCCGGATTTTTAATAAAGTTCCACTTCATCTGTTCCTGCCGGATACCGCCCGTATTGTCCCGCATTTCCTGTTCATTTCCATTATCTCCAGGGATCCTTTCCGCATACATCTCGGGTGCGATGATCCTGCCTTTATTGATCACAGGCCATCCCTTTTCATTCCACTCCATCGGCGATATCATAGTTTCCCTGCCAAGATGGTGAAGCATATACTGTGTCGTACGGATTCCGTGAAATACGATCCACCAGTCTCCTTCCTGTGTGACGACCATATCTCCGTGTCCTACGGCCTGAAACTGATCCAGCATCGTATCACGGTGTGTGAGGACCGGATTATCAGGACAGGATGTAAAAGGTCCCCACGGCGAACGGCTTCTGGCTATCGTTATCATATGGCCGTATTCGGTGCCGCCCTCTGCTGCAAGCAGATAATACCATCCATCCTTTTTATATATATGGGGCCCTTCGGGATACTTTCCGCCGCTTCCGTTCCAGATGATCTTTGTCTCTGTCAAAAGCCTGCCTGTGCTGATATCGATCGCACTCTGCCCGATTGCCTGACTTCCGGGCATATCATATGTACTGGAAAAATATACCTGTCCGTCATCGTCAAAAAACAAAGAGGGATCGATCCCTCCCTGCTTTACCCATATCGGATCGGACCACTCTCCGTATATATCATCTGTATATACAAAAAAATTTCCGCCGTGGCTCATATTGGTTGCCGAGACATAGAATCTCCCGTTATTTTTACGGATCGTCGGCGCCCAGATCCCTTTCGAGGCGTTTACATCTTCCAGATCCGCCTGTGATCTTCGTGTCAGCACATGACCGATCTGCTCCCAATGGATGAGATCTCTGCTATGGAACAGAGGAATCGCCGGGAAAAATTCAAAAGAACTGTTTACAAGGAAATAATCTTTTCCTGACCTGCATATGCTTGGATCCGGATGAAATCCCGGAATGACCGGATTCACATAATTGACCATATTCTCTCCTCCCTGTCATGTTCTGATCCATATGAGCATCTCGCCCGGAGTCCTATTTCCCCATGTGAAGTATGGCACGGCAGTCAGCAGGATCTCTTGTTCTCTTCGGCTGTAGGGCTGATAGAGATTTCTCCCGCCGCACCATTCTTCGGTCCTCCATCCCCGTAAAACAACTGACGGGATTTTATCCGGCTGACCATTTTCTGTCACCTTTTCAGGTATACTTTTGATATCGATCCTGAGCGCTGAAAGATTTGCACCGTTGTCTTTTTCTTCAAGGCAATACACAAAAGGTCCCATTTGTATTGCGGCTTTTCCTGCATCAGCACGTACTCTGGGATCCGCCTGCATCAGTCTGACCGGCATATCCGCTTCAAACCTGATCATATCTCCCGGCAGTATATTATCCAGATACAGATAACCTTTTTCTATCTTTGGTCTCTTCTCCTTATTATTTACATAAACCGCCCATTCTTCACACCATTCCGGAACCCGGAGCGCGATACTGCCCCTATTTCCCGGGGTACTCTTTATCTGTATTTCCGTCTCTTTGCTCCATGGGCGCAGATGGAACATCTCGGCACAATATTCTCCTCTTCTTCCTTCCAGCCTGATATTTCCGGAAATATACAGATGGATATACATTGTTTCTCCGTCCGTTGAGCAGACATATTTCTGCAGTGAAGTAAGCAGCCGGGCTATATTGGGAGGGCAGCATGCACACCCGAACCATTCTCTACGCTCTGTTATCACATGCCTGCGGTCCGGATTCTTTTTTGATGCTTCCGGCCACATTTCCTGCGGATTAACATAAAAATAATGTTTTCCGTCTTCGGACATCGAAGCTAATATAGTGTTATACAGTACCCTCTCTATTACGTCCGAATATCTGCTGTCCATATCGATCTGCTGCATCCTGCCCGCAAATAAGATCAATCCTACAGACGCGCAGGTTTCTGCATAGGCAGTCTCGTTCGGCAGGTCATAATCGAATGTGAACGCCTCTCCATGATATGTAGAACCCACAGCTCCGGTAATATACATCTGCCGCTGTGTTACATCTTCCCACAAGCGCCTGCATGCACGGATCATTTCCCCGTCCCCCGTCTCACGCGCTACATCCGCCATTGCAGCATACATATACATTGCTCTTACCGCATGTCCAACGGCCGTCTCCTGTTCTGTAACCGGACAGTGCGACTGGTTATAATAGAGATCCGGCTTTCCTGCCAGGCTGCCTGTCTTAAATTCTCGTTTTTCTCTTGACTTTTCCCACTCAGTGATAAAATAATTGGGGGTTTTTCCCCTCTCTCTTAAGAAAAAGCGGCTCAGATCCAGATATTCCTTCCGCCCTGTCACTTGATATAGTTTTACCAGTGCAAGTTCTATTTCCTGATGTCCCGGGTATCCTCTTCTTTTCCCGTCTTCCGCCCCAAAACAGCTGCTGATGTGATCGGCACATCGGCACATTATATCGAGAAATCTTCTCTTTCCCGTCGCCTTGTAGTACGCGGCAGATGCTTCCATCATATGTCCCATACAATACATCTCATGACATTCATACAGATTCTTCCATTCCTGATCCTGCCGCCTGATCGTAAAGCATGTATCCAGATATCCGTTTTCCTGTTGGGCAGCCTCTATGATATCCACTGCTTCCTCTATGAGATTTTCCAGTTCCTTGTCGTCATGAGCCTCAAGGACATACGATGCTGCCTCGATCCATTTTGCAAGGTCACTGTCCTGAAAAACTTCTCCGTAAAAATCCCCGTCTTCCAGACCCGCGGCGATCCGGAAATTCCTCATCGCATGACTTTTAACAGCATCCGGCTCCTGATCATTGAGTATCCTCCACTGGTACGGGAGAACAGTCTCCCGCACCAGACTTGCATACTTATCCCAAAATGTATCGGTTAACTGCACTTCTCTGATTTCTGCCGGACAGTACTTTTTTTCAGAAATAGAAGTCAAGTTTTACCACCTCGTCCTTTCTCATTTCCAGCTTAAATCCGTTTCCTTTCGGTAAAGTTTCTTCTCCGTCTATGCAGACTTTTCTGTACCCTTCAGGGAAAGAAATCTCTACTTCCTGATCGACTACTGATGCCAGTCTGACAGATGCCGCTCCCTGCGCCATATCCCATTCCATTCTCTCTATTTTTGCAAACGTATACAGCCATACTCCTTCAACCGCTCCTTTTTTCAGGTCTTCCGGTACAGCCGGAAGGAGCTTGATGAATCCTTCGTCCGAGTAAACGAGCATCTCCAGTATCATTGCCGGCATTGCACCAAGAAGATCCGGACAGAATACCCTGTATGGATAATGTACTGTATTCAGAGTTCTGGTCACATAGCCATGTTCCATAAGCGTGCGCAGATTATGCATTGCATCAGGAAGATCGTTAAGTCTTACCGCCGTAAAATATCTGTGGATCACACCGTGGGCGGAATCGTCCTGATGCCCTCTCTTCCGGTTCGATAAAATAAAAGGCTTTACAAGTTCCGGTGTTTTCTCCGGAGAGATCGCACGTCCCGGCCATATATCATAATGATGCGACACATGTCTGTGATCATAATTTTCTCCCGAATATTTAAATGACCACTCTTTAACCGCCCCGTCCTCATCAAGGAGAAAATCAGGAAGTTTGCTCCGCAATTCTTTCCATTTCGGAAGATCCGGTTCGTCAAGTCCGAGTATCTCACATGCCTCCATAAGGTTATCCAGCACTTCCCTGCATACCATAACATCCATCAGAGAATTTACATTCATCGCATACACATCTTTCGGAAACGGTACATGATAGTCATTCATGGACGGATCTTCCGGTGAATAGCTGGGATAGAAAAGGACTTTTCCGTTCTCATCCTCATCTGAAAGATAATCTTCATAGAACAGGGCGATTTCTTTCAGTCCCGGGACGACTCTGTCTCTTAAGAACTCTTTGTCTCCGCTTACCAGATAATGCCCCCAGAACTCGTTATAGATCCAACCGAGGCAGGCTGTCCAGCAATAATGCGGATATACGATAGAAAACTGATAGAACTTGCCCGAATTATAATCACAGTGTATATTTCCCAGCACGCCCCTTGCACCGTAAAAGCGTTTCGCATTTAGACGGAAATCATCGAACTTATCCTCATAAAAACGGAAATATACATCCATCATTTCCGGAAGTCCTGTCATATTGCCCGAGCACACCTGAAGGTTTGTATTGATATTATGCTGGAACAGAGACGGCGGATCGTCTCCTGTATCTGTAATCAGGAAAAATCTTCCCATATCATAAAGCTTTTCCATAAGCATAGGGCTGAGTTCTCCCTCGCTGTGCTGTTCATTCAGCAATTCTTCCGCTGCCATCGCCCAGTCGCCTTCTAAGTTAATAAATGATCTCTCCATAAGCGGCTCAAGATAAGCTCTGTTTGATTCCAGCATGTCTTCGTAAGTGTCTGTTATTTTCCTTACATCCTCAAGAACTTCCGCCGCTAATCCATGACTGTAATTTTCTTCATATTTTACGGTTCTTGATATAATGGTCACACAGCGGGCTCCCTTAACGGTAATATAGCCTCCCTCTCTGCACTCTGTCTTTCCATCTGTACGGATCACAGAACAGCAGCAGTATCCGCGCTCGCCAAACTGCGGATCGTATGCAAGAGATACCGTACAGCTCTCCGGAGTTGTATTGATCCGGACATCACTTCCTTCGATCTTATACATATCGTTGTATGTAACAAGTACAAACTGATCAAAGTGATCTGGCAGATCATATCCGCCCGGCGCAACGAATCTCATGCTGACATCAAAGGGATCTCCGTTCTGCCTCCTGATCTCCTGTACCGCAGCTTCTTTGTCAAACGAAACAAACGACCGTCTCAGGATCCCTCCTTTATCATCCTCACACCGTACTACTGCTTCTCCTGTCATCATGTCAAGATACCGGAGATAGTTGTGCGGATTTTCTCCCTCCTCGATTTCAGTAAGCAGTTCGATCACCGAATGGAGCCTGGGATGGAGCCGCGGAAATTCTACCCCGAAAGGTCTGCTGTCGATCCATTTGTCATATCCGGCATCCTTTGTCGCCTTGTCCATCACTTTGGCCGCCTCTTCAAACTTTCCCCGACGCAGGAACTTTCTTGCCTCCGGAATCGCATATGCAACATCAGGCGGCTCCGGCGTATCTTTCCATCGCATATCCATGATGCGTTCTCTTCTGTATATCACTCTCTCGTGATATGGATCTCCGATAATATCCAGTCTCTGGCGTCCGTTTGCTGTAACAAGCACATCTTCATCGGCTTTCGCAGGATACAAACTGCATACGTTCTTATAGGGCAGCAGGCTTCTCCGCTTCTCAATGTCCATCGGATGATACTTTAATCCGAAGTCAACTGTTTTCATTCCGTAGGTATTCATACTGATCCTCCTTTTTCTATTCTGAATGTACTTTTCTTAGGTTAAGCCGATTATACTTCTGTATGTTTCCATCGTGAATAGAATATACTGGACAGGACCTTAGAATATTTTGAACACCGCTAACTTACCTATCAGTTCCGCATATCTGAGACCGGTAAGTCTGCGGACTCACCCCGTATTGCTGCTTAAATACTTTACTGAAGTAATATTGATCACTAAAGCCAAGCATTTCCGCAATATCTTTAATTTTCATATTTGTGTAATCTGTCAGCATGGTTCTTGCTTCTTCAATTTTGATCCGATTGTAATAACTGATCGGAGTATCGCTATAATACATCTTGAACAGGCGGCAGATATAAGATGTTGAAATATCAAAATGAGCCGCCATTTCCTGAAGGGAAAGATTCTTATACACATTTATCTTCATATACTGCACCAGTTCCCGGGCCATTTCAACAGACGCCCCGGGTCGTTCATCTCCTGGCTCTTCCATATAATCGCCGTATTCTGATAATTGCTCTTCCAGTTCTTCATACGTGGTACAATCATTCAGCATCCGGTCCGCCAGTGTCCCCGGTTCTTCTGCAAGCCCTGCTTTTCCGGCTTCTGTCAACAGCATCTCATCCAGCAGATCAGTCAGGAATTTTCTGAGCGTATAGACAGGATAGTGCATCTTTCGCCATTTTTCTACTGATCTTGCGATTTCTTTCCGGTACTCTTCCGATGATCTGTTTTTCAGCACTTTTCCCATCTTTCTCCTGAAAAAATCCATTTCTTCTCTTTGATGGATATATTTCTTGTGATTTTCCGCTCCGTCATTTATTCGAAACACATTTGCCTCATCTAAAAGAACTCTTCTCCCCAGCTGATTGGAAAGTTCTGTATACTGGATCCCGAGATCTCCAATATTATCAAGCTCTTCCGAACATATGATATTTACTCGTGTATATTCTTTTTTCAGCCTTTCCAGTATTTTTTTATTCCAGAAACGGATCCTTTCTTCACTTTTTCCCTCTTTCATGTCATAGACAATTAACTTCTCGCTGTTCAGTTTCGTATTTACGATCCATATCCTGCTGACTTTTATCTCTTTCGTCACCTCATTGAGCAGTTCTCTGGATAAAGGCGCCGCATACTGTTGAAAAAGACCGACTCTTACAAGCGCAAGGACATATATCTCCGGGAGAAAGCCCTTTGGCACCAGATTCTCTTCCTGCAGGATCTGATGCAACGCGGCTTCTGTCCTGCATACCCTGAGTCTGTCTATTTCATCTGTAAGGCGCAAAAGCAGGCACCGGAATTCACATTCATCTACCGGTTTCATTACATAGTCATCCACTTGAAGCCTGAGCGCTTCGTGCGTAAACGAAAAATCCGTATATCCGCTTATGATCACGCATTTTACAGACGGGTACGCCTGTTTTGCTTTCTCTATCAGAGACAGCCCGTCCATAAGCGGCATTTTAATATCTGTAAATAAGATGTCCGGTTCTAAATGCTGTATGATCTCCAACGCCTCTTCCCCGTCATAAGCTGTCTCGATCTCTGTCTCTTTCAGATTTTCCCTGATGAGTCTCTCGATATCACGGAGGATCGGTTTGCTGTCCTCGACGATCAGAATATTATACATCTCTCCACCTCCCTGTGTAACTCAGACATACAGAGGTCCCCTCCCCCGATGCGTTATTTTTTATTGCAAACTGAAATCCTTCCCCTATATACAGATACAGCCTCAGAACACAGTTCGGGATTCCCATTCCTCCCATTCCGGGTGAATTTTCCTGTCCTTCTTCACTAAACGACGTATTTTGTTCCCGGATTCTGCTTTCCAGTTCTCTGATCTTATCTTCAGAAAATCCTATCCCGTTATCCCTGATCTCAATATTCCATGAACCGTCATCCGCCTGTGCACAGATCTCAATCTCATACGGCGGTCTTTTTCCTTCAAATGCGTGCTGTATTGCATTTTCTACAAACGGAAGAATACTCAGGCGGGGAACTCTGAGATCTTCTATCTCCTCCGGGATACATAGTTCATATTCAAGAAAATCTTCATAGTATTTTTTCTGTAATGAAAGATAATTCGCAATACAGGTAATCTCATCTTTCAGCCTTGTACTGCCGGCATTAGAATTTACAGTATATCTGAGCATATCTGAGAGCTGTTTACACATAGAAGCCGAGTCTTCCGTCCGCCCTTCTTTTGCTGCAATGCTGATTGAGTACAAAACATTATGAATAAAATGCGGTGATATCTGTGCCTGAAGCACCGCGACCCTTGCTCTTGCTTCCGCCTGATTTGATGCGATCTCTCTTTCAGCAGTCTGTTTGAGATCATCCAGTATTTTCTGAAATGCTTCTTTAAGCTCCAGTATCTCATTATTATTATATAAATCATCATCGCCAAGTCCCATATTTTCATACGTTACTTTCAGGACATTGTCCCTCAGCTCCTGCAAAGGCCGAACGAGCATTCGCGAAAAAATAATCACCATAAGAAACGCTGCTGCCGTAACAGCTATGAAAAAAAATACTGTTGTTCTCTGTAAAAGTCCCAAAGAAGAATAAAGTGTTTCCTGTGAATACCGGATAAAAGTAGATATTCCCGAGTAATCCGAATAATTGTAAAAATAGATATATTCTCCTTCTGTAAATACTCCTCCGTGTTCTTCTCCCTCTTCCCCCGGTATTAGTGTCTGTACGTTTTCTTCTTCCGGCAGTATCGGGTAGATCTTCTTCCCAGTTCCATCCTGAAGGATCACATCGCCGACATCATTAATATCACAGATTTTATCCAGTTCCTTATAGTCCGACTGTACTTCGATATAGCCGTATTGATTTGTACTTACATCAAATATGCCCCTGACAAAAGAAATGCTTCTGTCTTCTCCTGATTTCTCTGTTCCGCTGTCCGCAAATATCACAAGTTTTTTCTCTCTCAGCTGTTCTCTGCTTCTTTCCGACGCCATAATCTTTTTGAAATTGCTTTTATCCTGATTATAGACATGACGGCAGTTTTCATCTTCATCATAAAGATATACATTTACATGCGGAAACGATGTCAGGGTAATAGCATTCGACACAATGTCCGCAATATCTCTTTCCTGTTTTAACTGTTCATAAGAAGAAAGCTGCTTTTCCTCGCGTTTGATATTACACATGATCTGAAGCAGACGGGGATCCGAAATAAGCTTTTTCGTAATATCATCAAGCTTTTCAACGTAAGTATCTACATTCTCGGAAATTTTAATGCAGAGCTGCTGATCATTATATGTTGTCTCTTGTTCCATCTGTCCGAAAATGTGCATATGGATATAAAGACTGAATGAAACAGACGAAAAAATGATCACTGCCGAAAAAACAATATACAGCTTTGTCCTGAACTTCAGATTCATAGTTTCTTCCTTTCCTGATTTTTCAGCCTTTTACCGCGCCTTCCGTGAGCCCGCTTATAAACTGTTTCTGCATAAACAGGAATAAAATAACAACCGGCAGTGCAGCGAGTGCAAGATCAGCAAATACAAGATTCCAGTTACTTCCCCCATACGCCCCGAAAAACTGATAAACCGACAGCGGAAGTGTCCTCTTTGTCGGATCATTCAGAAAGTAAAGAGGAATATTAATCTCGTTCCATATACCTGTAAACAAAAGTATCAGAACCGTAATATTACATGATTTCAGCAAAGGCAATATAATGTAAAAATATGTCTTCAGTGTTGTCGCACCCTCTATAAATGCCGATTCATCCAGTATCTGCGGAATTCCTCTGATAAATCCGGTATATAAAAAACAACTGAAAGGTATGTTAATTGCTGTATAAAGTATTATAACATTCAGATATCCTCCGTAAATATCGAGCACGGTAAACAGTCTGATCGTCGGCATGATCTGCATGGGAATAATTGTCCCCATAAAAAAGAAATAATACAGGAACTGTGACAGTTTCGTCTTTCGCCTTGCAATCACAAATGATGCAAGAGAACTTACAAAAATCGTGATCACAGTGGAGAACACCGTGATCAGCACACTGTTTTTAAATGCCGTGAGAAGATTGCCTTCTTCAAATACGATCAGAAAATTTTCAATCAGCCACTTTTCCGGAAGCGCAAGGTCAAACGCCGTCACTTCTGTCGAATTCTTAAATGCTCCCAATACCATGATCAGAAGTGGAATTACAATGACCAGAGACAGCAGGATCAGTAAAATCTGCAATACTGTCCGAAATATCCTATCCCTTGTTTTTCTGTGTATGATCGTCTTTCCTGTCACTATTCATCCACCTCTCTCTTCCTCATCTTATACAAAACAGGAACTGCAATTACAGATACAAATACTGCCAGTGTCACATTGAGCGCCGTACCAAGTCCCCACTGTCCTCTGCCGAATTTTGAAAATACCTCCAGCGCGATCACCTGTGATGCCTTGCCCGGTCCTCCGTTCGTCAAAGCATACGGTTCACTAAAGACTTTCAGACCTCCTATAAGGCTTAAGAGCAGATTGATATTAAATGCAGGCGCAAGCATCGGAAAAGTTATATATCTGAACCGCTGCCACGCAGTTGCCCCGTCCATCCTTGCGGCTTCGTAGTAATCGGCAGGAATTCCCTGAAGTCCTGCCAGATATACTACCATGTGATATCCTGACCACTGCCAGATCGAGACGCCTGCTATAGAAAACATAACAACATGTAAATCTACAAGCCACTGCTGACTCAGAAATCCCAGTCCGATGGTATTTAAAAATTCATTTAATATCCCGTTCGGATGAAGGATCGGTACAAAAATCAACCCTATGATGATCGTAGATATCACACACGGAAGGAAAAAGATCACCCTAAAGTAACCTCTCAGTTTCATCTTTGTATTTACAGCCAGCGCCAGAAGCAGTCCGTTCAGATTCTTTCCTATCACGACTACCACCGCATATAAAAACGTATTATAAATTGCAAGCTGCAGCTCTTCACTCTGAAGAATTGTACGGTAATTCTCAAACCCGATAAAGCTTATCTCATCTTTTCCTATAGTCCAGTCTGTCAGAGAATAGATCACGCCGTAAATACTTGGCGCAATAAAAAATATCCCGAAGATCAACAAAGCCGGCAATATCAGTATATAACTATAGATATGTCCCTTTCTGCGCATTCTCACCACATCCCTTCTATCCTATTGAAAAAGGGCGCCGGATCCGAAAAATGATATTACTAATATCCCATCGGATTTTCCGGCACCCTCTTCCATTTTCCATTGTCAGATCAGAAATTCTCTATTCCTTTCGACTTCATAAGTTCTTCAAACGTCTCATCCCATGCGGAAAGTACCTCGTGTGGTGTCTTTGCTCCTGCAAACATATCCTGAAAATATACCCACAGGTCATTCAAGTCTACTTTCATATACGCATTCATTTCCAGAACTGTCTTTCCCGGCTTATTATAGTCTTCATATAAGTGCGTGTAGAATTCGTCAAAATCCGGTTCCTCTGCATCTTTTACATTTGCTATAAAAGCCGCTTCTTTCTGTGCTGTATTGCACTGTTCCGGCTGAGCCATAAAGTTCAGAAACTTCTTTGCTTCTTCCACATGTTTCGCATCTTTCGGAATGAAGAATTCAGCATCAAGCTGACTGATCGTAAGGTATTCGTCTTCTCCTTCATACACGGGATACGGGAAAATATCAAATGTGATGTCCGGATGTGCCGCCAGAAGATCCCTTGCCGTTGTATCCGATCCAACTGTCATAGCATACTCGCCGCCTCCCATCGCATCCGTAATACTGTTGTAGTCATCAGAAAGAACTGTTTCCTGCATGTATCCATCCTTATACAAGTCATATGCTTTCTGCAGGCTTTCTTCAAATGCCGGTATCTCATCCCAGCCGATCTCATTAGCATTCAGCCTGTCCCAAAGATCCGGTTCAAATTTTTCAACATAATAGCCCCATGTGGATGCCGTCCACATCTGGAATGTCCATACGTCTTTAAACGGTCCGTAAAACGGTGTGATGCCGTCAGCCTGAAGCGTCTCACATACATCAAGAAATTCGTCATACGTTTTAGGGATCTCTATCCCTTTTTCCTCAAACAAAGTCTTGTTATAAACAACTCCCATACCGCCTGTCTTGATTGCAAACGCAAATCCGTATATTTTTCCGTCCGGAGCTGTAAGTACGTCCTTGTCCAGAAGATTATCCACAAAAGGCTCTTCCGAGAGATCAATACAGTTTTTCTGTATTTCAAGTTCATTCTCAGCCGACACTTTATTATAGCAAATAAGATCTGACGGCTGTCCGGATGCCAACTTTGTCTGGAGTATAGACGTATTCTGTGCATCCGGATTTAATACCAGTTCTACTTCAATTTCCGGATACTCCTCTTCAAAAGCAGCTATGTTATCTTCACTGAATGCATATGGTATATTATTCATAATTTCCTGACTTGCTTCAATAGTCAGTGTTACTTTCTCATTCGACGCGCTCTCTTCTCCGTCATCACCTCCGGAAGCATTGCATCTGACTGTAAGCATAGACATTGCCAGAAAAATGCCTGTTACTCTAAGTAATCTTTTTTTCACTTTTTTTCCTCCTGTTCTTTTTTCTTGAAGATACGCGCATCTCTTTCTTAAGGTTGGATTTATTTTACCTGATAATTTTGGCATAGTAAATGCAATTAAATGAACAATAAGATTGAATATATTGAAGTTCCAGAAAATTTAAAGAGGGTGAGCTTTATCTATTGGAATCATTCTCACCCCTGTAGAAAAATTATTCTGCTATGTTTCTGTCTATTCCGTTCCTGCAAGCCACCCTTCCACCGCACTGATGTCTTCTCCCACCGCACGGGAGATCTGCTCCGGCGACATTCCCATCTCAAAGAGATTAAACGCTGTCGTCCGGGCTTTCTCCTCGCTGCCTTTCTTTTCTCCTCCTTCTTCTCCCCGCTTTTCAATTCTTTCTGATATCTCACACATAACATCCACTCCTCCTTCTTCGCATTTCAGATAATGAACCCGTTTTGACAGTTCGCCCTCACTGGCATCCAGCGGATCGGCTGTCTTAAAGTATTCCATCAGCTTTGCGACCCGTGAACCGTCGTTTACTTCCGCATCCGCAAGCGAACCGTAATACCTCAGTCTTCTGAGATGGTCTACGTTGTCTCTTCTCTGTATCTCGATGAGATATAATTTTCCCGCTCCGTCTTCTGCCAGCACATCCAGGCGCACATCGTGGGAATGGATCCTGGCGATCACATACTGCGTCCGCACTTCCTTTACCGTCAGGTCATCCCTGCCCGTCAGGATCCTCAGGATGTGCTGACAGGCAGGGATATCTCTCAGTGTTACGGAGAGAAACACGTCGCTTAACAGGTTAAACTCCTGTATTTCCCTGAGCCGTTCCTCTCGGGAAAGTATTGTTCCCTGCGCACCGCCGGGATGTTCCTTTTTTTCTTTTGTTTTCTTCTTCATACACAATAACCGTATCGGCCGCGATGCACCGGCTCCCTCTGCCGGCTTCGTATCACTATTAATCGAGTAGGAGACGGTGATTAACCGCCGTCCTCTCACACCACCGTGCGCCAGACTGTCTAACAATTCAAAAATTCAGTCTGATGTAGACGGTATTTTTATCTTCGATTTTTTTAATACCATTTTTATCTTTGTTTTTCACATGAATTACATGTGTTCCCCTCTGTTACATCATACATTATTCAAACCTCATTACTAATTCTTCTGTTGAAAACATGCTTAATAATCGCTTAAAGTTATAAGCGATAAACATAGATGCAGCTTCTGCGTCAACATTCTCTTGTCTGCGTCGAAGAAAGAAATTATATCCGAGGCTCCTTTTTATAGTCCCAAATGGATGCTCCACGATACATCTTCTCTGTTTATAAACCTCGTTATTATTTAGTGTTTCATTATACACAGTTTCAAGAACATCTTCATGTACCCAACGCTGTATCGTTCTTCCAGATGAAGAAGTAGTGCAGTTTTTTTTATATTTGCATGAATTGCAGTCTGTACACTTATATTTGCGATACTTCATATCATTCTTCGAAGTGTTTTCAAAAAATCGTAATCTATTTCCTGCTGGGCATGTGTATTCATCAGTCTCACCATTATAGATAAACTTTTCTTTGCGAAATTCATTATCTTTTGTAGCATTATTCGCTTTAGCTTTTTTTATAAAGACATTCATTCCAGCATCAACGCATTTTTTTATCTCCGTTCCGTTATAATAACCTGTATCTGCAAGAACTGTAGAAGACTCTTTTTCTAAAAGTTCGGATGCTTTTTGTGCCATAGTATAAAGCTGGTTTTGATCATTTATATCATTAGTCGTCGAAATATCTACAACGAAATGATTCTTTGCATCTACAACAGACTGTACATTGTAGCAGATATCCAATGAACCGTTATTTTTCATCCTTCTTGAATCAGAATCTGTCAAACTCTTTTGTTCCAGTCCTTCATCTTTTAATTCCTGTTTTTGTGTAAGATACTGTTCTTTTAACTCTTGATAGGTTTTTAGTTTATCTGTAAGGTCATCTGCCGGCACCTCATCTTTAGCGATTGCCATAAGATATGCATTTATCTGAGCTTCTGCATATTCGATTTTTTTATCTAAACCGCTTTGCGTAATACAATTATGCTTGCTGTTTTGAGCATGGATCTTTGTTCCATCAATAACAATCAGTTCGCCATCAATGAGTCCCCAACCTTTGAGAATAAGGGTAAGATTTCGTAATGTATTATGAAACGCAGCATTGTTCTTCTGAACAAACCCTGCAATAGTACCATGATCAGGTGTTATGCAGTTTACCAGCCACATTAATTCAAGGTTGCGTTTTGCTTCTGTTTCCAATGCGCGGCTAGAACGAATCTTATTTAAATAACCATAGATATGAAGTTTTAATAAATCAGATCGGCGATAAGGTGATTGTCCTCGATTCCTACCGCTATACTCTATAAAACCCAGATTTTCTAAATCTAAGGATTCTACATAAGAATCTATTACTCGGACAGAATTATCCTTACTTATTAAGTCGTCTAATGAAGTGGTTATCATTCTTGTCTGATATCTATCTGTGCCAACAATATATGCCATAACGAATCCCCCTACGATACTGTATTTGGTAGTTTTATTATAGCATTTTTCTTAATTGTTAGACAGTCTGGCGCACCGTTCGGTACACGGCGGTTTCAATAGTTGACGTGCAGTGACTGATAGGCTGTGGCTATATCATAGAAGCCCCAGTTTATCAGTCTTTCTTTTGTTAACGCTCTTTTGACCACTCCTGCGTTAGACATTCTCCAGTATGATTTTCTACTGTATGCCCCCCTCTGCATCCACACGGAGTCCCGGCTCTCCGGGATAGTATCTCGTGCTGAACACATACGCTCCGTCATTTACGAATATTTCCACAGACGACTCATCCGCCAGTATCCTGACGTCTGACACATGATCTGTCTCTACAGATCGGTATGTCCGCCCGCAGGATATATTATAATTTCTTTTATTTATAAATTCAATTATAAATTCATTATTTTCATATCTTGCGCTGAGTCCTCCGGCCAGTACTGCACTGAATCTGCTGTCCTTTATATTTGAGATATGCGCCTCATATGTTGTATATTTTTTTGTTTCCAGTCTGTTTTTTGTTTCTTCGGACAACTTTTTTCTTGCTTCCAATTCACGTATTGGTCTCTGTCTGACGATCCCGTCCTTTACAAAGACTTCTCTTGGAAATGTGAAGCAGTGCTGCCATCCGTCCTCCACTGTCCGGTTTGTATACTCCTCGCAGTCCGGCATCCCCATCCAGCCGATCTGAATCCGCCTTCCGTCATCTGTCTCGAAACTCTGCGGCGCATAGTAGTCGAATCCATAGTCCCAGAGACGATAGTCTGACAGGATGTATTCTCCGAGAATATCTCCATCCACTACAAAATATCCTAATAACTTACCGCCGGATATTTCCCTTCCTCTTTTTTCTTATCTGAGCTTGA
>ERZ826396.1750-NODE-1750-length-21578-cov-11.782651_pt1 | contig 21578 bp, 19 predicted proteins | sample MGYA00519926_ERZ826396 | MGnify/ENA primary metagenome ERZ826396 (study PRJEB31778, sample SAMEA3449230) | human gut metagenome | biome: human gut; feature: human-associated habitat; material: faeces | place: United Kingdom | collected 2010/2012 ... | reverse complement strand
CCCCGCAGCGTCGGCGGGTTCCGCCGTTCGGCAGAACGGCGGAATCTCCGAGCATCGGCGGGTTCCGACGGCTTATTACGCCGTCGGAACTTCAGTCAGCCATTCCGCGTACTCTTCGATGTTGCCGTACGCCACGTCGAAGAAGCGCTCTTGCAGCGCGCGGGTGACCTCGCCGGGCTTGCCGATCTCGCGGCCGTCCACGCTGCCGATGGGCGTGAGCTCGGCAGCCGAGCCGGTCATGAACACCTCGTCGGCGATGTAGAGGTCGGCGCGCGTCAAGCTCTCCTCGATGGCGGGAATCTCCAGGTCGTCGGCCAGGCACAGCACCGTATCGCGCGTGATGCCCTCCAAAAGGCCGTCGGACAAAGGCGGCGTGGACAGCACGCCGTCGCGCACGACGAACAGATTCTCCCCCGTGCCCTCGCACACAAGGCCCTGCTCGTTGAGCATGATGGCCTCGGCATAGCCGTGGTCCTTGGCCTCGAGCTTCGCCAGGATGGAGTTCATATACGACGCCGTGGCCTTCACCGCGGGAGGAATGGAGTTGTTCGTGCGCTGGCGCCACGACGACACGCCCACGGACACGCCCCTCTCAAGCGCATCGGCCCCCAGATACGAGTCCCACGGCCACACGGCGATGGCCACGTCCGTCGGCGCGCCCGTGGGATCGACGCCCATCACGCCGTAACCGCGGTACACGATGGGGCGGATGTAGCACGACGGCAGCTTGTTCGCGCGGATGACCTCCACCGTGGCGTCGCACAGCTCGTCCACCGTGTAAGGCAGGTCGATGCAGGCGATCTTGCAGCTGCGATGAAGGCGCTCCATGTGATCGCGCAAGCGGAAGACGTAGCTTTTCTTCGTCGTCGGGTTCTGATAGCAGCGGATGCCCTCGAATACGCCGGAGCCATAGTGCAGAGAGTGGGACAACACATGCGTGGTGGCCTCTGCCCACGGGATGAGCTCGCCGTTTTTCCAGATGTAGTCGACTTCCGTGATGTCTGCCATTGATCCGTCCCTTCTCGCTGGCCCCTGACGTGCGGTTTCCTATGTGATGTGCCCGCTCATTGTACTCCAATAGGCTAAAGCGCACGAGCGTTTCCGGCGAAGTGTCGCTTTTTCGACGAAAGCGACAGAAAGGAGGGGCCGAAGCGCCTTCCGCATCCGCGAAACGACAGAGCGCGAGCGTGGAAAGGGAGTCGAGGCGCACAACCCAGCCGTTCGACGCTCGCTTTGCGTCGCGTCTCGGCTGAACGAAAAATGCGGAGGGGCACGCCATCGCAGTTGCACCGCAAGCGAGGTTCTTCGGCCTCCGGAGCGTACCGGCTCTCTTGCGCTCATCTCGCCCCCCCCCCGCTGCGATCGTCGCCGCCGAGCCAAGGCCCCGGAACCGACACCGCGCCCAAGCGCTTCCGGCAAACAGCATGCGCGCAGCAACAAGAGAATCATGCCGAAATGGCACGGATCGCATCTTGTGCACAGATTTTCGGTCGCAGCGGCATCGCGATCGGCATCCTCGGTTCCATTTCCCCAACTCGGTAACTTCGGTTGGCGAGAAACGGCCGGAAGTTCCCTCCCGAATCTATGCACAAGACGCGATCCGTGCCACTTCGGTGCGATTTCGCTGCCAAACCAAGATTGATATAGGTCGGATCGGCCCAACGGGTAAGGCCCCGCCGGCACCGCAGGAGGCCCCACCCGTCGGGCGGGCGGGGATCTTCCGAAACCCCGGCCAGAGCAAACCCGTCTCAAGGATCAGAAAACATAAGTTCGTATCAATTCTGGCTTGACAGAGACGGGGCGATTTCTCTGCTAGACCAGAATTGACATGGGCCGAGCCGCCGAGAGAGGCCCCGCCCGTTAGAAGGGAAGGGGCCTTCCGAGGCACCGGGCCAGCCTGTCGCGCGCGGCGGGCCGGGCCGGCGCCCGCCGACGGCGGTTCGACGCGGACGACGCACTTCTGTGGCAAAAAATCACCGAAATCGGAAAGAGAGGGGGCCGCTCCCTCCCGCCCGCCGGGGAAACGCCTGATCCCGAAGCCCCCCTTCCGGCGGCGTCGGGCCGCGGGGCGAGAGCCGCACCGCCGTTCTTCCGATTTCGGTGATTTTCTGCCACAAGCGGCCCCTCCTCTGCCAAGCCAGGGCTGGCGCGAACCTGCGCTCCGCGGGCCTCGGGCCGAGATTCCCCTGCTCGATTCAAGGCTCGGCGAACACGGGCTCGTGTCAATCCTGGTTCAACAGAGACGGGATGATTTCACTGTCAAGCCGAGATCGGCAAAAGCCCGACCGCTCCGACGGTGCTTCGCCGCAAAACCCTTGGAAGGCACCTACACGGAAGACAAAGCCCACGGCCAGCGCATCCGAATTCTCCGCATCGGACTTGCAGATATGCGCACTGCACGTCAACTGCGTTTTCCAACAGAAACGCAACGGGAGCACGAGCACAAAAAACCCTTGCGGTGCGATTGCGCATCCGCGAGCATACGCTGCCGTCTCGCTCGCGGGAGCCGCCTTCCAACGGGACGCGCATCGCTTCGCGGACGCCCGCAGGCCCCGCGGATGCTTCCGAACGCCCTCGAAGCATCCTCGTCCCCTACCCCCCTATTCCCACAAATGCACGCGCGAGAAGGCGTGGTGGCGGGACCGCGGACGCGGCCCCGCCACCATGTTGCGCCCCTTCTCTAGAAGAACGGATAGATGGAGACGCCCATCTGGTAGAACACCACGCGCAGGCATAGCGCGGACGCGAGGGCCGCCGCCACGGCGGCGCTGCCCCACGCCTTCCAGCCGCCCCGCTTCTTGCCCGCAATCGCCGCCGCAACGCCCACAAGGGCCAAGACGATGGCGGCCACGGTGAACGCCACGGCATCACCCGCAAACGGGCTGAGCGTGGTGGCATCCACGATCTCCTGCGTGGGAGACACCGGGTCGATCCAATACGACACACTTGTGAAGGCCGACGCGGACGCGGCCATGGCGGCGATGTAGGCGACGACCAGCACCGCGTTCGCCACCTGGCCGGCAACGCAGGCCGGACCGCTCAGCGAATCTGCCGAGCCCGAACCCGCGCCCACGGCGTCATCCTCGCCCTTCAGCGCGCACAGCGCGGCCATGGTGCCCGTTCCCAGCGCACACGCCGCGCCCAGCAGCGAGCCGATCTGCAGCACGGAGTTCCACGCCGGCAGCGACGCCATCATGTAGCTGTGCCCGGACACGCACACGAGAACGACCGACACCGCAAGCGCCGCCACGGCAAGCCACTTCGGCACCCTCGCCTCGGAGCCGGACCGGCGCAGGTGCACGAAGTACACCACCATCACGGCAAGCGTCACCACGACGGCGATCAGCTCCTGCGTGATGCCGGACGTGAGGTGCCCGAAGCCGTTGAAGATGCGCTCCCAATGCTGCAAGTGGAAGAACACCGCGATGCCGCCGGCCGCCATGAGCACGACCGAGCAGATGAGCGCCGGCATCTGCGCTTTGGCGCCCACACCGCGCAGCGAGTACGCCGCCTGCGTGCCGAACAGGCCCGCCGACCACGCGAGCAGCGTCGTGAAGAGGATCAGAGGCCACTGCAGTTCCATGATCTACTCCTCCCCCTGCCATGTGCGGTTCCGCAGGATGTAGCACACCTGCGGCCCGTTGCCCGCATCGGTCAGGTGATAGACATCGTCATCGGTATAGGGCTCGGCCCACTCCCCCAACGTCGTGCGAACCTGCATCATATCGTCGTAGGACGTGGCGAGGTCTTGCGTGGGCGCCGGAGCCTCGAAGCTGTCGAGACCCTGTTCGATATCGCCGAAGAACCGGGCGCGCGAACCGCACTGGCTGACGCATTGCGGCAGCTCGCCTTGGGCGATGCGCTGCTCGCAGAGCGTGCACTTCTCCACCACGCGCTCGTCCTCGTTCAGATAGCGCACGCCGTACGGACACGCCATGACGCAGAACTGGCAGCCGATGCACTTCGACTTGTCGACCTGCACCGTGCCGTCCTCCATCTTCTGCGACGCCCCCGTGGGGCACACGCTCACGCACTCGGGATTCTCGCAGTGCTGGCATTGGATGGGCAGAAAGTACATCTCCACGTCGGGCCAGTCGCCGCTGCCGCCCGGCGTGGGCGTGGGGCCGATGCGCAGCGTCTTGATCCAGAAGTCGCCCGGCTGCACGCCGTTGACGGTCTTGCACGCCGTCGAGCAGGCAAGGCACCCCACGCAACGGTTCAAATCGGTAACGATGGCATACTGCGTCATCTTCATCACGCTCCCTGGTTCCACTCAGGCTCGCCCTCGATGCGGGCGCGCAGACCCGTGCCGGCAGGCACCCATTGGCGCAAGCGCGGGTCGGATGCGTCTTGGATGCACTCGACGCCGTTCGGATCGCAGGGCACGGGGTTGCCGAACGGCGAGTTCTCTGCCGTGGCCTTGTACACAACCGTCGGAGTGGAGCGCATCGTGGCGCAGCCGCCGACGCAGTCCTGGCCGTACGGGTCGTTCACCACGTTGACGCCCACGAGCTCGAACCCGTGCGAGGCCGTGTCGAACTCGGGGAACCACCAGGCGTGGTTGGCGTTGATGACGCCTTGCGAGATGCCGTAGTACAGGTCGAGCACTTCGCGCACCTTCCCCCACGGCGTCTCGAGCCACACCCAATCGCCCTGTTTGAGACCCAGGCGTTCGGCGTCGTTGGGATTCATCTCCACACGCGGCACCGGCCAGAGCTCCCGGCACCACGGCAGCTGCCGGTGCTCGGAATGGAAGTACACCGGCTGGCGCGACCCCGTGGTCATGAGGAAGCAGTTGTCGGGATACTTCTTGAGCGTGTCGGCGTAGGCGTGGTTCATGAAATACGTGTCGTCCGCCTCGTCGATCTTCGATGCGTCGTAGAGCTCGGAGCGCATCACGGGCGAGTCGGTGGGCTCGCGATACACGGGGAAGCGGTCGTCGTCGCCTTGGAAATGCGGTAGGTCGGAGTGCGCCCAGCGCTCGTCGTCTTCGGGAGCGTCGCCCATGTTGCAGATGTACGCCTCGCACACAAGCGACCATATCTCCACCAAGCCGGAGGCGGTCATGAAGCCAGGATGCAGATCGACGAGGGGGAACAGGTTGAAGCCGCCCTGCTGCCGCCGCCAGCCCATCTCGTGGCGGCGGTACGTCCCCCAACGCTCGGGGTGCCATGCGCGGCAGTCCATCCAGCCATGCTCCGTGAACCATTCCTTCGCCTGCGCCCACGTGGGGCCGTCGGGGAACTCGGCGGTCTTCCACTGATCCACGTTGTCCTTGAGCACGCGGTCGTGATCGGGCCACAGGTAACTCGGAGCACCCGTCTCGTCGTAGTCGTCGCCCAGCTGCCCTTTCCATTTCTCGATGAACGTCGCACATTGCGGAGCGAAATTGAGGTTCTCGGCGGGTGCGGCGTCTTTGTCTTTCGTGTTCCACGGCACGCCCATGCACTTGTACATGCCCACGTTCCAGTCGGGATCGTAGATGGTCTCCCCCGGAGGCTCGATGGCCTTGCAGCCGCACCCGAAGAAGCCGCCGGCGCCTTGGGACACGCGCGTGGTGTCGACCTCCATCCAGTGCTGGCAGGGGAAGATGACGTCCGCGTTGCCGTTGTTGGGGCAGAACCACAGGTTGATATCGACGAAGAAGTCCAACTGCGTCATGGCGTCCCACGCGCGGGCGATGTTGCCCATGTTCATGACGTCGCCCGACTGGCACACGCCAGCATGCAGCGCATACGGCGTCTCCATGACGTTGTAGCCCACTTCTTTGTTCTCGTTCTGCATGGCCACCGACCAATCGGGGTCTTGCAAGCAGGCATCCCAGATGGCGTTCGAATCGGCCCAGCGCGCCCAGAAGCGGTTGAGCGGGAAGCGGTCGGCGTCCACCTGCCCCGCCTGACGCGTGAAGACGGTCGAGGGGTTCGGCCAGCTCTGCGAAGGCAGCATCGCGCCTCCCATGCGCTTGGCGATGATGACGGCCTCCTCGTCGGAGGGAACCTTGTTGCCGTAGCGCTCGGCCAGAGGCGACCCCTCGTCGATGAGGTACTGCACGAAGTCCTGCATATGCTTGGCCAAGTCGTCCAGGCTGTAGTCGCGACCCGGCCACGTCTTTGCCGCATCCCCGTACGGAGAGGAGGCCTGCATGTTGGAGCGGCCCGGATTGCCGTCGAACTGGCTCTTGCTGGAACCGCGGTTGCCCGCCGGCTCGTCGGAGTTGCCGGTGATGCAGCTCATGATCTGCAGGACGCGGCAGTTCTGGATGGAGTTGCCGTTTTGGTCGGTGGCCAGCTGGAAGTGGATGCCGCCGTTGCCGTGGCGCGGATCGACGCGGTTCGTCCACGTGCGCACGGCCTCCTCGCACCTATCGCCCGGAACGCCGGTGATCTCCTCAACCTTCTCCCAGGTGTACTGGCTCGTCAGGTCGTGGAAGCCGTCCCACACGGTGCGGCAGGAGCACACGGTGCCGTCGCGCAGCGTGACCTCGACCTCGCCCGGGAACAACGCGGGCTTCTTGGGCAGGCCGGCCGGGTTGGTGACGGCGCCCTTCTCGTTGCCCTCGTCCCAGTAAGCGTCGAAGGCCGCGTCCGCCGGGTCGCACCATACGGACGGGTCGGGCAGCCACGCGTCGGCCACCAGGCCGGTCAGCGGATGCTCGATGAACGAGCCCGTGGTGGGGATCTTGTGCGTCTCGCCCTCCCACTTGCCCTCCTCGGCATCCCAGTACGTCAGGCGATCGTTGTTCTCGTCCCACACCATGAAGCGCGAGTGCTTGCCGCCTTCCACGATATCGGCCTCGGTGATGAGCTTCGTGCGCATGTCGATGCCGCCGTTGCCCTCGACCAGCCAGCCCTCCGTCAGCCACGGCTTGTCGTCGCAGTACAGAAACGGCGCGTTCGACCAGCGTCGGACCATCGTGTCATCGTAGGCCTCGTTCTCGATGATCCAGTTGAGCCAGCCCAGCGCCATCGCGCCGTCGGTGCCGGGACGCAGCGGCAGCCAGATGTCGGCCTCCTTGCCCAGCGGCGTGACGCGCGGATCCACCACGATATGCGCCGTGGCATGGGGCGCCACGTCGGAGATGGTGCGGTTCGTGGTGTCGTAGTTGGAGTACTCCACCGCAGTGCCCCACTGCAGGTACACCTTCGGCTCGGCCTCCACCTCCATCCACGGCGAGCCCATCTCGTCGGTCATGATGCCGGCGAAGTGGCGCGGCCCCTTGCACACCTGGTAGGCGAGATGCGCGTTCGGCGTGCCGAACAGCTGCTTCATGCCCTGGTAGGGCCCGAGCGACCACACGCGCGACGTGCCGCACATCACGAAGACGGCCTGCCCGCCGTACTTGTCCACCACCTCTCCCAGCCCCTGGCCCGTCAACTCGAACGCCTCGTCCAGCGTGATGCGCACCCAACCGGGATCGTCGGAGCCCTTGGGGTTCGTGCGCTTCACCGGATAGCGCAGACGATCAGGATGGTACGCCGCCTGCATGGACGACTGCGACTTCGCGCAGCAGTGCCCGCGGCTCTGGGGCGCGGATTCGTCGCCCTCCACCCTGATGGCCTTGCCATCCTGCACGGTCACCCACACGCCGCACTCGACCTTGCCGCACGCGCGGCAGCATGACCGCACATGCGTGATCTCGCCGGCGTTGGCCGACACGTCTTCCGCAAGCGCCTGCAGCGGCGCCGTCGCGGACGAGCCCACCGCAGCGGCCGTTCCGGCAACCGCCAGCGTTTTCACGAAGCTGCGTCGCGACATGGTTAGCTTAGCCATACATCCCTGCCTTTCCCTTCTTTCGTTCGCTCGTCCTTTCGCTTTCCGCGCTACGCCCGCTCGACGCTTCATGCCCGCCCCGCGCCACTGCGGAGCTTCCCCCTGCCTCGACATGGCCCTTCGCACGTGCCGTCATTGTAGGAAGCGCAACAGACGCAGGTTCATAGCAGGCTTATGATTTGGACTATTACTTTGGGGAGCGCATCATAAATGCCTGATGAGAAGCTCTATGATCCGCGCGGAGGCCCGAAGGCGCAACGCAGGGGGGGGGATACCTGTATGCGAAAAGATGGTAGAATGGGCTTTGCCCGCTTCTGCGAGAGGAAGAGGCGGTCGGAGCGCCCGCGCAGACGGCAGATGATCGCACGAAGGCGCAGATGGGCACGAGACGTTTCGCAAGCCGCGCATTCCGGGGGAGGGAATATCGATGAGGCTGCCTCGCATCACCATCGAATATCAGGAAGAGGAGACGTGCGCTCCCGGCAAGCTTTCCTTCGCGCTCATCGCAGGGTTCGGGCTGCATTGGGCATGGGTGTACCTTTTCATGTTCGACGGCGCGCAGCTGTTCTCCCTCCACCCAGCAGAGACGCCCCCCCCCCGCTGTTGTTCCCCGTATCCCTTGCATCGTTTGCCGCCGCGCTCCTGTGCTACGGGCTGTTCCTTGAACCTGTTCGCACCCTGTTCGGCACTGCGGAAAAGCGGAGCCGAAACCGCCTGATCGCCGCCGCGAGCGTGCTCGCGTCCATGCTGCTCGCCATCGGCGGCAACCTCTTCCCCGCCGCCCAGCCGGCATTCATCATCGCAGCCGGCCTGCTGTCAGGCGTGGGATCGGCTGCGCTGCTCATGAGCTACGGCGTGTCGTTCAGCGTGTGCGACCTGGCCACCACCGTCGTATGCACGGCAGCATCGCTTCCCATCAGCGCCCTGTGCTTCGTGGCCGTCTCGACGCTGGGCGAGGCAGCGCGTCCGCTCGGCATCATGGCGTGCCTGGCCCTTCCCTGCGCCGAACTGATCTGCCTGCGCATCTGCTCGCATCAGCTGGTAGACAACCTCGAATTCACCTCCATCACCATTCCCGTCAACATGAGGTCGTTCGCCCTGCACGTCTGCGCACCGAGCCTCGTGTTCGGGTTCGCGCTGGGTTTCATCAGAACAAAGGCGGTTCTGAGCCTCGACGAGACGCCCGATCCGACCGCCGCCATGCTGGCGGTCGGCTGCGCGAGCCTGCTGGCGGCCGGCTTGCTGGTGCTGGGCATGCTCACGCAGCGGCAGTCGAACAACTTCGCCTTCCGCACGCTCATGCCCGTCGCAGCCGTTCTCCTGTCGTCGCTGGTCGTTCCAGGGGCCGATGAAAGCCCCTGGAAGCCGTTCGCCCTCTTTTGCAGCTACCTCATGCTGGAGGCCAGCATGTGGATCATGTACGCCGACATCTCGCAGCGCTTCCGCATCAGCGCGTTCACCGTGTTCGGATTCGGGCGCTCCCTGATGGCGCTCGGCACGCTGGCCGCGCATCTTCTGTCGCAGTCGGGCGGGGTGCTTCACGCAGCCACCTACGAGACGGAGACGTTGATCGCCGTGCTGTTCAGCGTGGTCACCTTCGGCGTGGCGCTGCTCCCCACCAACAGGGAGCTGCGCAAGACGCTGCGACGGGGGCGGCTCTGCCCCGCATTCGTCGACCTTGAGGATGAGCCTTTGCGCGCGCTTTTCGAGGGGACGGTCGCGCGCGGCACGAACGAGGGCGCCAACGCGGACGACGCAGACAAGCGCGAGGCCGGCACCGGCATGGAAAAGAACTCGGCGCAGAAGATTGCCGGCGACATGCGGAATGCGCAGAGCGAAAGGGGCGATGCCAGCGAAGCGGGAGGCGCCGACGTCCAGCCCGCCAGACGGGATCGCGCGGGCAGGGGCGACGAAGCCGCTTGCGACGATGCCTCCGACGCAGAACGCGCCGACGCGCTCTCCCATGCGGAAGCGGCGTTGGCCGAAGCGACCGCCGAACAGGACGCCCAACGCACCGCAGGGCGCTTCAAGCGCAAATGCTCGTCGGTGGCCGAGCGCTACCTGCTGTCGCGCAAGGAGACCGAAGTGCTGTACCTGCTGGCGAAAGGACGCAAGTCGGCGGTCATCCAAGAATGCCTGTACATTTCCGAAGGCACGGCGAACACGCACATGCGCCACATTTACCGTAAGCTGGACGTTCATTCCCAGCAGGAGCTGATGGACCTCGTGGAGGCCGAACCGCTGGAAGACGAGCCGCCGCAGCGATTACCCTAGCGCTCGTACACCTGGTCGGTCTTCATCATCGTCTTCATGGTGTGCCAGATGGCGTGCGGCTGATCCCGCCGCACCGCGGGCGGGCGCATCTCGTAACGGTCGACCATGCCGGCGAGCATATCGACGGCGAACACCTCCTCGGACAACGTGAGCGCCCCTTCCGGGCAGATGGTGGCGCAGCAGCGGCACTTCACGCAATCGCCGGGATAGTGCTCGATGCCGAACGTGCCATCCTCGTCCTGGAACTTCGCGATGGCACCGGTAGGGCAGAACGTCGCGCACATCCGGCACGACGAGCACCGCTGCACGTCGATGACCACATGCCCCCACAGACGCGTGTCCACCATGACGTCCTGCGGCTGCCCCATGCTGGCAAGCGCGTCGAGCAGACGCTCGCGCCGGTCGGGAATGAAATGGGGCAGCGTGCCGTCCTCCATCACCTTCAGGCGACAGCCGGCCGCATCGGCCCCGAGCCGCCCGGACGGGCTCTCGGACGGGCGCAACGCCGCCGCGCCCGCATGGGCCGCCTCGCGACCGCCTGCGGCAAACGACGCGCGCTTGCCCTTGTCGTACCCTTCGTCCTTCGCGCGGACCGCCGCGGGAAGCTTGCGGGCCAGACGCACCCGCGCGGAGGATCTCCAAGCCCGCAGCAAGCGCTCCTCGGTGCGGCACACAAGCTTCGCCATATCCCAGCCGTTCGCATGCTCGCACGCCTCGCACCCTCCCCCCACCAGCACGATCTCTTCCGCACCACGAGAGGCCAGCCCAGTGAGCAGCGATTCCTCCACCCTTCCCAGACAGGCTACCGGCACCACCTTATCGACGTCGTAGCGCCCCCGCGCGCGCTCCAGCAACTGGGCGCAGGCCAAGCACACAAGGCCCCCGGTCGCCGAAGCGGCAGACGAGCATCGCTCCATGAGCTGGGCGTCGTTGGGACGGTGCGCTTCGAGAGCGCACGTGGGACAGGCCGTCGCGCAGGTGCCGCATCCGATGCAGCGCTCGGGGGAAATCGTCAGACGCTCTCCGTCGTAGGAGATGCAGCCCGACGTGCATGCCTCCGCGCAGCGCAGACATGCGGCATTGCGATTGCGCACGAGAACGCACCGTTCCTGGTGCACCGTGATGTCGGGGCTTTCGAGCCGCGCAATGAGATCGATCATGTTGGCAATGCCGGGCATCGTCCACCTGCCTCCCGCCTCGCCGCGCCCGCCGCGCTTCCCCACGGCCTGCGCGAACGCCTTTCCGTCCCCATCCATCATAGAGGGCATTTCATACCTGAAATCATAGGGGCGCTATTATTCCCGGTATGAAACCCCTCCTATACTCGTCGTGTCTTTGGGGATTCGGACGAGGAGAACGACATCATGCTCAGACCTTCTTTGACACTGGTGCTCGATTTGGACGAGCGATCTGCCGGCAAAGAGACCGTGCTCGAGATCAAGCGCAGCTACGCGCATATCGGCACGCCCGTCATCCGCACGCACCCCGCGAAGGACGATGGGGCGCCGCCGCGCAACCGCGCGCGCTTCCTGGTGAAGATGGGCACGCACCGCTACCTGCATGCGGCCGACGAGGGCGCCGACGAGCTCTGGGAATCCGTCGTGGAGCCGTGGATCGGCAATGTGCTGCACAAGGTGGGAAACAACATGGTGGCGTTCAACGATCGTCAGCGCTCCATCGGGCTGCCGGAAACGGTGTTCGAGCGCGCGGATATCGAGCTGCAAGGCGGCGAACTTGTCATAGGGCTGCATCCCGACCCTCGAAGCTGGCTCGATCCGCAGCTGAACGGGATGGTCGGCGCAGCGCGCAACCTGGTGGACGACGGAACCCTTGCGGGGGCAGCGCGCATCGACATGCCCTCCGACGAATCGTACGAAGCCCAACGCGAAGCCGCTTGGAACGCCTGGGCCGCCGAACATCCCGAGGCGGCAGAGGCGGCAAACGCGCCGGGAGACGCGGAAGACGAGGGCGCGGAGAGCGAGGGCGGCAAGGACGGCGCCTCCGAAGCCGCAACCGAACCCGCCAAGACCCGCGAGCAGCTTCTGCGCGAGGACGCCGAGGCGAAAAGCTACGAAAACACCGCCGTGCCACCCACCAACTCGAGAACCCTTCCGCGACCGCAGCGCGAGGAGCCCGAACCCGAGCCCGAGCGGTTCTCCTTCGAGGTGGACTACGCCCTCTGGTCGGTCGAATACGCGGATGGCACACGACGCACGTTCGATTCCGCGCAGCGCTCCTTCGTCGGATAGCAGACAGAGCCGACCATGGCCGAGACGATGTACGTGAAGTGGCGCACCCCGGCCGAAGAGCTGACGGGCATCGCTGCGCTGGCGGCGACGCTTGTGGAGCGGGACGGCCTGCGCGGCGAGGACATCTGCCTTGCCGTGCCCAACCGCAACTGGGCAGCGCAGGCGCACCGGGCATGCGAGCTCGCCGGCCTGCAGTCGACCGTGTGCATCTCGCCCGCCCGGTGGGACCGGGCGACGCGGCGCGCGGTAAGCGCCCTGGGGCTTCTGGCGCGGCCCGGAAGCGCAGAGGCCCGAGCGGCATGGGCCGAAGCGAACGGATGCGCGGTCGAAGAGGCGCAGCGCTTCGTCGAGGAGCACGGCGCGGCGCGCGGCCATTCGCTCGCGCGCAGAGCGGGACTCGCAAGCGCCCCGGCCTGCGCGCAGGTTCTGCTGCATCTCGAAGGCGAGGAGGACGCGGCCCGGATGGAAGCCCTCCTGCGCGCACAGTTGGCGCACCCCACCCTGCCCCCGCGCGGGTCGTTCACGCCCATCGTGCACCACCGCGCCATCGAGAAAGCCTACGACTGGGTGTTCCTGATCGGCTGCGTGGAAGGGCTGCTGCCCTGCGCGGCGGCCTTCGAGGCGGACGACGCGGATGCCCGCGCACAAGCGCTTGAAGCCGATCGGAACGCGTTCCTCTCGGCACCCGCGCGGACGCGCAAACGGTTGGTCGTATCGAGTTTCGCAAAGATCGATGCGGAAACGGCCCGTCAGGCGCGCATCCGGCGCACACGCTGCAAGCAGGAGCACGGAAGCCTCGTGGCGATGACCGCACCCACACGGTTTTTGGAAGAGATGGGGACCGAGCGCCCCTCGACGATAGGCGGCCAGACCCTGCTGCGGGAACACGGATTGAACTGACGCCGGCGCGGCCAACCGCAACGCCAGATGCGCGAACGAGCACACCGCGCGCAAGAACGCACACGACGAGGAAGCGAACAAGAGAAATGGAAGCAGACGAGAAGGGGGCGTTATGAGCAACACGACAAGCACACGCGATGGCCTGGGGGCATTCGACTTCGCCTTCGACCCGGCCCTCGACCCGATGGGCGACTACCTCGACTTCGCCGAACCCTGCGAAGACGATCCCGGCCCGTTTCTCCCCAATACGGAAGGGCGCACCGAGTTCCTACCGCCCGACGCGAGCAACATTCCGATCATCGAGCACACGGTGAAGCAAGGGAGCGAAGAGTACGCCCGCCGACCGGCCGAGGAGCGCACTCGCGAGCTTTTCGCCCAGATGCGGCCGCATCGCGCGCTTTTGCGCGGCATCGTGGAAACCGCCCGCACGCCGCATACGACCGAAGAGTTGCGCAAGGCAGTGGAGGAAACGTCCGGACGCACGTTTTCCGTCTATTCGCCCGCAAACCTGTGCGCCATGCTGGAAACGGCGGGAGCCATCGAGCGCGTCGCCGAGGATGGCACGCCCTACGGGGCATACGAGCCCCAACCCGCCGTGGTGGTGATCGACGGCGAGGAGTACTACGAGCCCACCTGGCCGCCCCCCGTTTTCTGGCAGGCGACCGAAGCGGGCTTGCACGCAACGGAGGACGAAGGATCGGCCGAGCGCCTGCAGGCGCTGCTGGAAAGGGAAGCCGATCTGAGCGCCATTCACAAGCAGGTGCTGACCGTGGCATCCACCCCCGAAGGGGCCAGCATCGCGAAGCTGAGCGCGGCGGTTGACGGCAACCCCCTTATCGCGAACCCCCGCCGGTTCTTCGTCCAGCATTTCGTCGAAGGGCTGGAGCGCTGCAACGCGCTTGCCTGGTCGGGTTCGGCATGGAAGGCCACCGACCTCGGCATGCAAGCGCTTGCATCGATGGCCGACGTGTCAGACGACTACGAGCCGCCCAAGGATATCGCGGGTGCGCCGGCCACCGAAACCGACGGCATCAGATGGTAGCAGGAAGCGGCGAAAGGGAGACCATGACGAACGGCGAGACCACCGAAACGACCGCAGCCGACCTACGGCAAGCATGCGAGCAGCGAGCCGCAACCTATGGATTGCTGTCCAGGCTGTACCGTGCGGAAGCAGACGCGCAACTGCTCGACGAGCTGCACGCCGCCCGCTTCCGCACGTCCACCGGCAACGCCAACGTGGACGAAGGGCACCGCTTGATAGCCACGTACCTCAGCGACATGTGGGAGAACACCGAGACCGAGCTTGCAGCCGACTACCTGCGCGTGTTCTTCGGACACGGCTACAACGGCCACGCTGCGGCATACCCGTTCGAGAGCGTGTACACCAGCGAGAAACGTCTGCTCATGCAGAGCGCGCGCGACGAGGTGCTGGCCTTGTACCGCTCCGCAGGACTGGACAAGCAGGACAACTGGAAAGAGGGCGAGGATCATATCGCGCTGGAGCTGGAATACCTCCAAGTGCTGGCCGACCGGACGGTGCGCGCTTTGTGCGCAGGCGACCACGACAAAGCCGCCTCGCTGCTCAGGCGGCAGAAAAGCTTCTTGGAGGATCACGTGCTTGCATGGTTCCCCCTGATGGCGCTCGAGATGAAGCGTTTCGCGAAAACAGGGTTCTACCAAGGGCTCGCCTGGCTGACCGAAGGCTTTTTGGAAACGGACAGCGAACTGCTCGACGACCTTCTTTCCGATTGACGGCGAAAACGAAGCGCAGCTTGAAGACGGGAAGGGGCGGTTATGGAAGAAAAACGCGAGAGAACCTACGCTGGCATGACGCGGCGCACGTTCGGCTTGGGAGCCGTCGGCGCGGCAGCCCTCCTCGCCATGGGCGGACTGCACGCCCTTCCGGCGCAGGCCCAGGTGAGGCCTCCCGGAGGCCAAGATGAGGACCGCCTCGTGGCAACGTGCATCCGCTGCGAACGCTGCGTCGAAGCCTGTCCGCGCAAAGCTTTGAAGCCCGCGCCTTTGGAGAACGGCATCCTGAGCATGCGCACGCCCACGGTGGACTTCGACGAGGGATGGTGCGATTTCTGCAAAGAGGAGAACGGCGGCACGCCGCGCTGCGTGGCATTCTGCCCCACCGCCGCGCTCGCGCTGGACGCGAAGGCCGACGCGTCGTCCACCATCTTGGGAAAAGCCGTCATCATCCAGGACTGGTGTTTGGCTTGGAGCTGGGATAACGGCTGCAAATTCTGCTATGACGCCTGTCCTTACGAAGCCATGGAGCTTGACGAGTACGACAGGCCCGTGGTGGTCGCAGATGCGTGCAACGGCTGCGGCGCATGCCAGAACGCCTGCGTGTCGCTCAAGGACGGCTCCATCGCCGTCGGCGCCACCTCGCGCGCCATCGTTGTCGTCCCCGAAGAGAAGGCGTAGGTGATGCCTCGTGAAGTCGAACAAGCTCCGCATCGTCATCCCGCTCGCCCTATTGGCCCTTGCCGGCATCGGTTACGTCGCCGGCACCGGGTTCGGCACGCTCTCGGCGGTCGGATGGCAAGACATCTCGATCTTGTGCCCCCTCGGAGCGCTGGGAACCATGCTGGCCAGCAAAACCGCGATTCCGCGCGCGCTGATCTCGCTTGCGTTGGCGGCAGCGGCCATCGTCTTGGTTGGTCGTGCGTTTTGCGCCTGGGCATGTCCCGTTCCGGTGCTGGGCAAACTGCGCGCACTGCTCAAAAGGCAGGATGCAGCGTCCTCTGCCGAGGTGAACGCAGAAGCCGATGCGGTTGCGGGCGACGGCGCAAACGCGAGCAGCAAAGCGGCCGCACCGCTCTCTTCCCGGGAAAAGAGACTGCTCAAGTCCGGCTGCCGAAGCGCCTGCCACGCCCAGCGCCCCGAAAACTCGCGGCACATCGTCTTGGGCGCCTCGTTGCTTTCGGCCGCCATCTTCGGCTTTCCCGCGTTCTGCCTCGTCTGCCCCATCGGACTGTCGTTCGCATTCGTATTCGCGCTCATCATGCTGTTCGGCAACGGAGACGTATCGTGGTCGGTCATCGCCATTCCCGTGCTCTTGGTGCTTGAAACGGTGCTGTTCAGGAAATGGTGCTCGCACATTTGCCCGCTGTCGGCGCTCATGAGCCTGGTCGGCAAGATGAACCGCACGTTCCGTCCCGTCATCGACGACGAGGCGTGCCTGGAGACGACGCGCGAAACAACATGCGGACGGTGCGCGAACGTGTGCGAGATGTCCATCGACCCGCGCCACCCCGAACGCGGAGCCAGCTGGTCGGAGTGCACGAGATGCCGCGCATGCGTCGAGGAGTGCCCAGGGTCGGCCATCAGCATGCCGCTACTTGCGCGCTTGCACCGCTCCGTCGGCGATGACAAGCCCGCAGAAACCGAAGGCGCGCCGGCCAAGACGAAGGAGTGACGCTGCGGATCCCCGCAGCCTCCCTTTCCGCACGCTCCCCGCACCCCCGAGGGAACGTCGGAACCTGCGGAAAGGGAGGCTCGGCGGCTCGATTCCCCCATGTCCTCGAAAAGCCGAGCCTCCCGAGCCGCCCGCGCCGACATGCCGCACGTCGGCGCGGGCGGCTCGACTCTGCATCGCTTCAAACGCACATGCCTCTTGTCACCTGCCCGTTCTTTGCCAAGCGCCCCTCGAAACCGCGAGGAAGGCCTTTCGACACCGCATCGCCCGCTCGGCGATAAACCACAGCATCTTCACCACTTTGAGAATGGCTCCACTACACTATGCAGCCATCCGCGCATGACGCGGCATCTTGGTTCCCAAGGAGATTGGAATATGGCTCTGCATTCTTGGCTTGCGCGCCCGCAACGACGCCTGGGGCCGTTCGGGCTTGTCGTGCTGCTCGTCGTAGGAGCGCTTGTCACGCCCCTCTCGCTCGATATGTACACGCCGGCCGTGCCCCACATGACCGAGTTCTTCGGCACGTCCGAGGCTATGGTGAACCTCACGCTCGTGGGATACTTCCTGTTCTTCGCCGTGGGGCTGCTGATTTTCGGTCCTGTGAGCGACCGCTACGGGCGCAAACCGGTGCTCGTAGCGGGCATCCTCGCCTACGCGCTGGCCAGCGCCGCATGCGCGCTCTCGACCTCCATCGGCATGCTCATCGTGATGCGCGTGCTTCAAGCGCTGGGCGCGGGCGCGGTGAGCGCGGTGTCCACCGCGGTGGTGAAGGACGCCGTCGTGCCCGAGCGGCGCGAGGCGCTGCTGTCGCTCGTGCAGGTGATGTTCGTGGTAGGGCCGGTGCTGGCACCGGTGGTGGGCGCGCTCGTTTTGCAGGTGGCCGACTGGCGCATGACGTTTTGGGTGCTCGCCGGCATCGGCGCGGTCTGCAGCGCGCTGGCTCTGCTGTTCGACGAAACGCTGCCCGCCGACGAGCGCTACGAAGGCTCGGTGACGGGCAGCCTGAAGCAGCTCGGCGTGGTCGCGCGCAACAAGGGGTTCTCGGCGTTCCTCGGCATCGTAGGGTTGTACAACCTGCCGTTCATGGCCTACATCGCCGTGGGATCGTATGTCTACATCACGTTTTTCGGGCTTTCCGAGCTGGAGTACAGTCTGTACTTCGCCGTCGCGGCGCTGCTGACGGTGTTCGGGCCGTTCGCCTGGCTCGCGGCCTCGCGGTTCGTGTCAGCGCGGCGCTTCACGGGCATCCTTCTCGGCGTCGGGCTTGCGTCCGGCCTGGCCATGCTGGCCGTAGGCGAGCTGTCGCCCGTGCTCTTCTGCCTGACGTTTCTCGCGTTCGCCCTCGCCGAGGCGGCCGTGCGCCCCTACAGCACGAACATCTTGCTGTCCCAGCAAGAGGGCGACACGGGAGCGGCCTCGTCGCTCATCAACTTCGCCCACACGGCCATCGGCTGCGTGGGCATGCTCGTCGCAGTGCTGCCGTGGCCGAACTTCGTGACGGGCATCGGCATCATCATCGTAGCGTCGATGGGCGTCGGCATCCTCGGCTGGATCGCGCTTCTGCGCTCGCACGTGCCGCTTGCGGGCATCAAGGACGACGAGGCCGGAAGCATCGGCGCGACGGTCCTCGACCTGCGCTGACGTCCGCGAGACTATCCGCGCAGCACTTCGAGGGTCGTGCGCCCGAAGCGCAGTTCCGCATCCCATACCTCGAACGCCAGCAGCACTTCGTCCCCAGCAGGCTTCCGCGCCTCGTCGAACGCGGCGCGGAAGCATTGCTCAAGCGTCTCCCCTTCGATGCGATGCCCCGCATACACGCGGCCATCGGGCAGTTCGACAAGCGGAACGCGGCTCGCCTCGCCGGGAAGCGGGCGCGCCTCGAGCACCACCTGCCACGAGCGCTCCCCCGTCTGGCCGTCCGCGCGCCACATCATCCCCTGCAAGAACAACGGCACGAGCCCGACTTCCCTCGCCCGAACGTACAGCCCGGTCGCAGCTTTCGCATAGCGCCTCGCGTCGAAGCCGTCCCCCGACCACGGGGACGAAAGAAACGTCCGAGCGCCAAGGACCCTCTCATACGGCGCAGGGAGCAACCTGCATGCGTTTTGGGCTGCGGATCCTTCTCGGTATTCGTCCAACGTCATGAGGATGGCCTCGGTTTCGCGTAGCTTCTTCGCCGCCAAGTCGCGCGCCCGATCAAGCAGCGCCGACACGTCCATGACGCCGTGGTCCGACACGTAGCCGGACAGTTCGCGCAAGGGAACGCCCAGCTGCACGCACGACACGATAACGTCCAGCTCGCCCATCTGGCACATCGTGTAATAGCGGTACCCCGTCTCGGGGTTCACGTAGGCGGGGCGCAGCACGCCCACGCGCTCGTAATAGCGCAGCGCCTTCACGCTCACGCCTTTGAGATTCGCCACTTCGCCGATGGACAGTAGGTCGTTTCGCATGGCCTTCCCTCGATCCACCGTTGACTCTACCCTTGGGGCATAGTTTAGGATACCTGCTCGCGACATTCCAGGGACGCCTCCGAACCGGACGGCGCGGAGACGTCCTGCATCGTTTGCTGGAAGATGCCGACACAAAAACGGAAGCGAAAGGTCTAGCGCCCTGCGTTCTCTATTCTTCCAACAAAGCCGTTTGCCCAAACCACTGCGTCGTCTACGCTCGGCTCGACGGGAAGACCCGCCGCCTGCGCCGCGTACAACGCCTCCCAACCTTCGCCCTTCGCAACAGCTGGAGGCCACGTCTGCGCCTTGCGGTAGGCGAACAGCCTTACGCACGTTCTTCGGACTTCGGCCAAGTCCACGTGCGCATTAGCCGCGATAAGCTGCAAATCCACCAGGTCGCGGGCGCGATCACCGCCTCCTGTGACGGCATGGATCTTCTGGGCGATTTGATGGGAAAGGGGCATGAGCGGCACCTTGCCGGGTGCGGGAAAACCCATCTCCGCAAGCGTTTCGGCGGCATCCTCCAGCTCGACCCAGTCGATAGCCTCGGCATCGCCTATCTCGTTGTGTCCGACCTCCAAGGGCACCGTGCACCAAGGCTTGCCGTTGTACGACAGCTTCACGTCAAAGGGCCGCATCACGTATTCCTGCGGAACCCCTTGGGGTTGCGCCGGCTCACGCGCAACGATGCGCCCGGTGAACCCTTCCCAGCCTTGCGCGAGCGCTTCCGCGAGCTTTTGGGCGTAGATTTCCGGATCGGTTGCCGTAGCGGTGTCCAGATCGGTGGTGAACCTGGTCGCCGCGTTGCCGAAGCGCATCTTGAGGGCGCTGCCCCCTTTCACCACGCCATCAGGAAGCATCTGCGCCACGACGGCGTTCGCCACGAGGGTGCGCGTCTTCACGTACCCCTCGGGTGATCCGTCGCTCGCCCTCCGGATGGCATTGTCCAGATGCCGCATGCTGCTCGGCCTTTTCGTCATGCCCCAAGCTCCTCCACAAGCTCATCCCGCTCGCCTGGCGTCAAGTATCCCAAGCGCGAAGCCTCCTCGGCCGCCTGTCGAGCCCGAGACGCCCCCATTGTCTCGGCAGCGGCTCTGATGGCATCCGCCACAGGCTGGGACGGCACCCCTTCGTAATGCGCGATCTGCGTCTTCGGCTGGCGCTCCAACACAAGCATGCCTTCGCCGAGGCGCCTCCTCACCCTGCCGGGGGACGCAATCCACATGCGCGCGGGGTCGATGGGGGCAAGCCCCAGAAGGGCTACGACCGATTCCCCGTAAAGATACGCGTCCGCGCCGGCAGACTTCACGGCGATCGCGTAAGGGGCAGCTTCCTGATAGGGCCAAACGGGCATCCGGTAGATGCCCCGCGCGACGCGCCGGAACTTCCCCCTTCGAGCAAGCTGGACCAGCTCCGCGTTCGACACGCCGATCTCCCTTGCTTCGGCAGAGGTGATCAGCCCGAAATCATCCACCGCATCGTATATGTCGTCGATCTTTGCCATGTCAAAAGTATAGCGTATTTGTACTACTTTTGACATATTGGGAAACGCAGATCATCCAAAGCTTGCCGTTGACTCTACCCTTGGGGCATAGTTTAGGATACCTGCTCGCGACATTCCAGGGACGCCTCCGGGCCGGACGGCGCGGAGACGTCCCGCATCGTTTGCCGGAAGGAGGCCCATGACGCCATACGTGCTGCTCGGCATCGCCATCGTGTCGGAGGTGTTCGCCGAGGCCATGATGAAGCTGTCGAACGGCTTCGAGAACAAAAAGCCCATCATCGGCATCATCGCCGGGTACTTGGTGGCGTTCTACCTGATGGCACAGACCTTGAACGACCTGCCGCTCGGATTCGTGTACGCCGTGTGGACAGGTGCGGGCGTGGCGCTCACCGCCCTCATCGGCGCGGCGTTTTGGCATGAGGGGTTCAACGCGAAGAAAGCGCTCGGTATCGTCGCCATCATCGCGGGTGTCGTGCTGTTGAAGCTGGGGGTGTGAGGCATGGGAAACCTGAAAGACCTGCTGGAACGCGCGAACCCATTCTTGCTGCTGAGCATCTCGATCGCCGCCGAGCTGTGCGGCACCACGTCGATGAAAGTGTCGCACGGGTTTTCCGACCCCCTGTTCACCGCGCTCACCATCTGCGCGTACGCGCTGGCGTTCAGCCTGTTCACCATCGTGCTGAAGAAGGTTCCGCTGGGGCTTGCCTACGGCATCTGGGGCGGCGTGGGCACGGTGGGCACGGCGGCCATCGGCATCGTGGCCTGGGGCGACCCCTTCGGCTGGGCCACCGCCTGCGGCATCGCGCTCGTGGTGGGCGGCATTGCGCTGCTGAACAAGGGCACGCAGGAGATCGAAGAGGCGCGCGCGGAGAATTAGAGCGTCCCGCAAGTCGCACATCGGCCGCGATGCCGAGCATGGCAATTTTTTTCGAATATTTTTGTCATCGGGGGGTGCGGACAAAAAGTTGGACACTCCGGTGTCCGGATTGGAGTCCGCATGT
>ERZ826396.1746-NODE-1746-length-21687-cov-13.001109_pt1 | contig 21687 bp, 16 predicted proteins | sample MGYA00519926_ERZ826396 | MGnify/ENA primary metagenome ERZ826396 (study PRJEB31778, sample SAMEA3449230) | human gut metagenome | biome: human gut; feature: human-associated habitat; material: faeces | place: United Kingdom | collected 2010/2012 ... | reverse complement strand
AGAAGGCCGTATACTTGCCCTTCGACAGGAAGATGGAGCTCGTCTGTATTCGTCAATAAAGAAATCGACATTTCGCTCTGCAGGTTTTCGACACTTCGCTGGCAAGCGCCGACGCACCTCCCATCCTAGCCTTCCGATTTCCCGAGCATCAGCGCCGCGTCCATCCTCCTGCTCGGGCCGTTGAACTCGACGAGCCTCCCGTGGTGGACCAGCCTGTCGATGGTGGCCGCGGCGAGCTTGTCGTCGCCGAGCACCGTGCCCCACTTGCTGAACTCGATGTTGGTGGTGACGATCACGCTCCTCTTCTCGTAGCAGCTGCTCATCACCTGGAACAGCAGCCTCGCGCCCTCGACGTCGAGCGGCACGTAGCCGAACTCGTCGAGGATGACGAGGTCGGCCTTGGCGATGTCCTTGAGCACCGCCTCCAGCGCGTGCTCCCGGCTCGCCCTCGTCAGCATCAGCACGAGCTGGGCCGTGCTGAAGAAGCGCACGGTCCTGCCCGCCCGAACGCACGCGTTGCCCACCGCTATCGCCAGGTGGGTCTTGCCCCGGCCGGTCTGGCCGTGGAACACGAAGTCCTGCGCCGAGTCCACGAACGCGAGCGACATGAGGTCGCCGGGGCCGTAGCCCTCGGGGAACGCGACCTGGGAGAAGTCGTAGCCCTCGAACGACTTCACCTGGGGGAACGCCGCCTTCCGGTAGAGCCGCTCGCGCTTGTTGCGCTCGCGGACCTCCATCTCCCGCCCGATCAGGTCGGCGGCGCTCCTCACCTGGGCCGCCGACGAGCCGGAGAGGAACGCCTCGACGGTCTCGTTCGAGAAGAACATCCTCTTGGCGAGCGAGCGGAAGCGCTCGGCGTCGCCTTTGCTCCGAGCCCCCATGCCTACCGCCCCCTGGCCGACGCGAGCGCCGAGTCGTAGGCCGACAGGTCGACCGCCTCGTCGTAGGAGACCGCGCCTCCGGCGATCCGCGCCGCGCCCACGGCCACCGACGCGCGGTCCACCCTGCCGGTGGCGGCCAGCGCGGCGGCCATCGCCTGCACGGTCGCGGCCCATCCGCTCTCCGCCGCCTGGTCGCGCATCAGGCGCAGCTCGGCTTTGAGGTCGGCCTTCGCGAGCGAGTCCATGTGGCCGCGCAGCCCGTCGGGAAGCGCGCTTCTGACCTTGCTGTTCGACCACGCGCCCGGCCTCGCGCACAGCAGCGCCAGCTGGCTGGCGGGGTCGGTGGTGTCGGTCGGCGCGCTTCCGTAGGCGCGCGGGTGCTCGGCGACGACGGCGCCGTCGCGGGTGGCGAGCGTGACGGTGGTGGCGCCGATGCCGCACACGAGCTCGCGGCCCGCCAGCGAGGGGTCGGACGAGTACAGGTGCGGGCCGTCGACCCTCACCTTGCCCAGCTTGTCGGCCTTGCGGACCTCGTAGCGCACGGCGGCGAACGGCGCCGGCGGCAGCCCCGACATGGCGAAGCGGTCCTCGACGAACAGCTGCAGCTCGCTTTCCCCCTTGGCCCAGTGGGGCTTGTCGGAGAGGGCCATCGAGCGCTCGAGGAGCCTCACGTTGAAGGCCGCCGGGCTGGAGAGCGACGGCACGGGCACGAACAGGTTGGCGCGGACGTAGCCCACCTTGTTCTCGACGCTGCCCTTCTCGTGGCCGGCGTGCGGGTTGCAGAACGAGTAGGCGAAGCCGTAGTGCGCGGCGAAGGCGGAGAACATCTCCGTCGCGCGCACCGCCTCGCCGACCCTGCGGCCGACGCCCGCCGCGTTGTCGAACACGATGCGCCTGGGAACCCCGGCGACGTGCTCGAAGATGTTGCGCAGCGCCTGGCAGACGCACTCGGCGTTCTCGCCGGGGAAGACCTGGGCGATCCCCACGTTGGAATAGGGGAAGGCCAGGACGAAGAAGCTCATGCGCGTGCGCACGCCGCCCACGTAGAAGTCGGCCTCGCCGAAGTCGGCCTGCGCCTCGCCGGGAGCCCAGTCGAGGTCGAGGTAGCGCTCGCTCGGCGCCCCGCGCTCCAGCTTGAGCCGGCGCACGTAGTTGCGCACCGTCGACTCCCCGACGTCGGCGCCGGCCTCGTCGCGCAGCCGGGCCCAGATGCGGTGCGCGGTGTGGCGCTGCTTGCGCCAGCTGCGCTCGTCCTCGTCGAGCCAGCTCTCGATGAGCGGGCGGTAGCGGTCGAGCGAGCTTTGCCTGCGGCGCGGCTGCGGCGGCTTGGGCGAGAGGTCGTCTGCCGCCAGGTACTTGTACACGGTGTCGCGGGACACTTCGAGCTTCCTCGATATCTCCGCGATGGAGTCGCCCTCCATGCGGAGCTGGCGTATAGAATACGCTTTGGACATGCTGATCATTCCTTTCTGGCCTCCTCGGTCGAATCGAATCTGCAACGACCAAGTTAGCCGATCGGGGTGGTCGGCATGTTCGCCAGCGAAATGTCGGATTCCCGCCGAGCGATGTGTCGATTTTTATCCTAGCGAATACATAGCCATGTCCTTCGGGGCCTCACGCCGTGCGGGTTGCGGCGAGGGCAGCGGGGCGATGAAAAGTCCGGAATGGCGTCGATCATGGAACTTCGATCCGGTGCCAGTCGAGGAGTTTCAGGCTAGCGCCGACCGCGGGGCTCTGGGGTGGCGTCGGCCTCAAGGTTTCGATCCGGCGCAGTTGACGGATTCGCACAGGTGCTGAGGATGCGAGGCGGCGGCGCGATCGGCGAATTCGCGCAAAAGTCGGGAATGCGAGGTGGCAATGCGGTCGGCACGCTCGTGCAAGGGCCAGGAGTGCGCGACGACGGCGCGCTGGCTGGTTCGCATCGAGATCGGCGGCGCGTGACGGCGGCGCGTTGTCTGGTTGGCATCGAGATCGGGAATGCGAGGAGCCGGTGTGGTCGGCGGGCCCGCGCAGCGCAGCGGGGCGGGCCCGCGACGTTCTCCTCGCGCGTGCCTCGCGCTGCCTCACGCGCCTCGTGCGACGTGCGGGTAATGCGGGGATATTCGGGAAGAGCGCCCCGCGTCCGTTCGCATGGCGTATCATACGGGCCATGGCTAACGGATTGACATATGTGCGCAAGACCACCTCTCCCGAAGCGACGAAGCAGCTTGCGGGCACGCTTGCCCCCTACCTGCGCGCAGGCGACGTCATCGTGCTGTCCGGCGACTTGGGTGCGGGAAAGACGCAGTTCGTGCAGGGCGTCGCGGCGGCCCTTGGCGTGCGCGGCCCGGTAACCAGCCCCACCTTCAACATCCTGCTGAGCTATCTCGAAGGGTCGCTGCCGCTGCACCACTTCGACCTGTATCGGCTCGACGATGCCGACGAGCTCGAGGACATCGGGTTCTACGACACGCTCGACGCCGACGGCGCGTCGTTCGTGGAGTGGGGGGAGCGGTTCCCCGATGCGCTGCCGTACGGTTACCTGGAGGTGCGCATCACGGTGGACGCCGAGGGCAACCGCGTCGTGCGCGCTCACGCTTTTGGCGACCGGGCGCGCTGCCTGCTCACCGTGTGGGCGAAGGATTCCAAGTCCCGCCTCGTCAAATGCGCGGGAGGGTTTGCGTGATCGGGGAGGATTCGCGTCGCGAAGGCGCGTTCGGGCGGGTTCGGCACGTGCTTGTGTTCGACACCGCCAACGAGGTGATCGCCCTCGGCGTGGGCGTGCTGCGCGCCGAAACGCGTTCGATCGAGGTTGCGGCATCGGTGGAAGTCGAAGCGCGTCGGGCGTCGAACACCCAGCTGGCGCCGCGCATCGATGCCGTTCTGTCCGATCTGGGCGTGGCGCGTGCAGACATCGCATGCGTGTGCGTGGGGCGCGGGCCGGGGTCGTTCACGGGCGTGCGCATCGCTATGGCCACGGCGAAGGGCATCGCCTCGGCGCTGGGCGTGGGCTTGGTGGGCGTGTCGTCGCTCGACGCGGTGGCGTGGAACGCTCAGGCTACGGGCGTGCGCGGGCGGCTCGCCGTGGTGGCCGACGCTATGCGCAAGGAGGTGTATCCGGTTCGCTACGTGCTGGACGAGCGCGGCGCGGAGCGCCTTGAGGCCGACCGCGTGGTGAAGGCCGAGGTCGCAGCCGACGAGCTGCGCGCAGGTGCCGCAGGACAGCTGGTGACGGGCGATGCGCTGCGCAAGTACGGCGCGCTGTTCGCCCCATGCGGCGAGGCGTTGGACGAAGCGCTGTGGACGCCGACCGGTCGCGGGCTTTTGCTGGCGCTCGAAGCGGCGTGGCGGGCAGGGAAGGCCGATCCTTTCGACGCGCGACGGCACGATCCGGCGTTCGCGCTGCCGGTGTACACCCGCCTGTCCGACGCCGAGGAGAACGAGCGCATCCGCTTGGCGAAAAACGATCCGAAGAACCTGGTGACGGGCGTGCAGGATGTCGAGGTACGGCGCGACCAGCGCCCGAGCGCCCGCGATGTCGCCGTGATGAACGCGCGGCCCGATGCCGAGGGCATCACGTACAAGCCGCTCGATGCCGCGCATGCTTGCGCCGTGGCCGCGCTCGAGGCGCAGGTCATGGGGTCGGACGCGTGGAGCGAGGCGCTTGTTCTCGACGAGTTGCCGCGTGCCGACCGCATATGGTGGGCTGCCTATGGGGCTCCGGCGGCTTGCCCGCTGCCGGAGTTGGAGCCGGAGCCGGTTGATGCCGCAGCTTCCCGCAGCGTTCGGCCTTGCGGCGATGGCGGGGCTCCCCGTCTCGGCTTCGCCGAGCGGGGCACGTTCGCTCGGGCGCATGGCAAAGGGTCGAGCGACCCACGGGACTGCTCGATGCGTGCCGAGGCGTGCGGCGCGTCCGTGCCTCCGGGGGTTTCGAGCGTTGCGGACGACGAAGCTGGCGGCCCCGCAAGCGCCGCGGACAGGCGGGGCGGCGTTCCCGCAGCCGCCGCCAACGGCACGGAGGACGGCTGCGAACTCCAACTCGTGGGCTACGCGGGCGGCTGGGTGGTCGACGGCGGCGTGCAGATCCTCAAGGTGGGCGTGCATCCCGCGTGGCGGCGGCGCGGCATCGCGCGCGAGTTGTTGGCGCGTGTGGCTGCCGACGCGCGCGATCTGGGTGCCGCCGTGTGCTCGCTCGAAGTGCGCGCGAGCAACGAGGGCGCGCGGGCGTTCTACGAGGCGCTCGGATTCCGCTCGCTCGGCGCGCGGCCGCGCTACTATTCCGACGGCGAGGACGCGCTCATCCTCGAAGGCCCGCTGCCGCTTGCCGCGCGCGATGTGGCCGGCATGGCGCTCGTGGTGGACGCGGCTTCCCGCGAGCAGGGGCAGCCGGGGGTCGCAGGGGCGGCTTCGCCATGCGAATCGGCGCGAAGTGGCACAGATCGCGCCTTGTGCATGGATTCCGAGCCTTGCGCGCCGTCTTCGCAAAGTGAAACCCCAGATCGCGATTTCTCCACTGCCGAATCAGCGGGCGAAATCTATGCACAAGGCGCGACCCGTGCCGCTTCGGGAGAAAAACTGCGCCAAGGAACGCTCGAAGCGCGTTTGTCCGGCGAGGTTTCGCCTCTCGATGCGCCCCGTCCACTCATCCTCGCCATCGAATCGTCCTGCGACGAGACGGCTGCGGCCATCGTGGACGGCGAGGGCGTTCTTGTGGCCGACGTCGTGGCCTCGCAAATCGACTTCCATGCGCGCTTTGGCGGCGTGGTGCCGGAGATCGCCAGCCGCAAGCACATCGAGGCCATCTGCGGCGTGTGCGATGAATGCCTGGACGCGGCGGCTACCCGCCTGGGTACGTCTCGCTTGAGCTGGGACGACCTCGATGCCGTGGCCGTCACCTACGCACCGGGCCTTGTGGGCGCGCTCGTGGTGGGCGTGGCGTTCGCGAAAGGGGCGGCCTGGGCGCAGGACGTGCCGTTCATCGGCGTGAACCACCTCGAGGGCCATCTGTACGCGAACAAGATCGGCGCACCGGACTTCTCGCCGCCGGCGGTGGTGTCGCTCGTGTCGGGCGGCAACACGATGCTCGTGCACGTGCGCGGCTGGGGCGATTACGTCACGCTCGGTTCCACCATCGACGACGCGGTGGGCGAGGCGTTCGACAAGGTGGCGAAGGCGCTCGGCCTGGGGTATCCCGGCGGTCCCGTCATCTCGCGCGAGGCGGCGCGCGGCAATCCGGATGCCATCGCGTTCCCGCGCGCGATGATGCATTCGGGCGATCTGCGCTTCTCGTTGTCGGGCCTCAAGACGGCGGTGGTCACCTACATCAACAACGAACGGGCCGCCGGCCGTGCGCTCAACGTGCCCGACATCTGTGCGAGCTTCCAGCAAGCCGTCGTGGACGTGCAGGTGAAGAAGGCCGAGACGGCGCTGCGCCAGACGGGCGCGCCCGCGTTCTGCTTGGGCGGCGGCGTGGCGGCGAACCCCGTGCTGCGCGATGCGTACCGCGCGCTGTGCGACCGCATGGACGTGCGTCTCGTGCTGCCTCCCCTCAGCGCGTGCGGCGACAACGCCGGCATGATCGCGCTCGTGGCGCTCGACCGCTATCGCCAAGGGCGCTTCTTCGGCCTCGATGCCGACGCCCAGGCGCATACCGATCTCGACGAGCCGTATTAGACGAGCCGTATCAAACTCCGCTTTTCAAGCTCCCTGTTATGCGGGCGGCAACGTGCGCCCGCAACCGGACGATCGGATCCGGGCGAGCCTCGCTTGTCGGGCGGGGAGACGGGCAAGGCGCGAAGCGAAGCGAAGCGCCGGCATCCCCGGTGCCGGCGCTCGATTTCCCAAAGCTATTTCGCAGAGTCTGCGTTGCGGGTGTTAGCGCCGATGGTCTTGCGCAGCACGAACAGCGTCGCGATCACCAGCACCGCGCCGACGGCCAGGCAGATAGGCGCGCTGCGCGTGAAGCCAGCGATGGCGAAGCACACAAACGAGATGGAGCCCACGGTGATGACGTAGGGCAACTGGGTGTTCACGTGCTCGATGTGGTTCACGTTCGCGCCGGCCGACGCCATGATGGTGGTGTCGGAGATGGGCGAGCAGTGGTCGCCCGCCACGGCGCCCGCCAAACATGCGGAGATGCCGATGGTCAGAAGTTCAGGCTCGCCCGCGAAGATGGGAAGCACGATGGGGATGAGGATGCCGAACGTGCCCCAGCTGGTTCCCGTGGCGAACGCCAGCCCCCACGCCACGAGGAAGATGATGGCGGGAAGCATGCTGAACAGGCCCGCGGCGGCCCCCTCCATGCAGCCCGACACGAACTCGGCGGCGCCCAGCGCGCTGGTCATGCTCTTCAGCGTGAGCGCGAACGTGAGGATGAGGATGGCCGGCACCATGGAGTTGAAGCCCGAGACGATGCAGTCCATAGCGTCTTTGAACTTCACCACGCGACGTGCGAGCAGGTACACGAATGCGAAGACGAGTGCGATGATGGACCCCCACGGCAGCGCCGTGAACGCGTCGGTGCCGCTGAAGGCGATGACGGCGTTCTGGTAGCCCTCCGCTTCGGGATTCCAGAACCCACCGATGTAGAGCATTCCTATGATGCACAGAACGATGAGCACGAGGATGGGGATGACCATGTCCAGAAGGTGCGCGCGCGTGTTCTCGACCGGCTTGTCGCTGCCGAGCGACCCGAGTTTGCCCTCGCGCAACGCTGCGAGCTCGGCTTTCGCCATGGGGCCGTAGTCGAAGCCCATGACGACGATGGCCACGACGAACACGAGCGTGAGCAGCGAGTAGAAGTTGAACGGGATGGCGCTGATGAACAGCTGGATGCCGTCAACGTCCAGGTCGGCGGCGACGCCGGACACCGCTGCCGCCCACGAAGACACGGGCGCGATCATGCATATCGGCGCTGCTGTGGCGTCGATGAGGTACGACAGCTTCGCGCGCGACACCCTCTGCGCGTCGGTGACGGGGCGCATGACCGATCCGACGGTCAGGCAGTTGAAGTAGTCGTCTACGAAGATGAGCACGCCCAGCACGAACGTGGCTATTTCCGCGCCGATGCGGCTTCTCACGTTCTTCGCTGCCCACGTGCCGAACGCCGCTGACGCCCCCGTCGCATTGATGAGCGCCACCAAAATGCCCAAGATCACGAGGAACGCGAAAATGCCCGCGCTGTCGGCGATGGAGGGTATAAGCCCAGTGGCCAGGGCATCGTCCTCGGTGCCTCCCGCGGGGATGAACGTGCCGCTGATGATGGCGTCCACGGTGCCGATGGGGTCGAATCCGGTGAGCAAGAGCGCACCCACCACGATGCCGACGAACAGCGAGCTGTAGGCTTCTTTTGTGATGAGCGCAAGAACGATGGCGACGATGGCCGGCACGAGCGCCCAGAAGGTGTTGGCGAATTCCATCTTCCCTTCCTCTCCCTGTTGTGCTGCGAATACGGTTCGTCCTCGGCGTTGTGCCGCGGGCATGGCTCGGCAGGAAAGGAGATTCGCGCGAAACCATGACAGCACTCCGCTCTGCGACAGTGCGCAGGATGTTCTCCTGCACCCCAGGGCCGAACGGTCGGAAACCCGCAAGGCCCTTCGGCGGCATTCCCTTTCGCTTCGCGCTTTCCGTCGCTTTCCGAAGGTACTGATGAAGGCCGCGCCTCTGTCATGTTGACGACGCCATTATAAGGGCGTCGGTCGGCGAGGAAGGGAAGGGCTGCGTGGCCGGTTCAAAGCGGGACGTGTTCGGTTCGGATGAGCTCGGATGGACTCGGATGGATGGGCGTCCGACGGGGCGTGCGAGCGAACGGGGCTGCCGCGTCCGTAGCGCTTCCGAGCCCCTCTGCGTCGGGCGGGGCCGGAACGCGCCGCCGCTGGCCCGACGAAGGGGAGGGAGCGGCCCTCGCCGGCCAGTCCAAGTGATCGGACTGGCCGGCCAGCCCAGGCAGCCGACCGATCCGGCCAACCCAGGCGGCCGATCAGTCCGGCCAGCCGCTGCCCAGCCAGCCCGGGCGGTTGGACGGTCCGACCAGCCACTGCCCAGCCAGCGAAAGGGGTGGTTTCTGGCGGGTTTTGACGGAAAACCGCCTTCGCTCGGGGCCCATGAGGGAAAGTCAGCGAAGAGGGAGTGAGCCGACCAGGGGATACTCCTGATCGGAGGCGTGGGAAGTGCGAAGGAGGCCGAATCTCTCAGCGTGAAAGGCAGTTTTCCGTCAAAACCCGCCAGAAACTCCGACTGTCTCTGTCAAGCCAGGATTGACAGAGGCCGGGCCGGCCCTCCGCGCGCGGAACGCCCAGGCGCCTCGGAAGCCCCCGATCCGTCAGGCGGGGCCTTGCGGGGCGCCCGACCGGAGGGGTCCGGCTCGGAGCTGGAAGAACATGGGTTCGTGTCAACCCTGGTTTGACAGAGGTGCCCGCATCGAGCGCCGCCGACGGGCTCGAAGGGCCGACAGCCGAGCCATGGAGGCCGGGTCCCCGGCGGCTCGGGGTGGAGCACCCTGCGGTCGACCGCTTTGCGCAGGGAGGGACGGAGGTGCCGGGGGACGGGGGCAGGGGTAGGCGCGGGCGCGGGCGCGAACCTCTGCCCCCGCCCCCGGCCTTCGGCCTCTCTTAATCCCTTCTTAATGCAGGGAACGTTTCCTTAACGCCTCGCTTGCGCCCTTCTTTCTATCCTATACGTCTGCGGTGGCGTCTCTGTGCGTTCGCGCGAGCGCACAGGGGCCGAGCAGCCGGCCTGGGCAGGTTGGGCCGCCGCGCTCAAGGTTCCGTGCAAGCGTTGGGCATTCCCCTTGGGGAGCGCTTGCACGGAGCCCGTGGAGGACTGGGTCAAAGGAAAGGAAACCGATGGAATTCGTAACCGGCTTCGTCGGCGGATTGAGCGTGATCGTCACGTTCTATCTGTTCTACGTGCTGCTCAAGGGGGGTGACGAGCGATGATGGACGAACTGCTTGAATACGGCGTGTACGTGGCGCTGCTCGTGGCGCTGGCCATCCCGCTGTCCGCGTACATCAACAAGGTGATGGCGGGCGAGAAGACGCCGCTCTCTCGCGTGTTGGTTCCTGTCGAGAACGTGGTGTACAAGTGCATCCGCGTCGACAAGAACGAGGACATGGGCTGGAAGAAGTACCTGGCGAACACGCTGGTGTTCTCCATCTTCTCGCTCGTGGGCCTGACCGCCATCCTCATGCTGCAGGGCTTTCTGCCTTTCAACCCGGAAGGGCTTCCGGGCCAGAGCTGGCATCTGGCGTTCAACACGGCTTCCAGCTTCGTCACCAACACGAACTGGCAGTCCTATAGCGGCGAGAGCTCGCTGAGCTACTTCTCGCAAGCCATCGGCCTGACCGTGCAGAACTTCGTGACGCCGGCTGTGGGCATCGCCGTGCTGTTCGCGCTGTTCCGCGGTTTGGTGAGCGAGGGTCATCTGGGGCTGGGCAACTTCTTCGTGGACGTGACCCGCGCCGTGCTGTTCATCCTCATCCCGCTGTCGCTCGTGGTGACGATGATCGACGTGTGGCAGGGCTCTCCGCAGAACCTCAACGACTACGAGTCGGTGCAACTGCTCGAGCCGGTGGGCGTTGACGAAGAAGGCAACATCGTGGATGCCGACGATCCTGCCGCCGTGGAGACGGTGGACGAGGCCACGGTGCCGATGGGCCCGCAGGCCAGCCAGGTTGCCATCAAGCAGCTCGGCACGAACGGCGGCGGCTACAACGGCGTGAACTCGGCCAGCGCGCTCGAGAACCCCACGCCGCTCACCAACCTCGTGGAATGCCTGTCGCTGCTGCTCATCCCGGTGGCGTGCGTGTTCTGCTTCGGCCGCTACGTCATGGATCGCCGTCAAGGGCGCGCCGTGTTCGCGGCTATGTTCGTCGTGTTCCTGGTGTCCCTCGTCATCGTGGGCGTGTGCGAGCAGATGGGCACGCCTCAGCTGGCGGCTGACGGCCAGGTGTACATGGGCACCGACGGCCAGTCCGGCGGCAACATGGAAGGCAAGGAGACGCGCTTCGGCGTGACCGACTCGGCGCTGTGGGCGACGTTCACCACGTCTGCCTCGAACGGCGCGGTGAACTCCATGCACGACAGCTACACGCCTTTGGGCGGCATGATCCCCATCATCCTGATGGCGCTCGGCGAGGTGATCTTCGGCGGTGTGGGCTGCGGCCTGTACAGCATGCTGGGCTTCGTGATCCTCACGGTGTTCATCGCCGGCCTCATGGTGGGTCGCACGCCCGAATGGCTGGGCAAGAAGATCGGCCCGAAGGAGATGCGCATGGCGGTTATCCTGTGCATCACCACGCCGCTTCTGATCCTTGTGGGCAGCGCCGTGATGTGCCTCGATCCGGCCACGGTGGACAGCTTGAACAACCCGGGCGCCCACGGCTTCTCCGAGGTGCTGTACGCGGCCACGTCGGCTGGCGGCAACAACGGCTCGGCCTTCGCCGGCTTCAACGCCAACACCCCGCTCATCAACGTGGTGCTGGGTCTTGAAATGCTGGCGAACCGCTTCATTCCCATCGTGGCGGTGTGCATCCTGGCGGGCAGCCTGTGCACGCGTCCGAAGGTGGCGGTGAGCGCCGGAACGCTGTCCACGTGCAATACCCAGTTCGTGTTCCTGCTCATCCTGATGGTGCTCCTTGTCGGTGCGCTCACGATGTTCCCCGCGCTTGCGCTGGGTCCGGTCGCCGAGCATCTGATGATGGTGCTGTAGGGAGGCAGGTGAGAGAAAGATGACGACTACTCCTATGAAAGACATGGCAATGAGCTCGCTTGCCAAGCGCGCGGTGTTCGATGCGTTCGTGAAGCTGAAGCCTCGCGAGCAGGCCAAGAACCCCGTCATGCTCATGGTCTACATTTCGGCCATCCTGACGCTCGCCCTGTTCGTGCTGTCGCTGTTCGGCATCGCCGACGCGCAGCCCGGATTCATCATCGCCGTTTCGGTGGTGCTGTGGCTTACGGTGCTGTTCGCGAACTTCGCGGAAGCCATCGCCGAGGGCCGCGGCAAAGCGCAGGCCGACGCCTTGCGCGCCGCCAAGCGCGACGTGATGGCCCACAAGCTCAACGAGGGTCTCGTGGCCAAGGGCGCGCATGCCGACGACCCGGCTGAGTTCTTCCGCATCCAGGCCGAAGAGGTGAACTCGGCCATCCTCAAGAAGAAGGACCTGTTCTTCGTTGCGGCGAACGAGCAGATCCCCGCCGATGGCGAGATCGTCATGGGTGCCGCCTCGGTGGACGAGAGCGCCATCACGGGCGAGTCCGCCCCGGTCATTCGCGAGGCGGGCGGCGACCGCTCGGCTGTGACCGGCGGCACCACGGTGCTGTCGGACTGGATCGTGGTGCGCGTGACGGCCGATGCCGGCCATAGCTTCCTCGACCAGATGATCGCCATGGTGGAGTCGGCTGCGCGCAAGAAGACGCCGAACGAGATCGCGCTTGAGATCCTGCTCATCGCGCTCACCATCGTGTTCCTCATCGTGTCGGTGTCGCTGTTCACCTACAGCGCGTTCGGCGCGGGTCAGGCCGACATGTCGAACCCCACCACCATCACCTCGCTCGTGGCCCTGTTCGTGTGCTTGGCGCCCACCACCATCGGCGCTTTGCTCTCGGCCATCGGCATCGCCGGCATGAGCCGCCTCAACCAGGCGAACGTGTTGGCCATGAGCGGTCGCGCCGTGGAGGCTGCGGGCGACGTGGACGTGCTTTTGCTCGACAAGACCGGCACCATCACGCTGGGCAACCGCCAGGCGTCCGAGTTCATCCCGGTGGACGGCGCCACCGAGCGCGAGGTGGCCGACGCTGCCCAGCTGGCCAGCCTCACCGACGAGACGCCCGAGGGCCGCAGCATCGTGGTGCTGGCGAAGGAGCGCTTCGACATTCGCGCCCGCGTGCTGGAAGGCTCCGGCATGGTGACCATCCCGTTCACGGCGCAGACGCGCATGAGCGGCGTGGACTTCGACGGCCACGAGATCCGCAAGGGCGCGGCCGATGCCGTCAAGGACTACGTGGAGGCCCATGGCGGCATGTACAGCTCCGAGTGCGCCAAGGCGGTGGAGGACATCTCCCGCGCGGGCGGCACCCCGCTGCTCGTGACGCGCGATCACCGCATCCTGGGCGTGGTGTATCTGAAGGACATCGTGAAGCAGGGCATCAAGGAGAACTTCGCCGACCTGCGCACGATGGGCATCAAGACGGTCATGATCACGGGCGACAACCCCATGACGGCTGCCGCCATCGCCGCCGAGGCCGGCGTGGACGACTTCATCGCCGAGGCCACGCCCGAGACGAAGCTTGCGGCCATTCGCCAGTACCAGGCCGAGGGCCACATGGTGGCCATGACCGGTGACGGCACGAACGACGCGCCGGCGTTGGCTCAGGCCGACGTGGCCGTGGCCATGAACAGCGGCACGCAGGCGGCGAAAGAGGCCGGCAACATGGTCGACCTCGATTCCAGCCCCACGAAGCTGCTCGACATCGTGCGCATCGGCAAGCAGCTGCTCATGACGCGCGGCAGCCTGACGACGTTCTCCATCGCCAACGACGTGGCGAAGTACTTCGCCATCATCCCGGCGCTGTTCGTCCCGCTGTATCCCGAGCTCGAGGCGCTCAACATCATGCACCTCACGAGCCCGCTTACGGCCATCATGTCGGCGGTCATCTACAACGCGCTCATCATCGTGGCGCTCATCCCGCTGGCGCTCAAGGGCGTGAAGTACCGCGAGGCCACCTCGCAGAGCCTGCTCACCCGCAACCTGCTGGTGTACGGCTTGGGCGGCATCGTGTTGCCGTTCATCGCCATCAAGCTGCTCGACATGCTGATCACCCTGATGGGCATCGCATAGGGAACAACGTGGTCCCGCTGCCGCCGCGAATGCGCGGCGGCAGCGGGCGCAAGAAAGGATTCATGACATGAAACAGGCGAAGACATGGGGAAGCGGGCTTCTGTTCTTCCTCGTGATGACGGTCATCACCGGCGTCATCTACACCGCCGTGTGCACGGGCATCGCCCAGCTGGTGTTTCCCTACCAGGCGAACGGCTCCATCATCGAGGTTGACGGTGTGAAGTACGGCAGCGAGCTCGTGGGCCAGCAGTTCACCGACGAAGATCATATGTGGGGCCGCGTGATGAGCCCGAGCACGGGCACGTTCACCAACGACGAGGGCGAGGACGTGCTGTGGTACGGCGCTTCGAACCTGAGCCCGGCTGGCGAGGATTTCGCGGCTGGCGTGCAGGAGCGCATCGACGAGATCCATGCGGCGCATCCCGAGAAGGGCGACGAGCCCATCCCGAGCGACCTCGTGACGAACTCCGGCAGCGGCTTCGACCCGCACATCTCGCCCGCAGCGGCCGAGTACCAGGTGGAGCGCTTGGCGAACAACACCGGCAAGAGCGAGGACGAGATCCGCGCCATCATCGAGAAGTGCACCGAGCAGCCGCAGCTGGGCTTTCTCGGTGACGCGCGCGTGAACGTGCTCAAAGTGAACCTCATGCTGGACGGCATCCTGCCGGTCGAGTAACGCGTGCCATTGCGTTTTGCGTCGGATAGGGCGCATGCAGACGATTTGCCGCATGCGCAGAAAAGCTGACTGCGAGCGCGATGAGAGGTGTGTTCGCAAGCGAAACCATGCGTGGGCGCCTTCGGGCGCTCGCGCGCTTTCGACGACATGATATGATAGAAGGCGGCAGAACGGGGCGACGCGGGAAGCGTCGCCCTTCGGCCTGTTGACGATGGGAAGGCAACGATGACCGAGACGAGTTACGGCGACTTCGAGCTGCGCCGCGATCCCGATGCGATCCTCAAGCAGATCGTCGAGGCCGAGGCGGCTGAAGGCGACACGCGCGGGAAGCTCAAGATATTCTTCGGCTATGCGGCGGGAGTCGGCAAAACCTACGCCATGCTGGAAGAGGCCCATGCCGTGCGGGACAAGGGCTTCGACGTGGTGGCGGGCTACATCGAGCCGCACACGCGCGCCGACACCATGGCCCTGCTCGACGGTTTGGAGCAGATCCCGCCGCTCGAGGTGAAGCACCACGGCATCAAGCTGCGCGAGTTCGATCTTGACGCGGTGCTCAAGCGCCGTCCGCAGATCGTGCTCGTGGACGAGTTCGCCCACACGAACGCTCCGGGCAGCCGTCATAAGAAGCGCTATCAAGACGTCGAGGAGCTTTTGCGCGCGGGCATCAACGTGTTCACCACCGTGAACGTGCAGCATCTTGAAGGCTTGAACGACAAGATCGCCTCCATCACGCACGTCAGCGTGGCTGAGCGCATCCCCGACCGGGCGTTCGACGAGGCCGCGTCCGTGGAGCTGGTGGACATCGAGCCGGACGACCTCATCGAGCGCTTGGAGGCCGGCAAGATCTACGTGCCCGACCGGGTCCGCACGGCGCTCGGCAACTTCTTCACGCAGAAGAACTTGGCGGCCTTGCGCGAGATCGCGCTGCGCCGCATGGCCGACCGCCTCACGCGCAAGGCCGAGCATGCCGAGACGGGCAAGCGCACCCGTGCGAGCGAGGACGTGCTCGTGTACGTGACGCACGACCCTGGCATCGTGAAGGCCATCCGCACCGCGGCGAACATGGCCGAGTCGTACCACGGGGCGCTCACGGCGGTCGTGGTGGAGTCCTCGCGTTCCAAGCGTTTGAGCAACGAGCAGCGCGGGCAGTTGCGCTCGAACGTCGATTTGGCAGAAGAGCTGGGCGCGCATGTGGTCACGCTTTTCGGCGACGACATCGCCCAGCAGATCGCCCAATACGCAGAATCGGCTGGCATCACGCACATCGTGGTGGGCAACGCCATGAGCCCGCGAACGGTTGCGATCGGGCGCGAGAGGTTGGTGAGCCGCCTCATGAAGCTCGCGCATGGCGCGGTGGTCGACGCCGTGCCCATCAGGGACCTGCCTGCACAATACGGTCGGTTGCGCGAGGCCACGGGATTCCATCCCACGGCGGGGGACGTATGGAAGGCGCTCGGATCGGTGGCGCTTGCCACGGCGGTGGGCCTTGGCGTCTACAGCATCGGCCTGTCGAACTCGGTCGTGCTCATGCTGTACCTCATCGTGGCGCTGCTCATCGCCACGAAGGCCGACGGGTTCCTTTACGCCATCGTCGTGGCGCTGGGCAGCACGCTCGCGTACAACTTCTTCTTCACGGTGCCGCGGTTCACCTTCAACGCCTACGGGTTGAACTACCCGTTCATCTTCGCGTTTTTGCTGATGGGGACGCTTGTGGCCTCGACGCTTGCCGTGCGCATGAAGCGTCAGGCCGAAAGCACCGCGCGTCGGGCGTACCGCATGGAAGTGCTGCTTGAGTCCAGCCGCCGCTTGCAGGCGGCCAACGATCTTCCCACCTGCTTCCGTTCTACCGCCGAGCAAGTGATCAAGCTGTTGAACCGTCCGGTGGTCATGTATCGCCTCGATGACGAGGGGCACCTGCTCCCTCCCGAGGTGCACGATGTTCCGGGCACGTCGGGGGGAGACGCCTCGTCGGACAAGCTGACTTCTCCCGAGGAGGCCGGCGTGGCGGCGTGGGTGGCTTCGAACAGCGAGCGTGCGGGTGCGACCACCGACACGCTCTTGAACGCCCGGTGCCTGTATCTTCCCATCCGCTCGAAGGACGCCGTGTTCGGGGTGGCGGGCATCGCCATCGACGGAGACGACGACGATTTCGGCGCGTTCGAGAAGAACCTGCTGCTCATGATCTTGGACGAATGCGGGCAAACCGCCGAGCAGATCGCCTTCGCCAACGAGCGGCGCAGCATGGAGATGCGCGTGGAGAAGGAAACGCTGCGCTCGAACTTGCTGCGCACCATCTCGCACGATCTGCGCACGCCGCTCACCAGCATTTCGGGTGATGCGGACATCCTTTTGCACGACGACGGCGTGCTCACGCAGGAGCAGAAGGAGGGCATGTACCGCGACATCCACGACGACGCACGTTGGCTGGTGACGCTGGTGGAGAACTTGCTGTCCATCACGCGCATCGACAACGGCACCATGCAGATCGCCCAGCAACCCGAACTGGTGAGCGAGGTCGTTCACGAGGCGCTTCTTCACGTCGACCGGCGGGCGAGCGCGCGCCGCGTCGACGTGCTGATCGAAGACGACCTGCTGATGGCGGTCATGGACGCGCGCTTGATCGTGCAGGTGATCATCAACCTGGTGAACAACGCCGTGTCCTATACGCCGGTGGAGGGACGCATCACGGTGTCGGCGCGCGAAGAGCGTTTGGGGGGCGGCGGTTCGCGCGTGCGCATCGCGGTCGCCGACGAGGGTCCCGGCATTTCTGAGGAGGATCGCGAGCACATCTTCGATCTGTTCTACAATGGTTCCACCGGCAAGCCGAGCGGGAAAAGCGGCGACTTCAAACGCGGCATGGGTTTGGGGCTGTCGCTGTGCCGTTCCATCGTGGAGGTGCACGGCGGTACGCTCGAGGTGCGCAACGCGCCTCCGCATGGGTGCGTGTTCTCCTTCACGCTGCCGGCAGTTGATGCGAACGCGCTGATGAGCGAGGCGCGTCGGCAGGATGAAGGGAGGACGGAGGAAGCGCGTGGCTGACGGATACCGGATACTCGTGGTCGAGGACGACGCGGCTGTGCGTCGTTTGGTCACAACGACGCTCAACGTGCATGGGTACGCGGTGCACGAGGCGAAGACGGCTTCCCAAGCGCTGTTGGAGCTGTCGTCGCAAGCGCCCGACTTGGCCATCCTCGATTTGGGATTGCCTGACGGCGACGGCGTGAGCGTTATCCGCACGCTGCGGGAGTGGTCGTCGTTGCCGGTGATCGTGCTGTCCGCGCGCCTCGAAGACGCCGACAAGGTGGCTGCCCTCGATGCCGGCGCCGACGATTATCTGGTGAAGCCGTTCTCCGTAGAGGAGTTGCTTACGCGCGTGCGTGTGGCACTGCGTCGCCTCGACCGCGAGCGCGCGCTTGCGGGAGGTCCCGAGGAGGCGGTCTACGAGAACGGCGCGCTGCGCATCGACTACGCCGCCGCCTGTGTGACGCGCGACGGCGAGGAAGTGCACCTCACGCCGTCGGAGTACAAGCTGCTGTGTCTGCTCGCGCGCAACACCGGCAAGGTGCTCACGCACAACTACCTTCTGAAAGAGGTGTGGGGCAGCGCGCTCGCCTCCGACCGCTCGTCGTTGCGCGTGTTCATGGCCACGCTGCGCAAGAAGATCGAGCCCGACCCCGCCAACCCCGTCTACCTGCAGACCCACGTCGGCGTGGGCTACCGCATGCTCAGGGTGGAGTAGGCTGGTTGCTGGCTCGATGGCCGGTGGCCGACGCGGTGACGATGCGCGCTGGGGGCGGGGTGCCGAGTGCGGTTGGCGCAACAGCCCGCGGTGGCGGTGCGCGCTGGGAGCGGGGCGACGGCGATGGCATCCGGCGATGGGGCAGCGCGCTCGCGGAGGGGTGCATGGCGACCGCATTTTGGGCAGGGCGGCGTGGTGCGCGCCGATCCGGTCTGCTCTCAAGGCGGGCGAGGCCGAGTCTGCGTTTTCGACAGGGTGGGGTGTTTTCTTCCATGCGGGATCGTCACATGCCTTTCGGCTCTTTCGTGGCTGTCCGTCTCGGGTGATTCCCGCTTCTGGCGCGGTTTCGCGCGGCAAGACGATAGCGGGGTCATGTCTGGGCGCGCCTGACGCTTGCTTTGACGCGTCGGATTGCGTGCGTGCCGTTTCGTCCGTGCCATTTCGCTTGCGCTGTCGCGTCGTCGTGCCAAGCGAATTTGACGAAATGCCGGGGATATTTGCTTCAACGCAAGCTTCCAATCAGCGAGAATAGTGCTCGATGGAACAACTGCGAAAGGACGGCGCATGCTTGGCGAAAAGCTTATGAAGCTGCGGAAGAAGCAGGGGATGAGCCAACAAGAGGTGGCGTCCGAATTGGGCGTGACGCGGCAGACCGTCTCCAATTGGGAGTGCGATCAGGGCGCGCCGTCGCTCGACAAAGCGGTCGGCCTTGCCCACCTGTACGGCGTGAGCCTCGATGATCTGGCAGCTGACGAGGTGGAGGTGATAGTGGCCGATGCGCCGCCCGAAGGCTCAAGGCGGCGCGATGCGCATGTGCTGCGCCACCTTGAAGGAGAGCGCTGCCGTATCTACTATCGAACTCCCTGCGATGATGTCATGGGGATCATAAAGTCCGCTTCGATGCCCGACAAAGTGCGCGTGTTGAGCGTCGGCGACGGCTGGCTGCGCGTCGAACACGATCTGGGCGCTGGCTTGCTCCGGTCGAAAAAGGAGACAGCGGTGCGGCTCATCGACATCGACTTGATCGACAGCGTACTTGCTTGGCCGCCCGACGATGACGACGAGGAGGAGCCTTCGGCTTCGGAGGAGGAGGCGTCATGAGCGAGTTGCTGCTGATCGTCATCATCGTGCAGCTTGGCTTCGTGCTCAGCAGGCTGCCCAGGAAAAGCAAGCCTTCCGAGGAGGTTTTCGCCGAGCAATGGGAGCGAGAGAGGAAGGAGAACGCCGCGCTCATCGCCTCCCAACTACGCGGTCTGCGTCTCTGTCCATGTCTGTTCACGTTTTGGCTGCCGGCGAGCATCTTTTCCGATGCGGGTTCGGCGAGCATGGAGGGGCGCGGCGTCGTCATCGACTTCGACGATGAATGGGTGCTCATCGAGTGCCCTGCCCCGTTCGGCGCCAAAGGCGCCGTGCAGCGCTTGTTCCGCATCGAGGACATCAAGTCGGTCGCAGAAATCGTCAGGTGATCCCGCCTTGCCGGCCCTTCTTTCGGAAGAGCCGGCAAGGCGGAGATCTATTCAGTCAGCCAATGCGCGGTACGTGCCGAACGTGAGAAGTGGATGTCGTGCAGCATCACCAGTTCGCCGTCAAACGCGTACAGCACCGTATAGAGGATTGATCGGTACTCGAACGTGAAACGCCGCCGCGCCTTGCCTGTTCGCGGGTATGCCTCCGGAAAGGTGCGCACATTGAGGAGGGCGGTGCTAAGGCTCGCTTCCAAGCCTGCGTCGGGGTTATCGTCTCCTGAGAAGAGGAGTCGCTCCGCTATTCTTCTCAGGTTGGTCTCGAATCGTGGAGCGGCGGCTACTGGGAACATGGCTGCCCCCACTTCTCGCGCGGATAGTCCCTCTTGAGGCGTTCGATTTCCGTGTGCATGCGTTCGAATACCTCATCAAGCGTGTACGTGACTCCCGTGCGCGCGATCTCCGCTTCGGAGGCGTCCACGACGGCGTCGCAGTACGCGTCGTAGGCACGCTGCTCGTCGATGGACATGCCGAGGGACGTCAGGAACGGATCCGGCTGGAACTCTGCCATGTTCTCACCTCCTTCGACGGCGACGACGCGGGCATGCTCGTATGTGACGTGTGCCATACATCCTCCCACCTTTGGGCGCACCCCATTGCGGGCGCACCCGTTCGTTCCCTGGCTTCGAGGATCTTGCAAGCGTTGCGTCAGGCTGAAGGGGAACGCCTTCGCCTCTTCGGACTGCGCAAGATGCGCAGCGCTTGCACTGGCTCGTTTGAATACGCCTATACTAGCATACGAACATATGTATGTAAAGAGAAAATCGCAACTCGCAACTTTGCACATGCGATCAAGGCCGCTCGGTAAGCCGCTCGGCAAACTTCCATTCAGGAAATGCCCGTCTCATATCGAGCGCCGTATGCTACCGTTCCTCCGGTTTTCTCGCCACGTGCACGGCGGCTATGCCGCCGGTGTAGTTCTTCCAGCTCACGTTCGTGAAGCCGGCCTCCTCCATCAGGTTCGCCAAGCCCTGCTGGTCGGGAAACGCCTTGATGGAGCGCGCCAGGTACACGAAACCCTCGCGGTCGCCGGTGATGAGGCCGCCCCAGAACGGGATGAGGTGCTTGAGGTAGAAGTGGTAGAGCGCGCGCCACGCGCGGTTCGGCGGCGTGGAGAATTCGAGGCACACGAGCGCGCCGCCGGGTTTCAGCACGCGTCGCATCTCTGCCAGCGCGCGGGGACGATCGGGCATGTTGCGGATGCCGTAAGCCATGGTAACGACGTCGTACGACGCATCGGGGTAGGGGATGTCCTGCGCGTCCACCACCTCGAAGTCCACCGACACCTCGCCCGCCGCGCCGTCGGCGTAGTGCGCGCGCGCCACGTCGAGCATTTCGGGCACAAGGTCGGTGCACTGGATGTGGCGGGGCCGTTTCACGCGCGCTGTGGCGAAGGTCACATCGCCGGTTCCCCCTGCGATGTCGAGCACGTCCGCGTCCTCGCCGATGGGCGCTTGGTGCATCATGCCTGCAAGCCACGCTCGGTACGCGCCGAAACTCGATACGGCGTTGAAGCGCTCGTATTTCTTCGCGATGGTCGAGAATATTCCCTTCACGCGCTCGGACGAGAGGTCCGCGGGCGCTTCCTTGCCGGTGGCGGTGTCGATGCTCACAGGGCGCTCCATCAGGTAAAGGTGGTCGGCTGGTTGTCGAGCTTCCAGTATAGCGCGACGTTTTGGGGAGTTGGATGCGATCCCATCGGTTCTCCTCAGTCGGCTGGATGCGGCATGCGGCGTGGAGGGGTGCTTTTGCGATTGCCTGGTTTTGGCGTGGGCATCTCGGGTGCGTTGCTGGACGGATGCGATGGGCGCGCACGGTGTGCGGCGCGCGATCGGCCAGCGCCCGGGAAGCGTGCGTTGGTGGCGGTTTTTGACGGAAAACCGCGTTCGTTGCGGGGGAGTTCGTGAAGCGGAAAGGGAACCTGCTATAGCGACCAGCGGAAATGCCGACAGCACGAAGCGTCTTGGCCGCTCGAACCCGTTCAGCGCCATGAGAAAACGCGGTTTTCCGTCACTGATAATCGTCAATGGGTTCGCCCTTCTTTTTTTCTTCT
>ERZ826396.1744-NODE-1744-length-21711-cov-4.668406_pt1 | contig 21711 bp, 20 predicted proteins | sample MGYA00519926_ERZ826396 | MGnify/ENA primary metagenome ERZ826396 (study PRJEB31778, sample SAMEA3449230) | human gut metagenome | biome: human gut; feature: human-associated habitat; material: faeces | place: United Kingdom | collected 2010/2012 ... | reverse complement strand
GGGAGGGGGGAGAAGGGGATTCGCCTGACAGGGTTTTGTTCCCTACCCACGGCAGGTGATTGTAAAAAAGGGGGCTGCATGGTATTCTTAGATAGGTGGCAGATGCCATGTATATGTGCGGGAAACATATATGCAGGATGAGAATTGGATTGGTTGCGCGCTGCGGCGCGCGGATGGGAGAAGATAGATGGAATTGTGTGCAGCTTGTATACGTTGTGTGATGGACCGGCAGGAGGAACGGGTGAGCGGCCTTGGAACCGAACGGGAACAAAGCGACTATCTGCGCGGTGTGGCGCGGGTGATTGCGGATGCGGATCCGGAGGACTCCGCGCCTGTACTGGTGGAACGGATCAATCATGTGTATGAGAAAATATTTGGACCGGCGACGGACTATGCGCAGGTGAAGAAGGAGTTTAACGCGCTGATGCTTTCCCTGGAGCCGCAGATCCGTAAGGCCATGGAACAGGATGGGGACGCGCTTCATGCCGCCATGCTGTTTGCGCGGGCGGCCAATTATATTGACTTTGGCATGGCCGGACAGGTGGAAAAGGAAACGCTGTTTTCCCTGCTGGAGGCGGCGGCTGAAGAGAAAATGGATGAGCGCGTATATAACGAATTCCTGGCTGACCTGCGAACAGCCCGCAGCCTGGTATATGTGACGGACAACTGTGGGGAAATCTTCTGCGACAGGCTTGTGGCGGAGGAATTGCAAAAACGCTATCCCGAACTGGATGTGACGGTGATGGTCCGCGGACGGGACGCCCTGAACGATGCGACCATGGAAGATGCTCTCATGGTGGGAATGGAAAAGGTGGCTCGCGTTGTTGATAATGGCTGCGGGGTGGCTGGAACTCCGCTCGCTTATATCGGCGATGAGGCCAGAAAGCTTTTGGAGGAAGCGGATGTGATCCTGGCCAAGGGACAGGGCAATTATGAGACGATGCATGGCTGCGGCCTGAATGTGTATTATTCTTTTCTGTGCAAATGTGCATGGTTCCGTAAACAGTTCGGCGTCTTGAAGAACACAGGCATGTTTGTGAGGGAATGAGGAGAGACTACAAAGGAAGCGGCAAAGAGCGGCGAAAGAGACGGCCATAAAGGCGGAATGGGAGGAAACATGGCGTTTACGCATCTGCATGTGCATACGGAATACAGTCTTCTGGACGGTTCCAATAAGATCAAAGAGTATGTAAAGCGCGTGAAGGAACTTGGCATGGACAGCGCGGCCATCACGGATCACGGCGTGATGTATGGGGTGATCGATTTCTATAAAGCGGCCAGAGAGGCGGGGATCAAACCCATCATCGGCTGTGAAGTCTATGTGGCGCCTTCTTCCCGTTTTGACAGGGAAATCGGCGGCGGAGACGACCGGTATTATCATCTGGTGCTTCTGGCGGAAAACAATGTCGGCTATGCCAACCTGATGAAAATTGTCAGCAAAGGCTTTACCGAAGGGTTCTATTATAAGCCCAGGGTGGATATGGAGCTGCTGCAGCAATATCATGAAGGGATCATCGCCCTGTCCGCCTGCCTGGCGGGGGAGGTGGCCCGCGATATTCAGAAAGGCCTGGTGGAAGAGGCGAAGAAGGCGGCTTTGAAATATCAGGACTGTTTCGGCAAGGGCAACTTCTATCTGGAACTGCAGGATCACGGTATCCCGGCCCAGAGGATGGTGAACACCACCCTTCTTTCCATGAGCAAAGAACTGGACATTCCGCTGGTGGCAACCAATGATGTCCACTATACTTACCCGGAAGATGAGAAGCCGCATGATATTCTGCTGTGCATCCAGACGGCCAAGAAGCTGGCGGATGAAGATAGAATGCGCTATGAAGGCGGACAGTATTATGTGAAGAGCGAAGAGGAGATGAAGGGGCTGTTCCCCTATGCCTGGGAGGCGGTGGAAAATTCCCAGGTGATAGCGGATCGGTGCAATGTGGAGATCGAGTTCGGGGTCACGAAGCTGCCTCATTTTGAAGTGCCGGAGGGCTTTACCTCGGAAACCTATCTGCATAAGCTGTGCGAAGACGGGATGAAGGAGCGGTATCCGTCGGATGACGGGAAACTGCATGAGCGCTTGGAATACGAACTATCCGTCATCCGCCAGATGGGGTATGTGGATTATTTCCTGATCGTATGGGATTTCATCAATTATGCCAGGAGCAACGGCATTGCGGTGGGGCCGGGACGTGGTTCGGCTGCGGGGAGCATTGTTTCCTACTGCCTGAAAATCACCAATATCGATCCCATCCGTTATAATCTGCTCTTTGAGCGTTTCCTGAATCCGGAACGTGTATCCATGCCCGATATCGATATCGATTTCTGCTTTGAAAGAAGGCAGGAAGTCATCGATTATGTGAGCAGAAAATACGGTTCGGAAAAGGTGGTTCAGATCGTCACCTTTGGAACCATGGCGGCCAAGGGCGTTATCCGCGATGTGGGCCGCGTGATGGATCTCCCCTACTCCTATGTGGACGGGATCGCAAAAATGGTGCCCAACGAGCTGAACGTGACGATTGACCGGGCCCTGCAGGTGAATCCGGAACTGAGGAAGCTGTACGAGACGGATGAACAGGTGAAGGTCCTGATCGATATGAGCAAACGTCTGGAAGGGCTGCCGCGCCACACCTCCATGCATGCAGCGGGCGTGGTGATCTGTCCGGAAAGCGCGGACGAATATGTGCCGCTGTCCAAAGGCGCCGACGGCTGCGTCACAACGCAGTTTACCATGACCACCCTGGAAGAACTGGGGCTGTTAAAGATGGACTTTTTGGGCCTGCGCACGCTGACGGTCATCCAAAGCGCCGCGCGGCTGGTGAAAAAGGATAAAGGCATCGATCTGGATATGGACAGGATCGATTTCAATGACAAGGCGGTTCTGGATTCCATCGGGACAGGAAAGACGGACGGCGTATTCCAGCTGGAAAGCGGCGGCATGAAGAACTTCATGAAGGAGTTAAAGCCGCAGAACCTGGAGGACATTATCGCCGGCATTTCCCTGTACCGTCCGGGCCCCATGGATTTCATCCCGAAATATATCCGCGGGAAAAACAATGCCGAAAGCGTCACCTACCTGTGCCCTCAGCTGGAACCGATCCTGGAGCCCACCTATGGATGTATCGTTTACCAGGAGCAGGTCATGCAGATCGTCCGGGATCTGGGCGGTTATACCATGGGCCGGAGCGACCTGGTGCGCCGCGCCATGAGCAAGAAAAAACAGGCGGTGATGGAAAAGGAGCGGGCCAATTTCATCTATGGGAATGAGGAAGAGGGCGTGCCCGGCTGTGTGAAAAACGGGATCCCGGCAGAAGTGGCGGCTACAATCTACGAAGAGATGATGGACTTCGCAAAGTATGCGTTTAATAAGTCCCATGCAGCCTGCTATGCGGTGGTAGCTTACCAGACCGCCTACCTGAAATACTATTATCCGGTGGAATTCATGGCTGCGTTAATGACTTCGGTGATCGATAATCCGAGGAAAGTATCGGAATACATTCTGACCTGCCGGAACATGGGAATTGCCATCCTGCCCCCGGACATCAATGAAGGGGAGATGGGATTCTCCGTGTCAGGCGGTTCCATCCGATATGCGCTCACGGCCATTAAAGGGATCGGCCGGCCCGTGATCGAGGAGATCACAAAGGAGCGGGAACTGCGCGGGCCGTTTTTGAGCCTGCAGGATTTTGTGGATCGAACCATGGATACGGAAGTGAACAAGCGGACGGTGGAGAATTTCATCAAATCCGGTTCCTTTGACAGCCTTGGGGGGACGAGAAAGCAATTCATGAGCGTATTTGCCCAGATGATGGATGCGGGGCTGCAGAACAAAAAGAACAACCTGACAGGCCAGATGAGCCTGTTCGACCTGGTGAGCGAAGAGGAAAAAAGCGCCTATGAAATCCGCCTTCCCGACGTGGGGGAATATTCCAAGGAAATTCTTTTGGGATTCGAGAAGGAGGTGCTTGGGATCTACGTCAGCGGCCATCCTCTGGAGGAATATGAGCAGACCTGGAAAAAGCACATCACCCGCACGACCGCGGACTTTGCCCTGGATGAAGAAACGGGGCAGATGAATGTGAAGGATCAGGAGCGGGCGGTCATCGGCGGCATGATTTCTGAGAAAAAAATCAAGTATACCAAGAACGATAAGGTGATGGCCTTTCTGACGCTGGAAGATCTGGTCGGCAGCGTGGAAGTGGTGGTCTTCCCTAAGGTATATGAGCAGGAGAGCACCAAGCTTGTGGAAGAGGGAAAAGTCTTCATACGCGGAAGGGTGTCCCTGGAGGAAGACCGCGACGGCAAGCTGATCTGCGAATCCGTAGAGGCCTTTGATGAGGTGAGAAAGACCCTCTGGCTCAGGTTTCCCACCAAACAGGCCTACGAAACGGCAGAGGATGGGCTTCTCCAGCTTCTGTCCTCTTCAGACGGCAATGATCAGGTGGTGATCTATGTGGAGAACCCGAAGGCTAAAAAGACGCTCCCGCCCAACCGGAACGTAAAAGCGGACAAAGCGCTGCTGGAGCGCCTGTCCGCCCTGTATGGGGAAGAAAACGTAAAAGTGGTGTGACCCTTTTATCCAGCCCTTTTAGGGCTTGCGTTCAGGGCTTCCGGCCGAAGAGCGAGCCGCCGCCGTTCCTTTTCACAGGGGATTGTCCTTTCGGCCGGACGGAGGAGAGCCTGTTCGCCGCGCCCCCTCAGACAGCGCCCTGCCATTTGGGACTCCTTTCCTGCACGGTTATCCCTTCGCCCTGGCCGCCTCGAAAAAGGGCTGTTTCTAAACGTTTGTGAAAGGGGCGTTCTTCCGCCTGGCGGCTAAACTCCGCCCTGTCGGGCGTCAGACAACGCCGCCAGGGCGTGCGGAAGAATGCCCCTTTCACAAACATAAGAAACAGCGCCGTTTTCTCACAGGCCAGGACGAAGGGATAACCGTGCAGGAAAGGAGTCCCAAATGGCAGGACACTGTCTGAGGGGGCGCGGCGAACAGGCGCCCTTCCGTCCGGCCGAAAGGACAATCCCCTGTGAAAAGGAACGGCGGCAGCTCACTCTTCGGCCGGAAGCCCTGAACGCAGGCCTTAAAAGGGCTGGATAAAAAGGATTGAAAAGAAGCTCTTTTTCGATTAAAATGAGAAATGGACAGGACGGTGCGGGCTGTTTGGTCCGGCGTTTATGAGCCTGTGTGATGAATTTGGGAATCAAGGAAGCGAACGCCGTGATTCGGCGGATTGGAGGATACGCATGGCGAAGGCAATTAAAACGATTGGCATATTAACGAGCGGTGGCGACGCTCCGGGAATGAATGCCGCCATTCGCGCGGTGACGAGAAAAGCGCTTTCCAATGGCGTCAAGGTCAAAGGGATCAAGAGAGGCTATCAGGGACTCCTGAATGAGGAGATCGTGGATATGCAGGCGAGAAGTGTTTCCGACATCATTCAGAGAGGCGGGACGATTCTGGGAACTGCACGCTGCATGGAATTCAAAACGGAGGCCGGGCAGCAGAAGGGAGCGGATATCTGCCATAAACATGGCATCGACGGCTTGGTTGTGATCGGCGGAGACGGCTCTTATATGGGGGCACAGGCCCTGTCCAGGCATGGAATTAACACCATTGGGCTTCCTGGCACCATTGATTTGGATATCGCGTGTACGGATTATACGATCGGATTCGATACGGCGGTGAATACGGCCATGCAGGCCATCGATAAGGTAAGGGACACGTCTTCTTCCCATGAACGGTGCAGCATCATCGAAGTAATGGGCAGAAATGCGGGTTATATTGCCCTCTGGTGCGGCGTGGCGAATGGCGCGGAAGACATCCTGCTTCCGGAAAAATACGATTTCAACGAGCAGAATATCATCAATAATATCATCAACAACAGAAAACGGGGCAAGACCCATCATCTGATCATCAATGCGGAAGGAATCGGGCATTCCACCTCCATGGCGAGGAGAATTGAGGCGGCCACCGGCGTGGAGACGAGGGCGACCATTCTGGGATACATGCAGCGAGGCGGAAGCCCTACCTGTAAGGACAGATATTATGCGTCCATCATGGGATGTCTGGCAGCGGATATTCTCTGCGAGGGGAAGACTAACCGGGTGATCGGATATAGGGATGGTAAATTTGTGGATTTTGATATCGAAGAGGCGCTGGCAATGCAGAAAGAAATCCCGGAATACGAGTTCCGGATCAGCAAACTGCTTGCGCTGTGAACGCTTGCTGTAACGGAAAAGCCGCGGCAGGCGGAGAATCCCGCTTTGCGGGATTCTTTTTTTCATTCGGCAGAAAAAGTTATTGCCTGCTGAATGAAAAAGATGTGGATGCGTATTTTTATGAAGTCATGCGGAAATGGAGAAAAATATGATTACCTCTGTATCGAATAGCAGAGTAAAACGAGTGGTTGCGCTGAATACGAAAGCGCGGGAACGCCGCCTGGAGGGAAGGTATGTGGTGGAAGGCATAAAGCTGTTCCAGGAGGCGCCGGAAGAAGAGATGGATGAGATCTATATCTCAGAGCATTTCCTTCAGATGGCGTCCGCCTCCGCCTGTGCCGGAAAGCTGGAGAGGCTGGGATATGAGACCGTTTCGGAGGAAGTATTCCGAAAGATGTCGGATACATCGAGCCCGCAGGGCGTCCTGTGCGTGATGCGCAGGAAGGAATACCGGCTGGAGGATATGCTTGCGGGGGAGAACCCTTTTCTTCTGCTTTTGGAAGAACTTCAGGATCCGGGCAATTTGGGTACGATCCTGCGGACCGCGGAAGGGGCCGGGGTGGATGGGGTGATCTTGAGCAGAGAAAGCGCGGATATCTATAACCCCAAGACGATTCGCTCCACCATGGGAAGCATTTACCGAGTTCCTTTTTATTATGCGGATTCCCTGGAAGAGGCATCGAAAGTGCTAAAAGGGGCCGGAATTCGTCTGTATGCGGCATATCTGCAGGGAAGTACATGGTATGATGAGGCGGATTACCGGGCGGGAAGCGCTTTCCTGATCGGAAATGAAGGGAACGGGCTGCGGCCGGAAACAGCCGCTTTGGCGGATCAGCGCATCCGGATTCCCATGAAGGGCAAGGTGGAGTCCCTGAATGCAGCAATGGCGGCAGGGATCCTGATGTATGAAGCGGCGGGACAGAGAAGAAGAGGCGCGGAAGGGAGCAAAAATGGAATTTGAATTCGGTTTTATCGGACTTGGAAATATGGCTTCGGCCATGATCGGAGGCGCTTTGAAAAAAGGGCTGATTGATGCGGGACGCATCTGCGGGAGCGCGAAAACGGAACGCAGCAGGAAGAAGGCGGAAGAGGCATATGGAATACGGACGTTTGCGGATAACCGGCAGGTGGCACAGCGGGCGCAGATCATCGTTCTTGCGGTCAAGCCTCAGTTCTTTGAAGAAGTGCTGGAAGAATTGAAGGACATGGATTGGAGCAATAAAACGCTGGTGAGTCTGGCACCGGGGAAAACCATCGAATGGCTTTGCGGACATACGAAGGCGGATGTTCCTGTAATCAGGTGCATGCCCAATACGCCTGCGCTGGTGGGAGAGGGCTGCACGGGCGTATGCATGGGACAGGGTGTGACGAAGGAAGCAGCAGAGCGTGTCCTGCGGCTTCTGGAGAGTTTTGGAAGGGCTGTGGAAGTGCCGGAACGCCTGATGGATGTGGTGGTAGGAGTGAGCGGAAGTTCTCCGGCCTATGTGTTTATGTTCATAGAAGCCATGGCGGATGCTGCGGTGGCGGAGGGGATGCCAAGGGCCCAGGCATATGAACTGGCAGCGCAGGCGGTGCTCGGAAGCGCGAAGATGGTTCTGGAGACGGGAATGCATCCGGGCGCGCTGAAGGATATGGTCTGTTCGCCTGGCGGCACGACCATTCAGGCTGTGAAAGTGCTGGAAGAAAAAAATTTCAGGGGCACGGTGATGGATGCGGTGACGGCTTGTATTGAAAAATCAAGAACTATGTAATATTTGTAACAATTTAACCGGAAATTGCCTTTTCGATGAAAAAAACGTACGAAAAGGCAATTTTTTTTGCGCCGATTTCAGAAATAAATTGGAAATTTTGATAAAAGAAAATTTGAATATTAAAAAAATAAATTGTAAAACGATAATCAATTTTTATAAAAATAAAAAGAAAAAGGAAAAGAATTGGGAGAAATGCCGGAAATACGCGAAAGATAAAAAGGTTGACAAAAAGGGAAAGCGCTGTTATGATAACAAACGTAACATTTGTTAATAAAATTGTAACAAATGCGAGAAAAATCCTCTGAGAAGAGGGCGTGACTGCTCAGGCGATTCTGAGCGGTTGCAGGAAGACAGGTCAATGGAGGTTATCATGAACACAAGCGGCAGAAGCAGAAAGTTGTTCTGGCGTACGGCATTTATGCTGGCAGGGATGCTGTCCCTTGGTATGGCGCACGGAACGACCGTTATGGCGAATGATGCCGGCGCTGCAGCGGCTGTGACCGCAGTGAGCGCAGAGAATACACAGGAGCAGATTTTGAATTTACAGGCGGCTCAGGAACAGGCCCAGGCAGCCGCAGCGGCCCAGGCTGCAGCGCTGCAGGCGGCACAGGCGGCCGCAATGCAGGCGGCTGTGCAGAATGCGGTTCTGACGCAGGCGGGTGTGAGCGCTGAAGATTATGAACTGCTGGCAGCCCTGATTCAATGTGAAGCGGGCGGAGAATCCTATGTCGGTCAGGTGGCTGTGGGAAATGTGGTGATGAACCGTGTGGAATCGGTGAACCATCCCAATACGATACCTGAAGTGATCTATGAAGCCGGGCAGTTCAGTCCGGTAAGAAATGGAAGCCTGCATCGGACGATGGCTTCGGGCAATATCAGCGCTTCCTGCCGCCAGGCTGCTCTGGAGGCGATTGCCGGTTCGGAACCGGTGGGAGATAAGCTCTTCTTCAGGAGAGTGAACGGCCGCAGCGGCCAGGTGATTGGAAATCATGTGTTCTATTAAGCCTGCTTGAGACCATGAGGAATTACGGGCAACAGTTCAGAGCCGTCTGAACTGCTGCATTACAGAAAAGATGCGGATGGGAATGACATGCAGCGGGAAGCCCCTGCAGGCCGTTCCCATTTTAATAAATAGGACGAATTATGTAAAAACTTGACAATAATTGCAATAATTGTTAACATATCCGTAATATATAACGGTTCGGTTCCAGAGAATGTAAAGCAGGGCTCAAAGGGGTGGGGGACTGTAACATGCAGAGGACGGAGATGAAAAGACGGTTTCTACGAAGAAAATGTGCATATGGAGCGGCGGTTCTGGCAGCGGCTTTGCTGCTGAATGGAGGCGGCATGGTCAGCAGTGCACAGGAGGCTGGCGGGCGGCTTTCTGCGGGTGTGGAAGCCGCTTTGGAGGGAGAAACCCTGTCGCAGGAGACGGAACAAGAAGATGGGGAACTCCTTGAGGAAGGAATGGCCGGAGAAGCGGCGGTTTCATTCCAGGAGACATCTGCAGGCCAGGCCGGAGAGGAAGAGGAACAGCCGGAGGCGGGCAAGGCGGATGAAGAAAGTGGGGATATGGAAGGAACGTTGGTTATGACCAGCGTTGCCAATACGCTGAATGTCCGCAGCGAACCGAGCGAAGAGGCGGAAAAGGTAGGATATCTCTATGCCGACTGCGGCGGCACCGTGCTGGAGAGAAAGGACGGCTGGACGAAGCTGGAGTCGGGCGAACTTACCGGCTGGGCAAAGGACGAATTCCTGCTGTTCGGTGAAGAAGCGCTGCAGGAGGTTAAGGAAGTGGGGAGAACCGTAGCACATGTGACGGGAGAGACCCTGCGGATTCGGAAAGAACCCTCTGCGGACGCGGAGGTATATGATCTTGCCGCCAAGGGAGAAGTTTTCGAGGTGGTGGATAAGGAACAGCTGGAATACAGCGATAAGATCACGCTGGATGCAGAATGGGCCGCCATTGATTATGAGGGCGGAACAGGATATGTGTCTGCGGATTATATCGAAGTGGATTTTGAATATGACCATGGGGAAACCCTGGAAGAGATCGCGGAGAGAGAGGCTGCGAGGACTGTAGGAAGCACGGGAAGCGATAAGGGGGGAAGCAAGGGAAGTGCGGGCAGCGCGCCGCAGAAGCAGAGCACTGGAAGCATTCCGGCAGGAACCAGCGATGTAACCCTGCTGGCGGCTTTAATTCAGTGTGAGGCCGGAGGAGAGAGTTATGAAGGCCAGCTGGCTGTGGGCGCCGTGGTGGTGAATCGTGTAAAGAGCGGCTCCTATCCCAATACCGTTACGGACGTCATCTTTGCTTCCGGTCAGTTCACGCCTGCGGGAAGCGGAAAACTGGCAAACCTCGTTTCCTCAGGCAATATCAAGCAAAGCTGCGTTCAGGCAGCTACCGAAGCGCTGTCCGGCGTTACCAATGTGGGAAGCGCTACCCATTTCAGAAGGGCTGGCGGCAGAGATGGAATTGTCATAGGAAACCATGTTTTTTGGTAAGAATATACGGAGGAGAAGGCATTCGCTTTCTTCTCCGTTTTCGTTTTTTATGGGGTGGCCTTTCGATCGCAGCGGGCGCCCGCTCAAGAAAAAGATTGAATATCTCAGGCGGATATAGTATGATGAAGGAAAGTTATAGGAGGAAAACGCATGGTCGAAATAATCTTCTGGCTGATTCTGCTGATCGTGTTGATCGTTGTGGAAGTGGCGACGCTGGGGCTGACCACAATCTGGTTTGCCGGAGGCGCCTTTATTGCGATCCTTGCGTCTGCGCTGGGAGCGCCGCTGTACCTTCAGATCACTTTATTTCTGGCGGTTTCGGTGGTGCTGCTTTTGTTTACCCGGCCGATTGCCGTACGTTACTTTAACCATGACCGGGTGAAAACCAATGCAGAAGGTCTGATCGGGAAGAGGGCCGTAGTGGAGGAAGAGATTGATAATCTGCGGTCGGTCGGACTGGTGAGCGTGAACGGCCAGGAATGGACGGCGCGCAGCGCAGCGGAAGAAGTGAGGATCCCAAAGGGGAGGATGGTCGTGATCTGTGCGATCAGCGGAGTGAAGCTGATCGTGGAGGAAATATCTGATAACGAAGAGGAGAGATAGAAAATGGTTGGAGCAATTGTGTTGTTGATCGTATTGATACTGATCCTGTTGATTCTGGCGTCCTGCATCAAGATCGTTCCGCAGGCACAGGCCTATGTGGTGGAACGGCTGGGCGCTTACCAGGGAACCTGGAGCGTCGGCATGAAATTCAAGATGCCTTTTATCGATAAGATCGCGCGGAAGGTGAACCTGAAGGAGCAGGTGGTGGATTTCGCTCCGCAGCCTGTTATTACCAAGGACAATGTGACCATGCGGATTGATACGGTGGTCTTTTTCCAGATTACCGACCCGAAGGCCTATACCTATGGAGTGGAGAACCCGCTCATGGCGATCGAGAACCTGACGGCCACCACGCTGCGCAATATCATCGGAGACCTGGAACTGGATCAGACGCTGACCTCGAGGGAGACCATCAATACCAAGATGAGAGCTTCCCTGGATGTGGCGACGGATCCCTGGGGCATTAAAGTGACCCGTGTGGAACTGAAGAATATCATCCCTCCGGCGGCCATTCAGGATGCGATGGAGAAGCAGATGAAGGCGGAACGGGAGAGAAGAGAAGCGATCCTGCGTGCGGAAGGTGAGAAGAAGGCCACGATCCTGGTTGCAGAAGGTAAGAAGCAGTCCGTAATTTTGGAGGCGGAAGCGGAGAAGCAGTCCGCGATCCTGCGTGCGGAAGCGGAGAAAGAGAAGATGATCCGCGAGGCGGAAGGACAGGCGGAAGCGATTCTGAAGGTACAGCAGGCGGAAGCAGACGGCATTCGTTTTATCAGGGAAGCGGGAGCGGATGATACGGTTCTGAAGCTGAAGAGCCTGGAGGCTTTTGAGAAGGCTGCGGACGGAAAAGCGACCAAGATCATTATCCCTTCAGAGATACAGAATCTGGGAGGCCTGTTGGCATCCGCCAAGGAATTGGTCAGTCCCTGAGGCTGGAAAGACAGCATCCGGGGCCTTGTTTTCGGATAGAAAGGTCTCACATCAAAGGGTGTGAGGCCTTTTCATGAATGAGACTGTGCCAGTCGTTAATACAGTAGGAAGAGAAACGCGTTTTTGTCGCTCGGTGTTTCGGAACGGAGGAAAAGATGGATTTAAAAGGAAGGCATTTTCTGAAACTGTTGGACTATACGCCGGAGGAGATCACTTATCTTCTGGATCTTGCGGCGGAATTGAAAGAGAAGAAGAAAAAAGGGATTCGGACGGATCGCTTCCAGGGCAAGAATATCGCGCTCATTTTTGAAAAAACCAGCACAAGAACCAGATGTTCTTTCGAGGTGGCAGCCCATGATCTGGGATTGGGGACAACCTATCTGGATCCATCCGGCTCCCAGATCGGCAAGAAAGAAAGCATTGCGGATACGGCAAGGGTGCTGGGCAGAATGTATGAAGGAATCGAATACCGCGGGTTCGGACAGGAAGTGGTGGAGGAACTGGCTGCTTATGCGGGCGTGCCGGTTTGGAACGGGCTGACCAATGAATTCCATCCCACGCAGATGCTTGCGGATCTTCTGACCATCCGTGAACATCTGGGAAGGCTTCAGGGCGTGAAGCTGGTATATATGGGAGACGCCCGCTACAACATGGGCAATTCTTATATGGTGGCCTGCGCGAAGATGGGAATGCATTTTACGGCCTGTGCGCCGAAGGAATATTTTCCTGCAGAAGAGCTGGTGCAGACCTGCAGGAAGATTGCGGAGGAGACGGGAGGTTCCATCACGCTTACGGAAGACGCGATGGCGGGAAGCAAAGACGCGGACGTGATCTGTACGGATGTATGGGTTTCCATGGGAGAGCCGGATAGCGTGTGGGCGGAGCGGATTGAGAGGCTCTCTCCGTATCAGGTGAACCGCCGGATCATGGAGAATGCCGGAAATGCGATTTTCATGCACTGCCTGCCCGCTTTCCATGATCTGAAGACCAAAATCGGAAAAGAAATGGGAGAGAAATTCGGCATCACGGAGATGGAAGTGACGGATGAAGTGTTTGAGTCGCCATCTTCCGTTGTCTTTGATGAGGCGGAGAACCGGATGCATACCATCAAAGCGGTCATTGCGGCGACCCTGGGATATGAGCCGGATTGTCAGCCCTGCTGACGACGTCCCGGGATGAGGAACAAAATGGAGCGAAAAGGATTGAATAAGGCGGAGATCCTCGCCCTTCTTCGGGAAAGCGGACAGTATGTGTCCGGTCAGGAACTGTGCAGCCGGTTTGCGGTCTCCAGGACTGCGGTATGGAAGGCGATCAACGGGCTGAAGGAGGAAGGATACGAGATCGAGGCCGTACAGAATAAAGGATACCGCCTGCTCTCTTCTCCGGATGTGATGTGGGAAGGGGAGGTGAGAAGCAGGCTTCACACCAAGTGGGCGGGCAGCAGCTATCTGTTCCGTCCGGTCACAGGTTCCACCAATATGGATGCGAAGAAGGCGGCCGAAGAAGGGGCCCCGGAAGGCACGGTGGTGGTGGCGGAACGTCAGGACGCGGGACGAGGCCGCAGAGGGCGCGCCTGGTCTTCTCCGGAAGGCTGTAATCTCTATTTCACGCTTCTGCTGCGTCCTACATGCAGGCCGGAGCAGGCGAGCATGCTGACCCTGGTGATGGCGCTCGCGGTGGCGGAGGCGATCGGAGAAGAAGGGATTTCTGTGGGGATCAAATGGCCGAACGACATTGTATCCTCAGGTAGGAAACTCTGCGGCATATTGACGGAGATGAGCGCGGAACCGGATTATATCCACTATGTGGTGATCGGAGTGGGCGTGAACGTCAATCAGGAGGAGTTTCCGGAGGAAATCGAACAGATGGCTACTTCCCTGAGAAAGGAAAAAGGAAAGAGGGTGGCAAGGGCAGGGCTGCTGGCCTCGGTTCTGGAGCACTTTGAACAGGCATATGAGGTATTTGGGAGCACATGGGATATGGAGCGTCTGCTCCCTTCCTATGAACGGCTGCTGCTGAATAAGGGCGCGCATGTCCGCGTGCTGGATCCGAAGGGGGAATACCAGGGGACAGCCAGGGGCATCAACACAAAGGGAGAATTGCTGGTGGAAAAAGAGGACGGAAGCATGGAAGCCGTTTATGCCGGCGAGGTGTCTGTAAGAGGCGTATATGGCTACGTCTGATGCCCCTGGGGCTTAAGAAAAGAGTGGGATGGAGAGAAGCGTGAAAGAAAAGCGCTTTCACTCTCCCTGATTTCGTATATGCGCCCTAGCGCGCAGATGGGAGCATTGATGAAGGAAGCAGGAACCCGGGATGAGCGCGGCCGTGCTGTTTTGTGCGGCGCCAATTCCTATGAACAGAAATATTTTTTTAATCAGGATTTCAAAAAGCTGCCGCAGTCCATTCAGGATGAGCTGCACATCATTTGCGTGCTGTTTGTAGAAGAAGTGGGCGGGGTTTTCACCATCCTGTTTGAGGAGGATGGAGGCGTGACGCTGGAGACGGATGCAGCGCAGGAAGATTATCTGTATGATGAAGTGGGAGCGGCCCTTCTTCTGAGCGAGGTGCGAAGGAAGAGAAAGGAACTGTTGGAGTCGCTCAGCCTGTATTACCGTGCGGTTGTTCTGCATGAAGATGTAACCGCTTTTTTGGAGGAAGATGATGATAGTAGCGATTGATGTGGGAAATACGAACATTACCTTTGGCGTGTATGAGGGGCGGAAGCTGGTTACCACCTTCCGTATGATGTCCAAGCTGGCGCATACGTCGGATGAATACGGCATGTATATCCGTCAGCTGCTGCAGTTTAACGGAATTGAGAAGGAACAGATGGAAGGCTGTGTGATCGCCAGCGTGGTTCCGAACGTGATGCATTCCCTGGTGGGCGGAATCACCAGGTATCTGGGAATGGAACCGCTGATCGTGGGCGTGGGAACCAAAACGGGAATTCGTATCGTGACAGAGAATCCCAAGGAGATCGGAGCGGACCGGATCGTGGACGCTGTGGCTGCCTACGAGAAGTACGGCGGCCCTGTGCTGGTTCTGGACTTTGGAACCGCCACCACCTATGATTATGTGACGAAGGATGGCTGTTTTGCTGCGGGCATCACAGCTCCCGGCATTCGCATCTCCGCCAAGGCGCTCTGGGAGGATACCGCAAGGCTTCCCGCAGTTGAGATCAGAAAGCCGAAGAGCATTCTGGCCCAGGAGACCATTTCCAGCATGCAGGCGGGGCTGGTGTTCGGACAGATCGGCCAGACGGAATATATCGTGAACATGGTGAAGAAGGAAACCGGCATTTTGGATATGAAGGTGGTGGCTACCGGCGGGCTGGGCAGGATTATCGCGGACGAGACGGACGTGATCGATGTGTACGACAGTTCTTTGACGCTGGACGGCCTGCAGCTGATCTACGAAAAGAACAGAAAATAGCAGAAAAGAACAAAAAGTAGAAAAGTATAGAAAATAACAGGAAAGAATAGCAAAAAGGGGCTGGGGGCAGCTCCTTTTTGCTGGGAGGAATGGATGCAGAAGCTTCATATTGGAAATGTGACTCTGGACAACCCGATCATACTGGCGCCGATGGCAGGGGTAACCGACCTGCCATTTCGCTTGCTGTGCGCGCAGATGGGAGCAGGGATGGTGTGCAGCGAAATGGTGAGCGCCAAAGCGATTCATTATAGGAATAAAAACACGGAGAGCCTTCTTGAGATCCATGAGAAGGAAGGGCCGGTCAGTCTGCAGCTGTTTGGTTCAGAACCGGAACTGATGGCGCAGATCGCCGGACAGATTGAGGAGAGGCCCTTTGCGATTCTGGACATCAATATGGGCTGCCCCGTGCCAAAAGTGGTGAATAATGGAGAGGGCTCCGCGCTTATGAAGGATCCGCTTCTGGCCGGCCGCATCATCAGCGCGGTGGCGAAGGCGGTGAAAAAGCCGGTCACGGTGAAGATCCGGAAGGGATTTGACGAGGAACATGTAAATGCCGTGGAGATGGCTCATATCGCGCAGGAAAGCGGGGCGGCAGCCATTACCGTACATGGGAGAACCAGGCAGCAGTTCTATTCCGGAAATGCGGACTGGGAGATCATCGCCCGTGTGAAGGCTGCGGTGAAGATCCCGGTGATCGGAAATGGGGATGTAACGGATCCGGAAAGCGCGGTGCGCATGATGAAAGAGACTGGCTGCGACGGCGTGGCGATCGGCCGGGCCGCCAGAGGAAACCCGTGGATATTCAGAAATGTCTGCCACTATCTTCAGACCGGAGAACGCCTTCCCGCCCCATCCGCCCAGGAGGTAAAACAGATGATCCTGCGGCATGCCGCTCTTTTGGTGGAATATAAGGGAGAATATACCGCCGTTCGTGAAATGCGCAAGCATTTTAGCTGGTATACCGCCGGCTATCCGCATTCCGCTGCGCTGCGAGGCCGGATCAATGAGATGGAGACCTTTGAGCAGCTGGGAGCCGTGCTGGATGGCTGGATGACTGGTTCGGAAGAAAAAAACGCCGCCATATGTGAATGAAACATCAGGTATCGGCATACCCTTAACCATGATCTATCTGGATATGGTTCGATTTGAGGAAAACAACGGACGCCGCATGCGGAGGCCCTCCGATTTCGTCGGCAGAAGCGGTCTGATACAGCGATTCGCGGCAAGAAGACGAATGGAACCCAGACGCCTGCCCGCGCAGGACGAAGAGGAAGAAGCGCTTCTTTTTCTTCTGCCCTTTGGCCTTCGGAGAAAACCGGCCAGGCTTGCGGCCAGGCTGGAAGCGCTTTACGACAGATATCCGCCCCGGGGACTGTGTTGGTATGAGGAAGAAATGCGGGAAATGCTCGATCAGGCATTTTGGAGACCTGCCCTTCCGGAAGCGGCGTGGATTCACAGGCTGTGGCAGCAGGAAGCCTTCTGCCCGAACCTGATTCTGGTGCCGCCCGAACCGGAAGGAGTGGGGCCGGATGAGAAGATGGAGAACGGGACGCGATGGATACGGGAGGTGCTGCAGAACGGTTACGAACGGTTGAATGGCCTGCTGGTGCTGGATGGAGCCCTTGCCGGGAGCGCTGCCAGCATTTCGCTCATGGATCGGCACTCCTATTATCAGGAAATCTATGAAGATACGGGCCTGCCTGCTGTTTGCGCGGGCAGCCTGGCTAGAATGGGCTGGCAGGCAAGGCGGGGAAGGACGGTCTGCCTGGATGCGAGATGCGGCTTGCGCATTCCGCACCGGGAACTCCCGGAAGGGACGCTGTACCTGGATATGACGTCAGAGGAAGGGAAGAGGCGGCTTCTTGCGGCAAAACGGAAGGATATTTGTTACCGAAGCGCCTTGAATTGCCTTGACACTTATGTGAGAAAAAGGTATAATACGAACCGTTGTAAATGAGAGAAGTGTACCGTTCGCGGATGAATAAATAAAAAGAGAACCAGATGAAAAGAGAACTGACAGGAAGGGGATAAGAACATGGAAGAAAAGAAGAATATTCTTACCTATGAGGGCCTCCGTAGATATGAAGATGAACTGCATGACCTGAAGGTGGTCAGAAGGCAGGAGGTAGCGCAGAAAATTAAGGAAGCGAGAGAACAGGGCGACCTGTCTGAGAACGCGGAATATGATGCAGCGAAGGATGAACAGCGCGATATCGAGGCGAGAATCGAGGAATTGGAAAAAATCTTGAAGAATGCCGAGGTCGTTGTAGAAGATGAAGTGGATCTGGAGAAGATCAATATCGGCTGCCGCGTCCGCATCCTGGATCTGGAATATAATGAAGAATTGGAATACAAGATCGTAGGTTCCACAGAGGCGGACAGCCTGAAGGGAAAGATTTCCAACGAATCCCCTGTGGGAAAAGCGCTGATCGGTGCGAAGGTCGGCGATGTTGTGAACGTGGAGACGCAGGTGGGTCAGCTGCAGTACAAGGTGCTGGAGATTCAGCGTTCCAACTGACGGAAGATGTGGACAACTGTACAGGATACCGATTATCCCGGCACAGAAGGGGAGCCGTTCCGGGCAGTTGCCAATTTCTGGAAAGAATCATAAAAGCCGTTCCGGCAAAGCATGCCGCAGTCAGCGCATGCCGGAATGGCTTTTTTATTTGCGCCTAGCAGAAGCTTTAAAAGAAATTATGACCAAATTCTTAAAATATTCGAAATTTTGTATATTTTTCAAAAGAGATATTGCAAATTGAAAGCAAAGTAGTGTACAATTAACAATACAAAATCTAAAGGGTCACAAGGTATAATGGAGGGATTTGAAATGACCAAAGCACAGATCTTGAAGAAAGAAATTTTAAGCCAGTACAGAAGCGTAAGGCAGTTTGCATTAGAGATGCAGATCCCTTACAGCACTCTGGTAACAGCATTGGAACGTGGGATTGACGGAATGGCTTATGGCACGGTAATTAAGATGTGCAACAAGTTAAACCTGAATCCGGTAGATTTTAGTTCTCTGGAAAGAGATACGACGATCAGCGAACAGCTGCTTGAAAATAGAGTGATGCAGTATTATGTCAAGCTGAATCAAGAAGGCCGTGATAAGATCCTTGGATTGATGGACGATTTTGTACAGATCAAGAAGTACAAAGCGAAATAAGTGTGGGGGAGAGATTTTCATGCATTATGATTATCTGATTGTAGGGACAGGCCTGTTTGGCGCGTGTTTTGCGCATGAGATGCATAAGGCCGGAAAACGGTGCCTGCTAATTGACAGAAGAGACCATATTGCCGGAAATATCTATACGAAAGAGAGTATGGGCATCCAAGTACACAAGTACGGTGCCCATATTTTTCATACATCGGATAGACAGGTATGGGATTATATCAGGCAGTTTGCAGAGTTCAACCATTATATCAATTCGCCTGTGGCGGTCTATAAGGATGAACTCTATAATCTGCCCTTTAATATGAATACATTCAGTAAGATGTGGAATATCCGCACGCCTGCAGAGGCGAAGAAGGTCATCGCAGATCAGATCGCGCAGGAGCAGATTGCGGAGCCGTCCAATCTGGAAGAACAGGCGCTTTCCCTGGCTGGAAGGGATGTATATGAAAAGCTGATCAAGGGCTATACGGAGAAGCAGTGGGGAAGGGACTGCCGCGAACTTCCGGCATTCATCATCAAGCGGGTGCCGCTGCGCTTCAGGTATGACAACAACTATTTCAACGATCCGTATCAGGGGATTCCCATCGGCGGATATACGGCCATCGTGGAGAAAATGCTGGAAGGAAGCCAGGTACGCACCGGCATTTCCTATCGGAGTTTCCTGGAGGAGAACGCGGCTTCGGCTGAGCCTGTTACCTGGGATACCCTTCTCTATACGGGCATGATCGACGAATATTTCGGATACCGCCTGGGGGCTTTGGAATACCGCTCCCTGCGTTTTGAGGAACAGGAACTTCCGGATGAGGAGAACTACCAGGGCAATGCGGTGGTGAATTACACCGAAAGAGAGGTTCCTTATACCCGCATCATCGAACACAAGCATTTTGAGTTCGGCACGCAGCCGGGAACTGTGATCACCCGCGAGTATCCGGTGGCCTGGAAGATGGGGGATGAACCCTACTATCCGGTGAATGATGAGAAAAATATGGCTCTGTACGAACAGTACCTCGCTCTGGCTGCCCAGGAGAAAAATGTGCTGTTTGGAGGACGTCTGGGCGGATACCGCTACTATGACATGGATAAGGTCCTGCGGGCTGCGTTGGATCTGGCGGCATCCCAGCTGTCGGGCGCGGAAGCACTCTGAGCATACCGCCTGCAGCCGTTTCCGGTTCAAAATGAGGCACGGAAGAAAAAAAGGGGATTGCACTTTTTGGCTTCCGTGCTATAATAAGGTTCATATAGTTTGAATTTCAAATAATTATATAATCAAGAAATTTGATTAGACAAACAAAGTGATTTTCAGGAGGACATTTTTCATGAACTGGGAACAAGCGAACCGCATTCTGGACGAGAGAAGAGACAAAGCGCTGCTTGGAGGCGGCGAAGCGAAGATAGAGAAGCAGCACAACAGCGGCAAGCTGACGGCCAGGGAACGGTTGGAGCTGTTGTTTGATAAGGGGACCTTTGTGGAAACGGACGCTTTCATCGAGTCCCGCATTAATGATTTTGACCTGGATAAGAGAAGGGTGCCCGGAGATGGCGTGGTAACAGGCTATGGTTATGTGGACGGCCGTCTGGTGTTTGCTGCAAGCGAGGACTTTACCGTAATCGGGGGAACCCTGGGAGAATATCACAGCATGAAGATCTGCCGGATCCAGGACATGGCGATGGAGATGAAGGCTCCCCTTATATGCATCAATGACAGCGGCGGAGCCAGAATCGAGGAAGGGATCAGCTCCCTCAGCGGCTATGCGGGCATGTTCCTGCGCCACACCAAGGCCAGCGGCGTCATTCCGCAGATTGCCGTGATCCTGGGGCCCTGTTCCGGAGGCGCCTGCTATGCGCCGGCCATCTGCGACTTCATTTTTATGGTGAATGAAACCTCCAAAATGTTCATTACGGGTCCGAACGTGGTGAAAACAGTCATCAACGAGGAGACCACCGTGGAGGAACTGGGAGGGGCCAAAGTCCATGCCACCAAGAGCGGCGTTTCCCATTTCACCTACGATTCGGAAGCGGAATGTCTGATGGGCGTGCGCAAACTGCTGAATTACCTGCCGTCCAATTATGAGCAGAAGGCGCCCATCCTGCGTCTGGAGGAAAAGAAGGCCCTGTCCCGCAGCGTCAATAAGGTGCTGGAACATGTGGGAGGCATAGGCAGAAGGCTACACGGCAGCAAAAAGGACGGAACTTCCAGAAAACATTCCGATAATCCCTGCTCCCAGCTTGAGACAATCGTCCCGGATAATTCAAGGCGCTCCTATGACGTGAAAAAGGTGATTGACTGCATCGCGGATAAGGGAAGCTTCTACGAGGTTCAGGAAAGCTTCGCTGCCAATGTGGTGATCGGCTTTGGGCGCATGGACGGCGCATCCGTGGGATTTGTGGCGAACCAGCCCATGGTGATGGGGGGGAGCCTGGACTATCATGCGTCTGATAAAGCGGCTCGTTTCATCCGGTTCTGTGACTGCTTCGGGATTCCGCTCATCACCCTGGTGGATGTGCCGGCATTTCTGCCCGGAACCGCTCAGGAGCACAGCGGCATCATCCGCCATGGCGCCAAGATGCTTTATGCCTACTCTGAGGCCACCGTACCGAAGATCTCCGTCATCCTGCGCAAAGCCTACGGCGGCGCATATATCGCAATGAATTCCAAGGAAATGGGCGCGGACTATGTCTATGCTTGGCCCATCGCGGAGATCGCGGTGATGGGCGCGGAAGGTGCCGTCAACATCGCCTTCAAAAGAAAAATCAAGGCGGCGCAGGATCCGGAAGCGATGCGCGCTCAGTGCATTAAAGAATATGAGGATCGGTTCCTCAATCCCTATGTGGCCGCTTCCCGCGGATATGTGGACGAAGTGATTAAGCCGGAGGAGACCAGGGAACGCCTTCTGACATCCTTACGCGCTTTCGCCGGCAAGGATACATGTGCCCCGAAGAAAAAACACGGAAATATTCCGCTTTAACTTTATACCGGATTCAAAACGGCCGCAGGAATGAGAGGGTTCCTGCGGCCATTTCCATACGCGCAGACACTCCACGCCCATCCCTTCTGCGCGCCAGCCCGGTCCTCCCTCCCCTTTCCCTGTGCCTTGCGGCCCGGTTTGCGGC
>ERZ826396.1732-NODE-1732-length-21886-cov-3.428702_pt1 | contig 21886 bp, 22 predicted proteins | sample MGYA00519926_ERZ826396 | MGnify/ENA primary metagenome ERZ826396 (study PRJEB31778, sample SAMEA3449230) | human gut metagenome | biome: human gut; feature: human-associated habitat; material: faeces | place: United Kingdom | collected 2010/2012 ... | reverse complement strand
CCCCAGACTTTGCTTCTTTTTCCTGCTTTTTTTCCTCTTTTTGCTTCTGTACAGCCTCAACCTGATCCAGTATACTGTCTACTTCCTGCTGCAGACGCATATCATTGTATTTCAAAGTACTTTCTTTTGGTTCTTTATACATGACACGAATCTCAATGGGCAATCCGAAACGGTCTGCATACACACCTTTTAAATAATCTGTCAGAGAATCTTTTTTTCCTTGCGCAATAACAGTGTCGATTAACTGCATGCAAAGAATATTTCCTTCTTCAAAGGTACATTTCGCATTCTGCAGCATATTGCGTTCTACAACACTTCTTGTATCCAGCTCCGCAAGAAAGCTGTCCAGATACTCCGCCATCACATTCTCTGGCGTGTACTGTCCGGACAGCTCATACTTTTCTCGAATCTCTACCTGCACGGCACTTCTTCCGAAAAGCTGGTTCTTGATCAGGTGCTCCATCTCGTATACCAATGTTTTCTGAATCAGATGACGGCTTACTATATGTACTCTTAAAAATGTCCGGTCAGAGTTGGTCGTCACTTTTAATACCTGCGCTCCTTCGAACATATTACGTATATCTTCCCCTGCCTTTAACGTAGGGAATACTTCAAAGAACGGTTTACTCATTCCAATGCAACAGCTCCTGTCTCAATGTCTCTAATAGTTCCTCTTCTTTTACTTTTTTTACAATCTCGCCTTTTTTGATCAGGAGTCCCTCTCCCTTTCCTCCGGCAATTCCAATATCTGCTTCTTTTGCTTCTCCCGGTCCATTGACCACACAGCCCATAACTGCGACCTTAATGTCCAGTGGGATATCTGCAACCATCTCTTCAACCTGATTTGCAAGTCCGATCAGATCAATCTGGGTTCTTCCGCATGTCGGACAGGATACAACCTCAATTCCGCCTGTGCGAAGTCCCAGTGTCTTTAAAATAATCTTCGCTGTCTTGATCTCTTCTAGTGGTGATCCAGTCAGTGACACACGGATTGTATCTCCGATTCCCTGTCCCAGAATCAGTCCAAGACCTACTGAGGATTTTATATTACCTGCCAATAATGTTCCTGCCTCCGTAATTCCTACGTGTAATGGGTATGGGCATTTCTTGGCGATCAGTTCATGTGCCTTTACACACATCATAACATCAGAAGATTTGATACTGACTACAAGATTATTATATCCCATCTCCTCGATAAGCTGTATTTTGTCCAGGGCACTCTCTACAAGTCCCTCTGCAGTCACCCCATGATACTTCTCTACCAGATGCTTTTCCAGTGATCCACTATTCACACCAACACGAATTGGAACACCGTACTCTTTTGCTTTTTCAACAACAGCACGGACTCTCTGCTCATCTCCAATATTACCCGGATTAATACGAATCTTATCTGCCCCGTTCTCAATCGCTGCAATCGCCAGCTTATAATCAAAATGAATATCTGCCACAAGTGGAATATGAATCTGCTTCTTGATCTCACCAATTGCTTTCGCTGCATCCATATTCGGCACAGCGCAGCGGATGATCTCACAGCCGGCTTTCTCGAGAGCAAGAATCTGGGCAACAGTCGCCTCCACATCTTCCGTCTTCGTATTTGTCATTGACTGTATTCTGATCGGATTACCTCCTCCGATCGTAACATTTCCAATCTGAACTTCTTTCGTGTGATCTCTGTACATGATTTTTGCTCCTTCACATGCAGAAAACCTGCCACACGGCAGATTTTCTGATATTTTCGTTTTAGGTTTCTTTTGTCTGATACCTACTTTCTGATGAACGTGAACTGTTCCCCATATTCTCGTTCTGTAAGCGTCATCTGATTGCCATCTATGCTGTATGAAAAAGATGAATCCAGATCATCCAGTACATTCTCCAGATCTTCTTTTGTATATGCACCGTCCGCTTTCTCAACTGCCTTGTCAATCTGCTCCTCATCTTTTGTGATGGTAATAATCTTTGACTTCATATCTACGCTGTAATTCATCTCTACGGCTGCATCTGTATTCTCCGCAATATCCGTGATATCTACCTGAATCGTATCGTTCTTCTCAATCTTTAGCGCAATCGTTGCATCCTCACTTTCCCAGTTTCCTACTACTGGATTAGTCGTGAACATTCTCGTCAGCAGATATACTGCGATTAAAATGATCAGCGCTGAGGATACAAGGGTAACCACTCGCCATATCTTACTTCTTTTTGCCTCATCATTGCCTGCTATAATCATACTCTTATAATCCTCTCACTTCTCTTCTTTCTATAATGACGTTGAGGTCAAAAGCCCACAACTATGATACTTACGGATTGTTTCGTACGATGCACTCCCGGTGGTTTCAGACCTTTTGACCTTGGTATCTTTTATATAACTAAATTATAGATTCTTTTCCAGACAGTGTCAACGGGTATTCTCATGTTCCAGAACGGAACTTTTTCGCTACTTTTTGTTTACATCCGCCACACTTATCTTTTTTTCACATAACACTTGGTAAAATATACTAAAAATACAAAAGAAAGGAGACCTGGCAAGTGTCATTCGGTCAGAAGCTACGCAAATTACGCAAAAAATTTAATATGACTCAGAAAAATGTTGCTGACTGTATCCATGTCTCCCGCTCTGCTATTGCAGGTTACGAAAAAAAGGGCCGCCAGCCTTCTCATGAAAAGCTGACGGCAATCGCAGATTTATTCGAGGTCCCTGTTGATTATCTTCTGAATGACGAAGAGGATACTATCACCCTCTCTCCTTCCCGGCTTACAACCAATTCTGATGATGAGCTGAATCTTTTGCTTGCATACCGAAGCCTCTCCCGAAGCAGCAAACGTGATCTCAAAAAGTATATGAAACTTTTGAAAGAAAAAGATGCTTCAGAAAGCTCTTAATCTGCACTTATTATTTTTCTTTTTTTATTTTCTAACACTCTTCTGCAATTTTATAAATTAGATGCTCCGTATCTTCCCAGCCAATACAAGGATCCGTAATGGACTTTCCATATACCATATCAGGTCCGATATTCTGTCTTCCTTCTTCCAGATAACTTTCCACCATAACACCCTTGATCATATTTTTCAGATCCGGATTATATCTTCGTGTATGAAGCACTTCACTGACAATACGAAGCTGTTCTTTGTATTTTTTATTTGAATTAGAATGGTTCGCATCAACAATTGCTGCTGGATTTTTCAGCTCTTTCTTCTGATAAAGTTCAAATAATCGCAGGCAATCTTCATAATGATAATTTGGCTGGCATGTTCCATATTTGTCTACGCCTCCACGCAAAATCACATGTGCCAGATCATTTCCTGACGTCTGTACATCCATACCTCTGTAAATGAAACGATGTCCCATCTGGGCTGCCACTACAGAATTCAGCATCACCGACAGATCTCCACTGGTCGGATTCTTCATTCCGACAGGAATATCCATTCCACTTGCTGTCAGACGATGCTGCTGATTTTCCACAGAACGTGCACCGATTGCCTCATAAGATAAAATATCATCCAGATAGCTTCTGTTCTCCGGATATAACATCTCATCTGCTCCGGTCAGTCCGCTTTCTTCCATAGCACGGATATGCATATGACGGATTGCAATAATTCCCGCATAAAGATCCGGTGCCTTATCCGGATCCGGCTGATGGAGCATTCCTTTATATCCCTCGCCGGTCGTTCTTGGTTTATTTGTATAAATTCTTGGAATAATCATCAGTTTATCTTTTACTTTTTCATTGACTTTTGCCAGACGATTCACATACTCACACACTGAATCTTCATTATCTGCAGAACACGGTCCGATAATGACTGCAAATTTGTCCGATTTTCCTGTGAAAATATCGCGAATCTCCTGATCTCTTTTTTTCTTTAACTCTGCCAGCTTTTTTGACAGAGGAATTTCTTCCTTCAATTCTGCCGGAGAAGGCAGTGTCGTATTGATTTTCATAGACATATTTTTTCTCCTTCTATGTTTCTTCTCTCTTATTCATTCAAGACTTAACTATCCTAAAATCTGTACTCCACCAAGAAGCACATAAGATATGAACCACATAATTACAGTTGCCATGCAGATTCCAATGATGACTGCCGGAAATGCTTTCTTAAATTTCACACCGAGAAGTGCGGCAATGAGTGAACCTGTCCATGCTCCGGTTCCCGGAAGCGGAATACCAACAAATAATACAAGTCCCCAGAATTCATATTTTTCAATCTGGTCTTTTTTCTTCATTGCTTTTGCTTCCAGCTTATCTACCAGCGGTTTTAAATGTTTTGTTCCTTTCATCCAGTTAAAAATCGGTGTAATCAGAAGCAGGATAAACGGAACCGGTATAATATTCCCAAGAATACATAATGGAATCGCTTTTGCGACCGGCACTCCAAGAAGCGGTCCTGCTACAAGAAGCGCTCCACGAAGTTCCAGAATCGGAATCATGGAAATAATAAATACAATTGCCTCTTTCCCAACACTTCCACTGAGTGCATCAATAATTCCTTGTACTAATGACTGTGTCATACATCTCTCCTTATTTTTTCATTTATTTTTGTAACTGTTCAGAACCCCGCCACATATATTCTTTCAAAAATGCAAATAACTGTTCCATCTCTTCTCTTGTTCCGATGGTAATACGCATATATTGCTCGATTCTCTCACTGCCCCAGAATCGCACATAGATGTCATGTGCCTTTAATGCTTCGAACAGCTCTTTCGCATCGTATTTTGGATGCTTTGCAAATATAAAATTGGACCCGGAATCCAGATATGTAAATCCAAGTTTTGTAAGTTCTTCTTTTGCCCACTCCCTTGTCTCAACAATTTTTCTGACGCCATTCTCGAAATATTCCCTGTCTTTCACAGCTTCCACTCCACACACAATTGAAGTCTGGTTCATAGTGTAAGAGTTAAATGAATATTTCGCATCATTTAAATATTTAATCAATGTTGGATTGCTGATAGCATAGCCGATTCGCATACCCGCCATAGATCTTGCCTTGGAAAATGTCTGGACAACGATCAGGTTATCGTATTTGTCAATCAATTCCATTGCGGAACGTCCTGCAAAATCAATATACGCTTCATCCACGATCACAATGACATCCTGATTATGTGCAATGATATCTTCTACTACTGACAGATCCTCATAGATTCCTGTCGGTGCATTTGGGTTTGGGAAAATCACTCCCCCGTTCTCCTTATAGTAGTCTTCTTTTACAAGTTTGAAATCCTCATCCAGTTTCTGACATTCATATGGAATCCGATACAGATCTGCCCATACACTATAAAAAGAATAAGTAATATCCGGGAAAAATATCGGTTTTTCGGAATTAAAAAATGTCAGGAAACACATAGACAATACATCATCGGATCCTACACCTACAAATACCTGGTCCGGATTCACATGATAAAAGTCTGCAAGCGCATTTACAAGTGGTGCTGCAGTCGGATCCGGATAAAGGCGGAAACGGTCTGTATCCATCTCTTCTAACGCTTTTGTGACTCCCGGTGCCGGTGGATATGGATTCTCATTCGTATTTAATTTGATGACTTTGCGCTGTGGCTGTTCACCTGGTACATATGGCTCTACTTTTCTTATGTTCTTCTCAAATGCTTTCATACTATGCTCCTGTATCTTTGCTAAATTTGTTCATCGCCGCGACCTCTGAACATTACATGTATTCCTTTGCCAGTTCTTTGAATTTTGGAAGCGAATTCACGATTGTCTCATGAGATACACAATATGCCAGTCTTACATATCCCGGGCACGCAAAGGAACTACCTGGTACCATCAGGATATTATATTTCTTTCCTGCATTACAGAATTCCTTTTCATCTGCAACTGGTGATTTTACAAAAAGATAGAATGCTCCCTGTGGTTTGATGCATTCAAATCCACATTCTTTCAATCCGTTATATAGATCTTCTCTGTTTCTGTTGTAGAAAGAAAGGTCTGTCTTGGCATCCAGGCATTTTTCTACTACTTTCTGCTGCAGAGTTGGTGCATTTACAAAACCTAAGATTCTTGTTGCCACATTGGCAGCGGAAAGAAGATCTTCACTGTCTGCAACCTCATCCGGAATAACAAGATATCCTATACGTTCTCCTGGAAGTGACAGGGATTTACTAAAAGAATATCCTACAATCGTATTATCATAATATTTCGTCAGGTATGGAACTTCCACTCCATCATAAGCAAGTTCACGATATGGTTCGTCAGAAATCAGGAAAATCTCTGTTCCATATTCTTTCTGTTTGGCCTCCATGATTGTCGCTAACTTCTTGATTGTCTCCTCTGAATATACAACACCGGTCGGGTTATTCGGTGTATTTACAATTACAGCTTTTGTCTTTGGTGTAATCTTCTGCTCAAATTCATCAAGCTTTGGCTGAAAATCAACTGTATTCGGGGAAATCTCGACCAGAACTCCATCATAGTTGTTTGTATAAGAACGATATTCTCCAAAATATGGTGCAAATGCAATCACTTCATCTCCGGGATTGATCAGAGATTTTAAAATGACATTCAATCCACCTGCCGCTCCGACAGTCATGACAATGTTCTTGCCTGAAAATTTTGTATCAAATCTTTCATTCAGAGACTTTGCAATTGCCTCTCTTACTTCCGGATATCCACTGTTACTGTTCGTATAGCCATGAAGCACAACCGGATCTGTGTCATTGACCAGTTCGACAATTGCATCTTTTACAATCTGCGGTGCCGGAACATTCGGATTCCCAAGGCTGAAATCAAATACATTCTCACGTCCGTAAATTCCTGCCAGACGTGTTCCTTCCTCAAACATTGCACGAATAGCGGAACTGTTCGCTACCATATTTTTCATTTTATCTGCTATCATTTTTCTATCTCCTTTTCATGTACATGTCCTTTTTCCACCATAAATACTGGTTTATAGGAAAGCTTTGCTTTTCTGAGTCCCTCAGAACCGGCATCATCTTCCCGATTCACATATTTGTAATCCATACACTCATGTTCTACAAATTGCTGATTGATCATAGTATATGCTCCGGGCACATCTGCATAAGCTTTCTCTATGTGAACAACAAATGTATCCGGGCAGATTGGTTCTCCGATGGTAAATGCTACGATTTTACCATCAATTCGAAGGATACCGCCCTTCAGGTCAAGTTCTTCAAAAAGTCTGAGTGCATTCATTGTCACACACATCTCTGCATTCTTATCTGTATCATCATTACAGCCATTCTCTTTTCTCCACTTCAAAGCCATCTGGAAACATTCCTCCAGATTCTCTTTTTTCATGGATTCGTAGCTCCAGCGTCCTTCAAATTCTTTTCGGAATCGATTCACATGGTTCTTCTTTCCATGCATCTTCTTACCAGACAAAGTCGCTAATTTCTCGCTTTCATAGACATAATCCGCTTCGTCCCGATCATACTCAATCTCGAATCTTCCCGGGTACCAGCTTTCCAGTCGTGCAAAATCATCCGGTGTCACATTATACATACGGAACGGATAACCTCGCTCCTCACTATATGTTTTCATCTTATCCAATGCACGCTTCACATGTTCATCTGTCCCTGCCGGAAATGCATAGGCAACATGTCCCTCATCTTCACTTTTGAACACCATGGCTCCTTCAACAATCGCCCATTTTACCGGGTACTGCCTGGACCATAAAAACACATTGACAAATGTACGTTCACAACTTCTGCTCGGATGCTCATCGAAATACTTTGTCATGATTTCCTTGTCTTCCAGCTCTGTTCTCTTAAAAATAATATCTTTCATTCTATGCTCCAATTCAAAACTAGTAAAGAGCACATCCGACGAAGAAATTCCCCGACATTGTACTCATCGCAGTTCTCGTCCATCTGATAACTGTAATTTTTACTCTTCCGAGTATAGCACATTTTCTATACTCATTACAAGGCATGCCCCTAATATCATCTATGTGCTTTTTACTGCTCTGCCAAAAAACAAAGCTTCATAGCTGCAATATCTATGAAGCTTTAAGCGCTTTCTTCACAATCTCACTCATCAATTTGGAAGCTCCCAAAAGTGCTGCCGGATCTACTGTGAATTTAGAATTATGCGCTGGATATTTTCCCCCGGTCCCCACATGAAAAAATGCTCCCGGAACCAACTCCTGATAGCAGGAAAAATCTTCTCCTCCCATCTCCGGATGCTGCAAGGTTACATGGAATCCTTCTTCCATTGCTTCTTTTCGCACAAGTTCTGCCAGATCTGCATCATTGTTCGTTGCCGGACAGCCCGGGATCCATGTAAATTCCACCTGATAACCTTCCCGCTCCAGACCTTCAGCCTGTGCCTGCATCAGTTTCACAATCTGCTCACGCACTTTGGGATTAAATGTGCGAACGGTTCCTTCTAGCCTGGCGGTCTCTGGGATAATGTTCCAGCTTGTGCCTGACGTAAAACGAGTCACACTGATAACTGCCGTCTCCGTTGGACTGATTCTTCGGCTTACAATTTCCTGAAGACTTCCTACCAGTCTTGCTGCTGCCGGAATCGGATCCAGACCCGTCTGCGGGGCGCTTCCGTGGCATCCCATTCCTTTTACCGTATATAAGAACCGGTCTACCGCCGCTGAAAATGGACCTGGTGCAATTGCATGACATACTTCTACTGCGCACCTCTGCAATCCTGCCGGAGGCTATATCAGCTGGGGGATTGACTCCCTGCTGATATAACAAAAGGACGATTCTCCCTGCAAGCAGACTCCCACCACTTTCGAATAGCACGAACGCCCACTTCGATTCCGCTCTGCTCCATCTCAGTGCTCATTTGACTCACATAGATTAAAATAAGAGTACCTTGACTCTCGTGCTTCGCTATGAGGGCATGCACCCGCCCACCTCGATTCCGCTTTGCTTCTTCTCGGTGCTCGTTTGCATTCTCACACAATATAACAGAAGGACGATTAAACCTGCAAGCAGCCTCCCACCACTTCCGAATAGCACGAACGCTCACTTCGATTCCGTTTCACTTCATCTCAGTGCTCGTTTGACTCACATAGATTAAAATAAGAGCGCCCTGAACAATAAATTGTCCCTTGCGCTCTTATATTTAATCTGCGTTCGTGCTATTCGTCCATGTTTGCGAGTTTTTTGGCTTGATCGGCAGCGATGCAGGCATCGATGATTTCCTGTATATCGCCGTTCATGATCTTGTCTAGTTTGTATAATGTCAGACCTATACGGTGATCTGTGACACGTCCCTGTGGGAAGTTATAAGTACGGATTTTCTCAGAGCGGTCTCCTGTTCCGATCTGGCTCTTTCTTGCTTCTGCCTCTGCATCATGCTGCTTCTGACATTCCAAATCGTAGAGTTTTGCACGCAGAAGTGCAAATGCTTTTTCTTTATTCTGCAGCTGTGATTTCTCTGTCTGGCTGTAGATCACAATTCCAGTTGGATAGTGAGTCAGACGTACAGCGGAGTCTGTTGTATTGACACACTGTCCACCGTTTCCTGATGCTCTCATAACATCGATACGAATATCTTTCTCATCGATATGAACATCCACATCTTCTGCCTCCGGCATAACTGCTACTGTGATTGTTGATGTGTGGATACGTCCGCCACTTTCTGTCTCCGGCACACGCTGCACGCGGTGTACTCCGGATTCGTATTTCATCATAGAATATGCGCCCTGTCCATCAATCATAAATGTAACATTCTTCATACCACCGATTCCAATTTCTTCGCACTCTACCAGTTCCACTTTCCAGCGTTTACTCTCTGCATAATGCAGATACATACGATAAATTTCTGCAGCAAAAAGTGCTGCTTCATCCCCACCGGCACCAGCACGGATCTCAACTACTACGTTCTTGTCATCATTAGGGTCTTTTGGAAGCAACAGAATCTTAAGCTCATGCTCAAGCTCTTCTACTCTTGCTTTCGACTCATTCAACTCCTCTTTTGCAAGTTCTCGCATATCTTCGTCAGACTCTTCATTCAGAAGTTCCAGACTTTCTTCAATGTTCTGCTTGCATGCTTTATATTCTTTGTATGCTTCTACGATTGGTGTAAGCTCACTTTGTTCTTTCATGAGCTTACGGAAACGGTTTGGGTCACTTGCCACATCCGGTTCCTGAAGTTCGCTCAAGATTTCTTCTAATCGAATTAGCAGATCTTCTAATTTATCAAACATCTCTATCTCCTCCTGTTTACCTGCAATATTACTATAACTGCCATATACCGGCGCAAACATTAAACATAATCCTCACTTCGGTATTCTCTATCCTGACCAATGTCTCACATTTTTGTTCGACTTGAATTTTCTACAACTCTTTTATTGTACATGCCACACACTACACGGTCAAGTCCTGCCAGATCCTTTTTCACATATATATTGCAAAATCCTGCACTTTTCATAAGCTTTGATACATCTTCTGCCTGGTCATGACCGATCTCGAACATGAGCCATGCACCATCATTCAGATGTGAAATGCTTTCGCTTACAATTCTTCTGTAAAAGTAAAGTCCGTCTTCATGTCCGTCAAGCGCGATCCACGGATCATGAAGCTTTACTTCGTCCTCCAGTCCCTGGATCACTTCCGTTCTAATATATGGTGGGTTTGACACAATAAGGTCAAAACTTTCAGATACATTTTCAAAAATGTCACTCTGTACCCATATAACAGGAACCTTAAGTCTCTGAGCGTTCTTTTTTGCTACTTCAAGCGCATCTGCTGATATATCTGCGCCAACCGCTTTCACCCCTGTAATGTGCTTTCTTTCTGCCGCATACTTTAAAAGACTGATCGGTATACAGCCTGAACCAGTACACATATCCAGCACATACATATCCGGTCTTATCACTTTCAATGCTTCTTCCACCAGATTCTCTGTATCCTGTCTTGGGATAAGCACATGCTCATTAACAAGAAATTCATATCCCATAAACTCCTGACTTCCCGTAATATGCTGAAGTGGAATTCTTCGTGCACGCTTTTCCAGATATTCCCAATACCGTTTTGCTTCCTCTTCCGAAATATTTTTTTCCGGATTTCCATAGTAGGAAGCACGACTGATTCCAGTCACATATTCCAGTAAATACCATGCATCGATTTGAGCATCTGGTATCTGTCTGCTTTCCAGATACGCAGATCCTTCTTTATAAATCCTCTGCAGTTTTAAAGTTCTCTGCTTCATATGCTCTCCAATCAAATACTGCTTCTACTGCCTGTATTGCCACTTCAATCATTGAGTCGTCCGGTTCTTTCGTTGTCAGCTTCTGGATTGCAAGTCCTGGTCTGCTTAAAAGATTGATAATCGGATTCTCACTTCTTCCTGCAAGTTTCAGTACTTCATAAGAAATTCCTGCAATGACCGGAATCAGGGCAATTCTCACGATCACACGCATCAGCGGTGATTCCACCTGGATCAACATCAACAAAATAATACTGATTGCCAGTACGAAGAATAAGAAGCTTGTTCCACAGCGCTTATGCTGTCTGGAACTGATTCTGACATTATCAACGGTAAGCGGAAGTCCATGTTCAATGCAATTGATGCATTTGTGCTCCGCGCCATGGTACATAAATGTTCTCTGGATATCATCCATTCTTGAAATCAATGCAATATAGAGAATAAATATACCAATCCTCACAAATCCTTCCACTAATGTTCTCAAATGATACGATGGCATCAGTGGTTTTAATAATGAAGACAAAAAATACGGCAGAACCATAAATACTGCTACTGCAATTACCACAGATATTGCAACTGTCGCATTCATCATCCATTTTTCCTGTTTTTCCTTCTTTGCGATTTCTTCCTCTGTCAGTTCTTTTTCGCTTTTTACTTCCTCTTCGTCCGCATAAAATTCAGCTGAAAACATCAACGTCTTAATTCCCAGAACCATAGAATCTATAAAATTGAACACCCCTCTGATAAACGGAATCTTCGTTAAAGCTTTCCATTTGATCACACTGTGATATTCTTCCTTCTGTACAAAAATCTCTCCATCCGGTTTTCTCACTGCAACCGCATAGTCGTCTCCATGTCTCATCATAATTCCTTCAAGGACTGCCTGTCCCCCAATATTGGATGACTTCATATAATTGCTCTCCTCATATCTGATATAAATAGAAGAAAGGGTTGAGATTTAAAAAACCTCAACCCCGATAACCTTCGAACTTATTTCATTCCGTACTTCTTGTTGAACTTATCAACACGGCCACGAGCCTGAGTTGCTTTCTGCTGTCCTGTGTAGAACGGATGACATTTAGAGCAGATTTCTACGTGGATTTCTTTGCTTGTAGAACCTGTTACGAATGTATTCCCACAGTTGCAAGTTACAGTTGCCTGATAGTAATCTGGATGGATTCCTTCTTTCATGATTTTCACCTCTTCTTGTTTTATTCGTTTTACGCGCTTTCACGCGGCTAATATCTTTAAACAGCTATGTTAGCATAACATAGTTTTTTTCTAAATGCAAGTAATTTTCTAAATAAACTTTGTTTTTTTGACCATTTGGACAAATTCTACGTTATTTTTCGTGCGGTCAAACATATTCAGAATGCTGTCTACCGCTTCATCTGACTTCATTCCGTTTAATGCACGGCGCATAATATCTACTGCTTCCTGCTCCTCTTTCGTAAGAAGCAGATCCTCCCTCCGGGTTCCGGATTTCGGGATATCGATTGCCGGAAAGATTCTCTTTTCAGAAAGCTTCCGGTCAAGCACCAGCTCCATGTTACCGGTTCCTTTAAATTCTTCGTAGATGACATCATCCATCTTGCTTCCGGTATCTACAAGTGCGGTTGCGAGGATAGTAAGGCTTCCGCCCTCACGCATATTTCTCGCTGCACCAAAGAAACGTTTCGGCATATGAAGTGCTGCCGGATCAAGACCACCGGACAGGGTTCGTCCGCTCGGTGGAACAACCAGGTTGTATGCTCTTGCCAGACGGGTAATGCTGTCCAGAAGGATCACAACGTCTTTTTTGTGCTCGACCAGACGTTTTGCACGCTCGATTACCATCTCTGACACACGTTTATGATGCTCCGGAAGCTCATCAAATGTAGAATAAATGACTTCCACATTATCCCCTTCAATGGCTTCTTTGATGTCAGTTACTTCTTCCGGACGTTCATCGATCAGAAGGATCAGAAGATGGATCTCCGGATTGTTCTTCCTCATAGAAAGCGCCACCTGCTTTAACAGGGTTGTCTTACCTGCTTTCGGCGGTGATACGATCATGCCTCGCTGTCCCTTACCAATTGGAGAGATCAGATCCATAACACGCATTGCCGTGCTGCTCTTTCCCGCTTCCAGTCTGAGACGTTCATTTGGGAAAATCGGTGTCATATTTTCAAAGTTCATTCTGCGTGCTGCTTCTGCCGGAGACATTCCATTGATCTTGGTCAGATACAGAAGCGCACTGAATTTTTCGGACTGTATCTTTACTCTTGTATTTCCTGTCAGGATATCCCCTGTCTTCAGGCTGAATCTGCGGATCTGCGATGGTGATACATATACATCTTCATCGCCCGGCAGATAGTTCTGGGAACGGATAAATCCGTATCCATCCATGACTTCCAGAATTCCATTCACCGTACGTCCACTGTCAAGCTGTTCAATATCTGCAGTTCCGGCTTTTTCGGATTTTACTTCCTCCTTCGCCTCTTTTATTGAATCTTTGTCATCTTCTTCCAGCATAAGATCGATCAGATCTGCTTTTTTCAACGTTGAAATTCCGCGAAGTCCGCGCGTTTTTGCCACCTCTTTTAACGTAGAAAGAGGCAGGGACTCATATTTTTCTCTCGTCATATGTTCTATATTCCTCCTTTATTCCAATTACTTTTCTTATCCAAAAAAATATTAAACTTTTAACATTGGGAAATCTTGTCTGAACTGACTAATTTGCTTTTGATAAACCCAAGTATACAACATTTTGCACAAAATGGAAAGAAGTTTTTTGATTTGCTTTCATATCAGAAGAATGTTATCATAAAAGAGCAGCAAAACTGTAATCAAAGGAGGACGTATGAAAATGTCAGCAATCGAACAAGCACTTGAAATGCATGAAAAATGGAATGGAAAAATTGAAACTACTGCAAAGTCACACGTAAACTCTCGTGAAGACCTCGCAATCGCATATACACCAGGCGTTGCCGAGCCATGCAAGGTCATTGCAAAGGACCCGGATGCAGCCTACAAATACACGATGAAAGCCAACACGATCGCTGTAGTATCCGACGGTAGTGCCGTTCTCGGACTTGGTAACATCGGAGCCAAAGCCGCCATGCCTGTTATGGAAGGAAAAGCAGTTCTTTTCAAAGAATTCGGCGGAGTCAACGCAGTTCCGATCTGCCTGGATACCCAGGATACAGAAGAGATTATTAAGACCGTTGTCAATATTGCACCTGCTTTCGGCGGAATCAACCTGGAAGATATCTCTGCCCCGCGCTGTTTTGAGATTGAGAGCCGTTTAAAAGAACTTCTTGATATCCCTGTATTCCACGATGACCAGCATGGAACCGCCATCGTCGTTCTGGCAGGTATCATCAACGCCCTTAAAGTAACTGGCAAGAAAAAAGAAAACTGTAAGATCGTTGTAAATGGTGCCGGAAGCGCCGGAGTTGCAATTACAAAGCTTCTTCTTACCTACGGCTTCCCGAAAATCACTATGTGTGATATCAACGGAATCATCTCTGCTGATTCACCGAACCTGAACTGGATGCAGAAAGAAATGACCAAAGTGACCAACCTTGACCATGAGACCGGCACACTTGCTGATGCACTCAAGGGTGCTGATATCTTCGTCGGTGTATCTGCCCCGAACATTGTTTCCCAGGAAATGGTTGCTTCTATGAATAAGGATGCGATCCTTTTCGCAATGGCAAACCCGGTACCGGAGATCATGCCGGATCTTGCAAAAGCTGCAGGCGCAAAAGTTGTCGGAACCGGACGTTCTGACTTCCCGAACCAGGTCAACAACGTTGTCGCTTTCCCTGGTATCTTTAAAGGTGCATTAGAAGGACGTGTGCCACAGATCACCGAAGAGATGAAGCTTGCCACAGCAAAAGCAATCGCTGGACTGGTTCCGGATGAAGAGCTTAACGAGAACAATATTCTTCCGGAAGCTTTTGACCCACGCGTATCACAGATTGTAAGCGAAGCTGTCAAAGCTCTGATTTAATCTTATGAATACAAGGACCCATGATAGCAATCGCCCGCAGGAAATATCCTGCGGGCTTACTTACAAAAAAGAAAATCCCCGGCGCTGGGGAGAACGGCGCTACTATGCACTGGACTACTATCTGAAACAGAATTTCGGTGAGAAACTGTACAAGATTTCTTTAAACGGAGGCTGTTCCTGTCCGAACCGGGACGGAACCTGCGGCACACGCGGTTGTATCTTCTGTAGCGAAGGCGGATCCGGCGATTTTGCCGCTTCTTCTTCTCTTTCTGTTGCCGATCAGCTTGCCTATGGAAAAGACCTTGTCCGCCCCAAATACAACGGGCACAGCTATATCGCCTATTTTCAGGCATATACCAATACCTATGCACCAGTCTGTCATCTGCGCCGGATCTTTACCGAGGCGATTTCTGATCCGGAAGTACGCATTTTATCTATCGCAACCCGTCCGGATTGCCTTTCACCTGAAATCCTTACACTGCTTGCCGAACTAAATGCCATTAAACCGGTCTGGGTAGAGCTTGGACTTCAGACGATCCACGAACGCACTGCCAACTGGATGCGCCGTAGTTATCCACTTCCCGTCTTTGAGCAGGCGGTCCATTCCCTTCATGCGATTGGGGTACAGATCATCACCCACGTAATTTTATTTCTTCCGGGAGAATCTGAAGCAGATATGCTTGCAACCATCCATTATCTGAACACTCTTCCGATTGACGGAATCAAGCTGCAGCTTCTCCACGTTCTGAAGCATACCGATCTGGCAGATCTTTACAGGCAGGAACCTTTTTATATTCCAGATATGAACGCTTATTTTCATCTGCTTGGAAAATGTATCGCTTCGCTCCGTCCGGATATTGTCATTCACCGTCTGACCGGTGACGGACCAAAATCTCTTCTTATCGCACCGCTCTGGACCGGCAATAAACGGTTAGTACTCAATCAGATGCAGCGCTATTTAAAAGAGCAGAATCTCTGGCAGGGGAAAGAATATACTACATTTTAAGGAGGCAGCCCTATGGCAGAAGCATTTACACTTTATAAACTCATCATTCTATACATGCTGGACAAAGTTGATTTTCCTCTGACCAACTCCCAGATTTCTGAATTTGTCCTGGATAAAGGATATACCGATTATTTCAAACTCCAGCAGGCTCTTTCTGAACTTACGGACGGTGGTCTCATCCTGAAAGAATCCACTCACAACCGCACTCTTTTCCATCTGACGGAGGATGGTGCGGAGACGGTTCATCTCTTCCGGGATAAGATTTCAAAATCTATCCAAGATGACATCGACCACTTTTTACAGGCAAAACAGTATGACCTGAAAAATGAAGTTTCCGTCAAAGCAGATTACAAGAAAAATGCGGCGGAAGAATACTCCGTGCGCTGCCAGGTCTTTGAAAATCACGAACCACTGATCGATCTGACACTTTCTGTGCCGACCGAAAAAGAAGCGGCGGCAATCGCACTCAACTGGCAAAAGAAAAATCAGGTTGTCTATGCGTGGTTGATGGCTCAGTTGTTGTGATGGGGGAAAGACAGTTCGCAATTCAGGGTTGTGATCGGGCAAGGATACAAAATAACCCCAACTGATTCCGTTGTGCTAACCATTCCGATGAGCCACTTAGGGCGAAAATCGTGTTCAGCAGAGGCTTCCACGATTTTTGCGTCTCATCTCCATAGCACAACAATCGAATCTGTTGGGGTTATTTTGTATCCTTGCCCGTTTTCTACTGTATTGGTGCGAACCTGGATTTTCGCCCCAGCACAATGTGGGGTTCGTTCGTTTTTTGGTATCGCTGGTTTGTAAGTAAACCAATGTCTCTCCACTACAAATATCAAATCTACATCGTTAATTAGGCACATCTTAACCAGATCATTGAAAATTTATGAATACCAGGTCTGCTCCAAAAGAGCTGAATCCCGGGCGCGGACAGAAAACAAATGGATAAGGATTCCATGTTTGTGCTATGGAGATGAGACACAAAAATTGTGGAAGCCTTTGCTGACACAATTTTCGCCTTAAGTGGCTCATCGGAATGGTCAGCACAAAGGAATCCGCTCCATTTGTTTTCTGTCCGCGCCCGACCACAACCTGCAAAAAAGCAGACCGTCCCATATTCCGATCTGCCTAAATAACCACCACAAAACTGATGAATTTCCTTTCTTCTATTTTCTCCATTCCCACCGTAATTTCTCCGTGGTAACGGTTCACGAGCATCTTCGCATTATAAAGTCCCAGTCCATGCTTTTTCTCATCTTCTTTGGTGGTGAATCCTTTTTCAAAGAAATGACTGATCTCACCAAGTCCGATTCCTTCTACCGGATTCTTTATCGTGAAGATAAGCTTATCATTCTGGGAATCAATTTCAATCAGTACCTGATTTTTTTCTTCGGTACAGGCTTCGTATGCATTGTCGATCAGGGTTCCCACAATCTCAATCAGGTGATGTTCGGAGATTCCGGATACGATTTCTTTATTCCATACCCGGATATCGGTCTGGACATATTCCGGTGCACGGACAATTTTACTGTAGATGAATCCTGCCAGGATTTTATCGCTGATCTTCAGAAGCGGAAGATATTTCCTGCTGTCATCTTCCCGGGCTATTCCAGTGATATAAGCGGACTGCTTTGCTACCAGCTCTTCATAATTGTCGATGGTCAGATGCATATTCAGGATTGCATTCAGATGATTGTCAAATTCATGCTGTTTGGCACGGATTTCTTTGACCAGTTCTTCCAGCGGAATCAGATAGTTCTGATAAAGCCGCAGTTCATTTTCCTTCTGACGTATCAGTACATAATTACTTCGCCAGTCCACAATTCCCCAGATTACAACGATCACCATCAGAACAAACATGATAAACACCCGGTAATCGAAGGTACCGCTGATCAGAAAATCCACGATCAGATAGACTGATACCATAAGTGCCATTACGCAGAAAATACGATATAGAAATTTGCGTACCCAATCAGCCATTTAACAGTCCTCCGATCACCGATTTGTATGTCACACCGATTTCCACCGTATCCGGACAGTTTTTGATCCGGATGATCCGGTTGACGGTATCGTAATATTCAACTTCATTTTTATTGACCGCATACATCCGATGGCACTGTGTAAACATCCCTTTTGGCATCTTAAGCAGCATCTGTCTGAGAGTCACATAAGGGACATCCCAGTTCTCCGTCACGAGATGCAGTCTTGTTCCTCTCGGTATCGCTTCCAGATAACGGATATCCTCGCATTTCAGCTGATAATTGATCCCGTCTTTTTTCACAACAATCACCGGTGGTTTCTCCCTACTCTCTTTTTCCAGCACCTTCTGAACAACCTCTTCCACCTGCTCCCTGCGAAATGGCTTCATAATATACTGGTAACAGTGCAGCTCCCGGTAAGCCTGCATTTCCATATTGCCAATGGCAGTCACCATCACGATCGGGGTAAATGTATATTCAAACCTCTCCCGTATCTCTCTTGCGAACAAAATCCCACCGATATCCTCCCGGTCTTCGCCACTTAGATTTACATCCAAAAGGAAAAGACCATACCGGATTTCCTGATCCAGCAGGTCTTTTGCCTCTTTTAGGGAAGATGCCTTGTGGATGCGGATATCATCCGAATATGCGGTAAGAATCTCTAACAACGCCTGAAGCGAAGCCGGTTCATCTTCCAGGATCAATACCTCCGTCATCTTTTTGTCACCTTTCCTCTCTTTTCTTTTATCTGATTAGCTTTAATCTTCTTTGATCACTTCTTTGGCACTTTTTACAAGTCCTGCAAGTGACTGCAGTTCTGACGGAATAATGATCTTTGTTGCCTTGCCGTCTGCTGCCTTTTCAAATGCTTCCAGACTCTTGATGGTAAGCACTGCCTGATCTGCACCTGCTTCACGGATGAAACGGATACCGTCTGCATTTGCCTGCTGTACTTTAAGGATGGCTTCCGCTTCACCTTCAGCCTCTTTGATCCTCTTTTCTTTTTCTGCTTCTGCCTGGAGGATCGCTGCCTGTTTTTCAGCTTCCGCTTTTAGGATCACAGATTCTTTTTCACCTTCTGCAACAAGGACAGTAGATTTCTTTTCACCTTCTGCACGGAGAATGGCTTCACGTCTTTCACGTTCTGCTTTCATCTGTTTCTCCATTGCATCCTGGATTGCTGCCGGCGGAATGATATTTTTCAGTTCTACACGATTGACTTTGATTCCCCATGGATCCGTTGCCACATCCAGAGATGCGCGCATCTTCGTATTGATCGTCTCTCTTGATGTCAGTGTCTGGTCAAGTTCCAGATCACCGATGATGTTACGAAGAGTGGTCGCTGTCAGATTCTCGATTGCCATGATCGGGTTCGCTACTCCGTAGCAGAACATCTTCGGATCTGTAATCTGGTAGAATACAACGGTATCGATCCGCATGGTTACGTTATCCTTTGTGATAACCGGCTGCGGTGCAAAATCAACTACCTGCTCTTTTAAGTCTACTCTTCTTGCCACACGTTCAATGATCGGCAGTTTAAAATGAAGTCCTACACTCCATGTTGCCTGATATGCACCAAGACGTTCGATAACCAGTGCCTTTGCCTGTGGCACGATCTTGATGCAGGAAGTCAGAAGCAATAATGCGATCACAATAATAATTACTAAAATAATAAGTCCCATCATCTTTTAGTCCTCCTCATATTTTTGTACGATTAACTTTACTCCGGATATGTTGACGACCTTCGCCAGTGTCCCCGGTTCCAGGATCACGTCATCCTGTTCGGATCTTACCGTCCACTCCGTACCATTTACCACTGCCATACCGGTCTGCCCGATGTTATCTACCTTCTGGCTGATCCGGATCGTCTTTCCGATGATTCCTTCATAGTTCGTCTTCAGACGGCGGGTATTGATGAACCGCATTGCAAATGGTCTGGTAAATACAAGCAGTAAAATTGTCACAACAAAAAACGTAACCACCTGTCCGGCAAACGGTACATCCAGAATATTCAGGATCAGTGCCGCCAGCGCACCTCCTGCTCCCCAGATCGTTGTAAGTCCCACCGTTATGATCTCGATCACCAGAAGTACTACCAGAAGAACCAGCCATGCAATTGTGATATAGCTGTCCTGAACTGCTCCCATATTCTTCACTCCTTTCTGCTTACCGTTATGGTAGCAGAGTGTCTGTGGCAAATCAATCCTTTCTGCGTGAATGCAGTGATTTTCTGTGCGAATCTCGTTGTTCCCTTTCGTGTCAGTCCTTTTTACAGTTGACGCATGAGTAGCCGCTTCTTTTTTGCCAACCGGGAATCATCAGGTCACTTTACGCCTCATCCCTGATCCGTTTCATATGCGCTTTGATCGTTTTTTCATAACCGTTGTCACTCGCTTCATAGAACACCGCATCCCGGATCTCATCCGGCAGATACTGCTGTTTTACATAGTGATTCGGATAATCATGCGCATATTTGTAACCGATTCCGTGTCCTAACTTTGCAGAACCTTTATAATGTGCATCCTGCAAATGTACCGGAACGGTTGTCTTATATTTTTTCACATTATCCATCGCCGCAAAGACTGCATTGCATGCCGAATTGCTCTTCGGTGCTGTCGCCACGTAAAGAACCGCTTGCGACAGAATGATCTGTGCCTCCGGCATTCCGATCCGCTCCACCGCCTGCGCTGCGCTGACCGCTACATTCAGTGCCATCGGATCTGCATTTCCCACATCTTCCGATGCACAGATCATGATCCTGCGGGCGATAAATTTGATATCCTCCCCCGCATACAGCATCTTCGCCAGATAATACACCGCCGCATCCGGATCGGAACCGCGCATACTTTTGATAAATGCAGAAATCGTATCGTAATGGTTATCCCCGGTCTTATCATATCGCACAACCCGCTTCTGTATACATTCCGATGCAACATCCAGCGTAATATGGATCTGACCGTCCTCACTTTTCGGTGTTGTGAGGATTCCAAGCTCCACTGCATTGAGAGCAGACCGGGCATCTCCGCCGGCAAGGTCCGCAAGGAAATGCAGGGCATCCTCCTCGATCACCGCATGGTAACTTCCCATTCCTTTTTTCTCATCCTGCACCGCTCTTAAGATCAGCGTCTCCACTTCCTCCTGCGACAGCGGACGCAGTTCAAAAATGCTTGATCTGGAAAGAAGCGCTCCATTCACTTCAAAGTACGGATTCTCCGTCGTCGCCCCGATCAGAATGATCGTGCCGTCTTCGACAAACGGAAGCAGATAATCCTGCTGTCCCTTGTTAAAACGGTGAATCTCATCGATGAAAAGGATCGTCCGCTTCTGGTACATCCCTTTCAGCTCTTTTGCTTTGTTCACCACTTCTTCCATATCCTTCTTCCCGGCAACCGTAGCATTAATCTGGGTAAATTCTGCACTTGTAGTATTGGCGATCACCTTTGCAAGCGTCGTCTTTCCGGTTCCCGGAGGACCGTAAAAGATGACGGAGCTTAATTTGTCCGCTTTGATCGCACGGTACAGAAGCTTGTCCTTTCCGATAATGTGCTGCTGTCCAACTACCTCATCCAGAGTCGTTGGACGCAGTCTGGAGGCAAGGGGCGATTCTTTCTCCTTTGTCGTCTCCCGCATATAATCAAATAAATCCATCAAAACCTCTCCTTTAATCCAGCAGCAATTCATCGACTGTCACAAATTCGTATCCTTTTGCCTGCATGATATCAATAATACGAAGTGCCGCCTTCGCCGAAGACAAATAACAGTCATG
>ERZ826396.1729-NODE-1729-length-21910-cov-3.392862_pt1 | contig 21910 bp, 21 predicted proteins | sample MGYA00519926_ERZ826396 | MGnify/ENA primary metagenome ERZ826396 (study PRJEB31778, sample SAMEA3449230) | human gut metagenome | biome: human gut; feature: human-associated habitat; material: faeces | place: United Kingdom | collected 2010/2012 ... | reverse complement strand
CACAGGAAACTGTGCAAAACATCAGAGAGCTCTTACAGTAGCAATCAAGAGAGCAAGACATATCGCTTTAATGCCATACGTTCAGGACTAAGAAATGCAGAGGCTAAAATCTCAGAAAAGAGGTTTTGGTCTCTTTTTTTGTCTATTTGTCAAAGGCTGGGGAAAAAGAAGCTCCCTTGCAGTTCGGTGTAAAAGTACATTTTGTATGAGAAAGAACAGCTTTCTCAAGTTTGTATTATCTAAATAATATTCGCTATTGAAATGAATGACAGATAAGTCTATAATAAATCCATATAACTCGAAAAAATCAGACAACTGCAAAATGTACAGGAGGTACTGTGTATGGTGAAATTATATAATCAAGGAGTGTATCTGCTAAATGGGTCAGAGATTGTGCCAGATGGAGCAGATGCTGTAAGGGAGATAGAAGGCAAGGTGGGGCATGTTGTTTCCAAAGAGGAAGCGGCAAAGGAGACTATTGCATACCGCATTCTGAAGGAGCACAATACGTCTCCGGATATGGAGCACCTCAGAATCAAATTTGATAAACTGACTTCGCACGACATCACTTTTGTGGGAATTATTCAGACGGCAAGGGCATCGGGACTGGAACGGTTTCCGATACCGTATGTGTTGACGAATTGTCATAACAGTCTGTGTGCGGTCGGTGGGACGATCAATGAAGATGATCATATGTTTGGACTGACTTGCGCGAAGAAGTATGGAGGAGTGTATGTTCCACCGCATCAAGCGGTAATCCATCAGTATGCAAGGGAAATGCTTGCAGGCGGAGGCAAGATGATCCTCGGCTCTGACAGCCATACACGCTATGGTGCACTCGGTACAATGGCAATTGGCGAAGGAGGACCGGAGCTTGTCAAGCAGCTGCTGAATAAAACATATGACATCCGCATGCCAGAGGTGATCGCGGTATATCTGGATGGACAGCCTTCAGTCGGTGTGGGGCCACAGGATGTAGCGCTTGCGATTATCAAGGCGACTTTTGCAAACGGATATGTGAATAATAAAGTCATGGAATTTGTAGGACCGGGAGTAGAGAAATTAAGTGCGGATTTCCGAATCGGAATTGATGTGATGACGACAGAAACGACATGTCTGTCTTCTATCTGGAAAACAGATGCTGTCATAGAGGAGTTTTTTGAGATCCACGGAAGAAAAGAGGATTTTGAGAAGCTTTCTCCAGGTGAGACAGCTTACTATGACGGAATGGTATATGTAGATCTTGACAAGGTTGAGCCGATGATCGCGATGCCGTTCCATCCAAGCAATGCCTATACAATCCGCGAACTGAATCAGAATCTGAGCGAGATTCTTCATGATGTGGAGCAGAAAGCGCTGGTAAGTCTTGGAGGAGATGTGAATTTCACATTGCAGGATAAGGTGCGGAACGGAAAGCTTTATGTGGAACAGGGCATCATCGCCGGATGTGCAGGTGGAGGATTTGAAAATATCTGTGCTGCTTCTGAGATTCTTTCAGGATGCGGAATCGGAGCAGATGAGTTTACACTCAGTGTGTATCCGGCAAGTACACCGATCTACATGGAGTTGGTGAAGAATGGGGCTGTTGCAAAACTGATGGAAGCCGGGGCGGTTGTGAAGACAGCATTTTGCGGTCCGTGTTTCGGTGCAGGGGATACCCCGGCAGATGGGGCGCTCAGCATCCGGCATTCTACAAGAAACTTCCCAAATCGGGAGGGATCAAAATTACAGAGTGGACAGATTGCTTCTGTAGCTTTGATGGATGCAAGATCGATTGCGGCAACTGCGGCGAATAAGGGATACCTTACATCGGCGGCAGATATGATGGACAGAGAATATCAGATGCCGAAGTATCATTTTGATAGTAATATTTATGCGAATCGTGTCTTTGACAGTAAAGGAATTGCAGATCCGTCAGTCAAGATTAAACTTGGACCAAACATTAAAGACTGGCCGGAGATGCCGCCGCTTCCGGAACATCTCCTTTTGAAGGTAGTATCAGAGATTCATGACCCAGTCACGACGACTGACGAACTGATTCCGTCTGGAGAGACTTCCTCCTATCGGTCCAATCCGCTTGGATTGGCAGAATTTGCCTTGTCGAGAAAAGATCCAGCATATGTAGGCAGAGCGAAGGAAGTACAGAAGGCACAAAAAGCAATTGAGCAAGGACAATGTCCGCTGGAAGTGTTGGAAGAGCTGAAGGATGTGATGGAAGTTGTGCGCAGGAGATATCCGCAGGCAGGTGAGGGGACACTTGGAATCGGAAGTACGATATTTGCAGTGAAGCCGGGCGACGGATCTGCGAGAGAGCAGGCAGCCTCCTGTCAGAAAGTACTTGGCGGATGGGCAAATATTGCAGAAGAGTATGCTACCAAGCGCTATCGCTCAAACTTGATCAACTGGGGTATGCTCCCGCTTTTGACAGACGAAAAGGAAGAACAACTATCGTTTCACAATGGAGACTATATTTTCTTCCCGGATATTTTAGAAAAAATCAAACAAAAGGAAAATAAGATTACAGCTTACATTGTAAAAGATGATCTGGTGGAGGTCACATTCCGGTTGGGAGAAATGACGGAGAATGAGCGAGAAATCATCCAGAAAGGCTGTCTGATCAACTATTACAGGGACCAGAACAGGTAAGTGCTATAGGATCCTGATTAGATTATGAGGAGAAAAAACAGATGAAAGAGAAGTTATATACGATTCCGGTAAATGATGCGTTTCGGGAGGACTGTGAATGTCCTCTCTGCAGTATTTACCACAAGCTGGAACAGGATGCTCTTGAATATACACTGCGTCCATCTACTTATATGGTAAGTGAGCGCAGGGAAGAGAGTGATAAAGTAGGATTTTGCAAAAGACATGCAGCGATGTTAAATGAGATGCCGGATCGGCTGGGGCTTGCACTGATCTATAAGACGCATATGGATTCTTTTATCAAGGAAATTGAACAAAGGCAGAAAGAACCGGTAAAGCAGGCATCGTTTTTCAAGAAAAAGACAGAAGCCTCAGGATTGGCTGCTTATATCGGGCAGTTGGAGAAATCCTGCTTTGTCTGCGAGAAGATCGAGAAAACTTTCCATGATTATTTAGGTACAATCTTTCATCTGTATAAGAAGGAGGAAGAATTCCGGAAATTGTTTGCCTCCTCGAAAGGATTTTGTACAAAACATTACGGGATGCTGTATGAGATGGCGCCGGAAAGACTTGGCGGCGCTTTGCTGGATTCCTTTATCAGTGAATTGAATCAGCTCTATCTGGAAAATATGAAGCGCGTGCGGGATGACCTTAGCTGGTTTGTCGATAAGTTTGATTATCGATTTAAGGACGAACCGTGGAAAAATTCCAAAGACGCGCTTCCAAGAACTTTGACAAAAGTAAACGGCTTATAAAAGCAGAGCTTTCAACCGCTTCTGGATCGTAAGACCGGCGAAGAGGGCAATCAATATTTTTGTAATATCAAAAAAGAGATAAGGAACTACTCCGATCATCAGACCTTCTGCAAAGGATAGGTGGAGTTGTACACAGAGCCAGACAGTTCCAAACAGATAGTTTACTGCGGAGCCGAGCAGCATTCCAATCAAGATGACTGCAGGTTTTTTTAAGAATCGCTCTGCAATCCACCCGGAGAGGATTGTGAGAAAGATCATTCCGACAAGGTAGCCTCCGGTCGGTCCTGCGAGTTTTCCGAGACCTCCTGCGAATCCGGAGAAGACAGGAAGACCAATAGCTCCGAGGAGAAGATAGACGAGGTAGCTTACAGTGGCGGCTTTCCATCCCAGTATAAAGATACTGATGTATAAGACCAGGTTGGTCAGAGAGAGGGGAACCGGGCTAAATGGCAGCGGGATGGAAAGCGGCGCTAAAATACAGGTGATTGCGGTAACAAGTGCAATCCGTACAAGCAGGTGCGTTCTGACTTGTGGATGTTTGGTAGTTGCTGAAGGTATTGGATTCATAAGTGTTGTAAGTTCCTTTCTTTTGCTAAAATTTATGGAGATCAAATATATTGTGTATCCCATATGAAGCATATTATAATTTGAGGAAAACTAAATGTCAACATATTTAAAAATAAAGTTAACAATTAAAACCGGAAGTGTATGTCCAAAAGTCTATGACGGAATAGAAATAAAATTAATTGATAATAAAATCAAAAATAAGATAAAAACAGAAAATATAATTATATAAAAAGAAAAATAAAAAAACATATAAAAAACTGTTGACAAAACAGAAAATATAATGTATTATAAACTCAACAAAAGAAATCCAAAGAAATTAAAAAAGTAATTTTCATACAAAATTTTCTAAAGATTCTAGAAGAATTTGAATATGACAAGTAGACGGAAAAGGAACTTTTGAAAATATTTCAGATAACTGGAAGCGGATACTTGAATATAAAAGAAAAAATGAGAGTTTTGATTTATGAAGACTTAAAGAGATTTCAGAGGATAGATGATCGGAAGGAGGCTGTTACCATTGGATATGACATCGTTTACAATTCAATATGTGAGTGGTCGGGCAAATAAAAGTTCCTGCGAGAACGGCCTTTATCATAGATAGTTCGATGATGAAAAAATAATGAAGAAAGTAATCGGAGAAAGAAAAGCTACCATATGATTTAGAATTGCAGAACATATTGAATAAAGAAAATAGACCACAGAAGTTCGGAGAGTTTAGAGGATGTGTAAAGAAACATCTAATAAAAAATCAGAAACAATATATAATCGGTACAGAGAGAATTAATTTTATATGAGTAGCGAAAAGGGTATTGATATGAAATGATTTGAAGGAGGAAAGCAATCCGATTATAAAAAACGAACGAGAAATGGTATCGAAGATTTGGAAATCGGAGACCTTAAGAAAAATCGAAATCAATTAAAGATTGATTATGAAAAGAATGAAGGCCGGCAGGAACAGAAAGTGTTAGCTTCTCCGCTGAGAATAAATAGAATGGATAAGGATAAGATTTAGATAGCCATTATAATTTCAAAGAAAATTATAATGGCTATTTTTTTGACAGAATGGAGTTGGTGTGATAAACTATGATAGTATTGGAGTAAGCAAATATAAGAATGGGAAGTAAATTATAATAGATGAGGTGATTGTATTGGATAAATATGAATATCGCGTAAAGACAGAGCAGATGCTCGAGTATATGGAACAAAAAGCATATGGGAAGGCGATGGAGATTGCAGATACGATTGATTGGCGTAAAGTAAAGAATGCGTCTATGCTCTGTTCTGTAAGTGAGATTTACGAGCAGAATGAAAAGTATGAAAAAAGCCGCGATGTCCTATTCATCGCATATGATCGCACCCCGGGAAGTAGAAAGATTATATACCGGCTTGGAATTTTAGCTCTCAAGCTGGGAGAGCCATCGGAAGCGATGGACTGCTATGAGGAATTTGTATCAGTCGCACCGAAAGATCCGAACCAGTATATTTTACGTTATAAGATTCTGAAAGCACAGAATGCTCCAATTACACAGCAGATTGAAGTACTGGAAGAATTTAAGAAAGCAGAATATATAGAGAAGTGGGCGTACGAGCTTGCAAAATTGTATGATGAGGCAGGGATGATCACGGAATGTCTGGAAGAGTGCGATGATCTGATTCTTTGGTTCAGTGAAGGGAAATATGTGTATCAGGCCATGGAACTGAAGATGAAGTATAAGCCTTTGACACCTTTACAGCAGGAGAAATACGATCAGAAACCTGACGGACCGATGACGCCGAGCCAGAAGTTTGTTCAGAAATTAAGAGAGAACCAGTTGGATACGTCTACTGCAACGATTCCGACTGGAGAAGTGAAGGAAGCAATAAAGGAACCACAGCTTCAAAAGCAAGTGACAGGTCAGATGAAGATTGAAGAAATCCTTGCAAGCTGGGAAGAAAAGCAGAAAGAAGTCATGGAAGTCATCGAGCAGAAACGTCAGGAAGCAGAGGCAGACAAGGAGATTGTGGAACTGAAGTCCGAACCGGAAGCAGCAACTCCGGAGGATGTTCGCCGACTGATGGAAGAGCTGGAAGGAAAGAAAGAGGATGAAGCTTTAGAGGAAGCATCTGCTTCAGAGCCTATGGAAGAGGAAGCGGAACCGGAAGTCATCGAGGAACCAATTGAAGAGCAGACATTTGCAGAAGAAGATTTTGAAGAATGTTTTGATGATGAGATTGATGAGGAACTCGAAGAGTTTGAAGAACTGGACATTCCTGAATGGGATGAACAGGAGATGGAGGCGATGACAGAAGGTCCGGTGGAGGTGATCGAAGAATCTGAGGAGGAAGTGATCGAGGAACCGGAGAGTATTTTTGAAGAGATGTCGGAAGAGGATGCTGCTCAGGTGCTGTCGGAAGAATCGGAAGTACATGAGGAGACAGAACTGTACGAAGAGGAAGAAATTTCGAAAGATCTGTCAGAAGGACAAGAAGAGATGGATCCGGAAGACGATGATGAAGACAGCTTTGATCCGAATGATTTTGAAGAAGTAGAAGATGGATATGATATCCGTGACTTTGAAGAGGAAATAGCAGCTTTTGAAAGAGAGAGAAAGGAATCGGAGGAGGACGACGACGATGATTTTGACCTTCTGAATGAGACGATCCCTCTTTCGAGAATTGAAGTGGCAAAAGCGGCAGCAACTGGTAAGACAGGAAAGATTCCAGTAGATGAGATTGCAAATGCACTGGGAGCTACGGGAACTTTTGGACAGGGAACAACCGGATTTACTGTTCAGGCAAAATATGATCTGGAAGCACAGAGTGAAGTGGGACTTCGTGCCGGATTGACAGAAGAGCAGAAGAAATTATTCTCTTATTTTGTACCAGTAAGAGGAATGAGCGAACAGCTGGTAGATGTTTTAGAACAGGATAAGCAGTGTACGAATCGACAGGGAACGTCAAAGACAGGAAACTTGCTGATCATTGGGCGAAAAGGTTCCGGTAAGACGGTTCTGGCTGTGGATGTGGTAAAAGCAATTCAGAAACAGAGAAAATTAAAGCAGGGAAAAGTAGCGATTATTACCGGAGATTCTCTGAATAAGAAAAAGATCAAAGAGATCGTATCGAAGTTATATGGAGGCGCTCTGATCATTGAGAAGGCCGGAAGAATGAATGAAAAGACAGTTCAGCGGTTGAATAAGGCTATGGAGAGAGATACCGGAGAGCTTCTGATTGTTTTGGAGGAGCAGAGAAAGCCTTTGGATCGTCTGTTATCTTCTAATAAAGAATTCAGAAGAAAATTCACCTCTCGTCTGGAAGTGCCGATCTTTATCAATGATGAGCTTGTTACATTTGGTCAGACATATGCAAAGGAAAATGGATTCAAGATTGATGAAGTAGGTATTCTCGCACTGTACAGCCGGATCGATATGCTCCAGAGAGAGGATCATGTTGTGACAGTAGCGGAAGTCAAAGAGATCATGGACGAGGCGATTGAACATGTGCAGAAGACAAATGTCAAGAAAATCGTCAAGAGAGTGTTAGGAAAAGGAAGAGATGACGCAGACCGCGTGCTCTTGTCTGAGAAAGATTTCAATATATAAGACGGGAAAGAGTCTGGATACAAAAGAAAAAGGTAATTTTTCAAGAAAAAAAGAGAAAATTTTTGGAGAAAAATTACAAAAAAAGAGTTTTGACAAGGTGAAAAATTGTCAAAACTCTTTCTTTTTGTATGGGTCTAAAGTATAATGAAAGAAATATCAGTAAATGGACTGGAAAGGTGAATGATATGGGAAAAGCAATGAAAAAGAATACGAAAATGTCGTATGAAATAGGAGAGCTGGATCAATATCTGTTTGGACAGGGTACACATTATGAAATTTATAAAAAGCTAGGTGCGCACAAAGCAAAGAAGGGAAAGAAAGAAGGAATCTATTTTGCAGTATGGGCACCTCATGCACAGGAGGTATCTGTCATCGGTGAGTTTAATCAGTGGGATCGAACAGCCAGTCCGATGGAGCGACACGAACCTCTTGGAATTTATGACTGTTTTGTGCCGGAAGCAAAAGAAGGGATGCTGTATAAGTTCTGCATTCGGACACAAGAAGGAGAGTATTTATACAAGGCAGATCCATTTGCAAATTATGCGGAAGTAAGACCAGGTACCGCTTCCAGAATCGTGGATATCGAAGATTTGAAGTGGACAGACAGTAAGTGGATGAAAGACAGAGAAACCTGGGATCACAATCATGAGCCGGTGTCGATTTATGAGGCACATATCGGTTCCTGGAAGCGTCATCCGAGGGAAGAGGAAGATGGATTTTATACTTACCGGGAATTTGCCCACGAGGCTGCCGCCTACATAAAAGAGATGGGATATACACATATTGAACTGATGGGGATTGCAGAGTATCCATATGATGGATCCTGGGGATATCAGGTGACCGGGTATTACGCACCGACTTCCCGCTATGGAACACCGGAAGATTTTGCGTATATGATCAATTATTTCCACAGGAATAAGATTGGGGTAATCCTCGACTGGGTTCCGGCACATTTTCCGAAAGATGCACATGGCCTCGCAAATTTTGATGGGGCACCATTGTTTGAATATGCAGATCCCAAGCAGGGAGAACATCCGGACTGGGGTACGAAGATTTTTGATTATGGCAAGGCAGAGGTAAAGAACTTTCTGATTGCCAATGCACTGTTCTGGGTGGAAAAGTTCCATGTGGATGGGCTTAGAGTGGATGCGGTTGCCTCGATGCTTTACCTGGACTATGGAAAGGAAGATGGACAGTGGATTGCCAATAAATATGGTGGAAATCAGAACCTGGAGGCGATAGAATTTTTCAAGCACTTAAATTCCGTTGTGCTTGGAAGGAATCAAGGGACGATGATGATTGCAGAAGAGTCGACAGCATGGCCGAAAGTGACTGCAGAGCCCGAGTATGATGGTCTTGGATTCAGCTTGAAGTGGAATATGGGTTGGATGCATGATTTTACAGAATATATGAAGTTGGATCCGTACTTTAGAAAAGGGTGCCACAACCAGATGACGTTTGCGATGAGCTATGCTTACAGTGAGAAATATGTACTTGTCCTTTCTCATGATGAAGTTGTTCATTTGAAATGTTCTATGATCAATAAGATGCCGGGACTTGGCTTTGACAAGTTTGCAAACTTGAAAGCGGGATATGCATTTATGATGGGACATTCCGGCAAGAAGCTATTGTTTATGGGACAAGACTTTGCACAGCTGCGGGAGTGGAGTGAAGAGAGAGAGCTGGACTGGTACCTGCTTGCGGAGGAAGAGCACGGGCAGATGCAGGCATTTACAAGAGATTTGCTCCATCTCTATAAGAAGAACAAAGCATTGTATGAATGTGATGTTATGCCGGAAGGGTTTGAGTGGATCAATGCAGATGACAGGGAGCGAAGTATTTTCAGCTTTATCAGACATTCGAAAGACGATAAAAAGAATTTGCTGTTTGTATGTAATTTCACACCGGTGGCAAGATCAGATTACCGCGTGGGAGTATCAAGAAGAAAACAGCTGAGATTAGTGTTAAACAGTGATGAGAAGCAGTATGGGGGAACCGGTGCAGAACGTCCGGTGATCTATAAACCGAAGAAACAGGAATGCGATGGAAGACCGTATTCCATCGGCTACGATCTTCCACCATATGGTGTGGCAGTATTTGAATTTTAATAGGTTAAGAACGGGTATAGGAGAGCATCTCCAGAATACGTTTTTTTAAGACTTGTCTGGAAAGAATCCCGCTCATCATACCGAGCGCTTCTCCGTGGGAAAAAAGAAGGAATGTGGGTACGATTTCGATCCCGCATTCCTTTGTCAGTTTTTCATATTTTTCTGTATCAATCCGGACTACTTTCAGGTCTTTGGCAAAGTCGTTCTCAATCTCATCGACAAGAGGAAGCATCATATTGCATTTGGGGCACCATGTCGCAAAAAAGACGACAAGTACAGGCTGTTTTTCTTTGAAAATATAAGAATGGAAAAAATTATTTTCCAGAGCAGCAGCCATGTGGATCACCTCCGGGACATCTGCATTTTGCATTTAAAATGTGATATACTTCCACCCAGGATCTGCGGATCGCGCAGAGCTTTTTCTTTAGAAATGGCTTGTCATACAGATAACAGTTCATCTTACATTTCATACGGTTACAGCATTTCATAAAAAGACTCCTTTTCTTCTTACTATATGCATTGGAAAGAACTGCGTGATGCGATCAGTTTGTGGATCGGGTTGCCCATGGATGAGAATTTCTGTTCATATTCCGTCATTACATTTCCTTCATTCATGACAGGATCATGGTGAAGGTCGAAAGTGTGAGCATTCAATGTCCATCCTGCTTCGGTCACTTGTTCCAAAGAGAAGTCAAAGAGCGGACGGTTGTCTGTCTTAAATTCTACTGTGCCGTCGGCTGCCAGCACACGATCGTAGCGGGCAAAAAATTCTTTGGAAGTCAGTCTTCTTCTTGCATGGCGTGCTTTCGGCCATGGATCTGAGAAATTCAGATAGATCTTTTCCACTTCTCCTTTTTCAAATACCTCAGAGATATCTGCAGCATCCATGCAGATAAAGCGGATGTTCGTCAGTCCTTCGTACTCCTCGGAGTCGAGCTTTTCAAGAGCGCGCAGAAGAACACTGGAGTAGCGCTCAATCCCGATGTAGTTGATCGTTGGATATTTCTTTGCGAGGGTAAGCAGGAACTGTCCTTTTCCCATACCGATCTCGATGTGGATCGGGTGGTTGTTTCCGAAAAGTGTATGCCAGTTTCCCTTCTGTTCTGTCTCATTTTTGATCGCAGCAGCATGTGCTAAAATCACGTCATCTGCATGCGGTATATTTCTAAGTCTCATAGATATCGTTTCTCCTTCTGTTTCAAATCGGATTTTATTATACCATTTTTGTGTGAAAAAGCAAAGAAAATCGTATCAGTGGAAATGTGAAATTATACAAAAGAAATTTTATGTCAAAAAATAAATTTGTTAAATTTCCCGATGGATATTTTCGAAAATGAGAGTATGATAATACAATAGATAAAATAAGGAAAGGGAGGCAGAGTATGGATTCGATTATTAGTAAACTGTCAGAAGTAGAATCTGCAGCAGAGTTGATCGTGCAGCATGCAGAGGAACAGAAGCATATACTTGATGAGCAGATGAAGGAAAAAACGGACAAGTTTGACCGGGAACTCGCTGCGGATACAGAAAAGAAACTAAGTGAAATACGTGCCGGTATGCAGGGCAGTATGGACTTCGAGCTGGAACGGCTCAGAGAAGAAAGTGCAAAAACGATCAATGCATACAAGAGAGAATATGAGTTGGAGCATGAGCGGTATGCGCAGGAGATTATAAAACGTATAACTGAGGTATAAGACATGGGAAATTTGCTTGTATATAGTGGGATCACTACAAAGATACGTGCTATGAGATCGAGACTCTTGTCTGAGAAAGATTTTGAGGAAATATCAGCGCTCCACAATGTACCAGAAGTAGTCGCTTATTTGAAGAAACACTCGGCATATGCAGATGATTTTGCCCAGATTGATGAGAACAAACTTCACCGCGGAGACGTAGAGAAGATATTAGTTCAGTCACTCTATGATGATTATTCAAGACTGTACCGTTTTTCGGGAATAGAAGTACGGAAGTTTATGAAACTATATCTGAAGAGATATGAGGTCGATCTGATCAATTATTGTCTGCGGATTATTTTTAACCATTATGAACAGCCGTTTGATTTGAATTATAAGCGAACTTTTTTTGACAGATATTCACAGATTTCTATTGAAAAACTGATTACTTCCAGAACGATTGAGGAGTTCGTGGACAACTTGCAGGGAACTGAGTATTATGAACCGCTCAGAAAGCTCAGGGATTCCAATGCATCCACACTGTTTGATTATGATCTGGCACTGGATCTGTATTACTACACAACGCTGTGGAAGGAGAAGAAAAAGGTCTTAAAGAAAAGAGAATTAGAGATCTTTACAAGAGATATTGGTTCTAAGATCGACCTTCTGAATCTTCAGTGGATCTACCGCGCAAAGAAATATTTTAAGATGCAGCCGGCAGATATTTATTCGATGATCATCCCGATTCATTTCAAGATTCATCGGGATACGGTGAAAGAGCTGGTGGAGACTGCTTCAGTGGAGGAGTTCATCGCGCATGTTGCCAGCACATATTATGTAAAAAGATATGATTTCGATGATCATCATACGATAGAAAGAGTCTATTTTGAATGTATCCAACGGTTATATACGGTGGATGAAAGACGGAATCCATATTCCATTGCTTCAATTAACACATACCTTTTCTTAAAAGAAGAGGAGATTAAGCGATTGACCAGTACATTAGAATGTATCCGTTATGGATTGACGCCGAAAGAAACATTAGATTATACAGGGGGTGTTATACAGAAATGATAGTAAAGATGAAGTTCATAAGTATTACAGGACCGAAAAATGACATCGACCGTGTAACTGACCAGTATCTTTCCAAATATGAGATTCAACTGGAAAATGCGCTTTCTGAGTTGAAAACTACAGAGAATCTTCAGCCGTTTGTGGAGATCAATCCATACCGGGAAGCATTGGAAAAGGCGAAACAGCTCGCCTTGTATGTCAAGGATCAGAAGCCGGAAGATACACCGGAACTTTCCATTGAGGAGATATTCCACACAGTGCGCGATGCGAATCATGATTACATGGAACTGCGTGCAAAGGAAAATGACTGGAAGGTAGAGCGGGAGATGTTAAGAGAACGTCTGCTTGCACTTGCACCGTTCCGTCCGTTGAATTTTAACCTGCACAATGTTCTTCAGTTCCGCTATATTAAGTTTCGGTTCGGAAGGGTTCCGGTGGATTATTACCATCGCCTTGAAAAATATGTGTACAGTGACATGGATGCATTGTTCATTGAAGGCGGGAAAGATGACAGCTATGTGTACGGAGTGTATTTTGTAGCGAATAAGGCAGCCGATAAGACCGATTCGATCTTCCAGTCGCTGCATTTTGAACGGATTTATCTGCCGGATGAATATCAGGGAAATACAGAGGAAGCCTATCAGAAGCTGGAGCGAGAGATTGAGGAGATCACAGCAAAGATTAATGGGATTGATGACGAGATCAAGCTGACGCTGGCAAAGAAGGCCGGACGTCTTTTGGAGGCGAGAAACCGGCTTGAGATGCTCTGTGAGAACTTCGATGTCCGAAAGGTTGCGGCTTGTGTAGAAGATCAGCATGAGGACTTTTATATTTTGTGTGGTTGGATGGCGGAAAAAGATGTGGAATCTCTTCTGAAAGAAGTGAAAAATGATCCGAATATTTTTATTTTTGTAGAGGAGGATAATTCCGGATACTTCGGAGCGCCTCCAACTAAGCTTGAGAATCCAAAGTTGTTTAAGCCGTTTGAGATGTTTATCAAGATGTATGGACTGCCGGCACACAATGAGATGGATCCGACAATCTTCGTGGCACTGACTTATACATTTATCTTCGGTGCGATGTTTGGAGATGTAGGACAGGGTCTCTGTCTGTTCCTTGGAGGAGCAATCCTTTATAAGTGGAAGAAACTGAACCTTGCGGGAATTGTATCTGTCGCTGGACTGTTCTCTACATTTTTTGGCTGGATGTTCGGAAGTATTTTCGGATTTGAAGATATTATCGAGGCAAAATGGTTAAGACCAATCTCCCATATGACGAATCTTCCATTTATTGGAAAGCTGAATACAGTATTTATTGTCGCAGTTGCATTTGGTATGGGAATTATCCTGTTATCGATGGTGTTCCACATTATCAATGCTCTCAGGGCACACGATGCGGAAAACGCATGGTTTGATGCGAACGGACTTGCCGGACTTGTATTTTACGGTTCTGTGACAGCGGTTCTTGTGTTGTTTATGACAGGGCATAAGACACCGGCAGGAATCGTGATGGCAGTGATGTTTGGAGTGCCTTTGATTCTGATGGTATTGAAAGAGCCTCTGGCAAAGAAAATTGAAAAGAGCACTGAGAAGATGACAGAAGGAAAAGTGATGTTCTTTGTGCAAGGATTTTTCGAATTATTTGAAACATTACTGAGTTATTTCTCAAACACATTATCGTTTGTCCGTATCGGGGCATTTGCTGTCAGCCATGCGGCGATGATGGAAGTGGTCCTGATGCTTGCAGGCGCTGAGGCGGGGACACCGAACTGGCTGATCGTTGTACTCGGTAACCTGTTCGTATGCGGTATGGAAGGGCTGATCGTAGGGATCCAGGTACTCCGTCTTGAGTATTATGAGATGTTCAGTCGTTTCTACAAAGGAAATGGACGAGAATTTAAACCATACAAAATCATTAAGAAACAATAGGAAAATTTCATTAGGAGGCTATTATTATGACATTAGCAACAAAATTAATTCTGATCGCAACTTTAGTATTAAGTATCATTCTTCCATTCGGATATTATCTGATCGGAGAGAAAAACAAGAAGCGTTATAAAAGAGCAATCGGAACAAACGCATTCTTCTATTTTGGAGCATTTCTTGTGGCATCGATCATGATGTTCGGAGGAAATGTACAGGCTGCAGAAGCTGCTACTTCTGCTTCTATCGCAACAGGTCTTGGATATATCGCTGCCGCTCTTGTTACCGGTTTATCATGTATCGGTGGTGGTATCGCCGTTGCCAGTGCTGCTAGTGCTGCTCTTGGAGCAATCAGTGAAGATTCTAGCGTACTTGGTAAATCATTGATCTTCGTAGGTCTTGCAGAAGGTGTCTGCCTGTATGGTCTGATCATCTCCTTCATGATCTTAGGTAAATTATAAGCCGATGAAGATGTATTTGATCAGTGATAATGTAGATACCTACACAGGGATGCGTCTTGCGGGTGTAGACGGAGTCGTCGTGCATGAGCGCGGCGAACTCTATGAGGCGCTTCAGAATGTCATCAAAGATAAGGAAGTAGGAATTGTCCTTCTGACCGAAAAATTCGGACGGGAATTCCCGGAGATCATTGATGATATTAAATTGAAGAGAAAGATGCCTCTGCTCGTGGAGATCCCTGACAGACACGGAACCGGCCGTAAGAAGGACTTTATCACATCCTATGTAAATGAAGCCATCGGGCTGAAACTATAATGAAACAGAGGGCGATGACATGACTTTAGAAGAAAAAATTGAAAACTTGCAGGCAGCTTCGATGGAAGAGGCGAGAGCCCAGGGAAATGCAATCATCCAGAATCACAAAGAAGCGCTGGAAAAACTTTATAACGAGCATACAGAGACTGCACTCAGACAGGCAGAACTGAAGCTGAAGGCAGAGACGGCAAATGCAAAGCATGAGGTCAACAAAGCCATGGCAAAATCCCAGATTGATCTGAAGCGTGAGCAGGGAAAATGCCAGACAGAGTTAAAGAACAGACTGTTCCGCAGAGTGCATGTTCTTGTAGATGAATACATGCAGACAGAAGCGTACACAGAACTTCTGTCTTCTTATATCCACAAAGCAATGGCATTTGCCGGCGGGGAACAGGTGACGATTTATATTAATCCGACAGATGAAGATAAAAAAGCAGAATTAGAAGAGCGCACGGGAGCTTCCTTGACCGTCAGCAGAGAAGACTTTATCGGAGGGATCCGGGCAGTCATCCATGCGAAGAACATTCTGATCGATCACTCCTTTAAGGCGTCCCTTGCAGAAGAATACGAGAAATTCTTGTTTTTAGGAGGGAAAGAAAATGCTTAGAACGGGAAAGATTTACGGGATCAATGGTCCGGTTGTTTACCTGAAAGGAAACACGGGATTTAAGATGTCGGAAATGGTATATGTTGGGAAGGAAAGACTTGTCGGGGAAGTGATCGCCCTTGATAAAGAACGGACAACGATCCAGGTGTTTGAGGAGACGACAGGGCTTCGGCCGGGTGAAACGGTTGAGGCGAGTGGAGATGCGATCTCTGTCACACTGGCACCAGGAATCTTGAACAACATTTTTGACGGAATTGAAAGACCGTTGGAGCGTATCGCTGAAAACTCCGGTGCATATATCAGCAGGGGTGTCAGTGTAGACTCACTTGATAAGACAAAAAAATGGAGCACACATATGACGGTTTCTGTCGGGGACGAGGTTCACGGCGGACACATTATCGCGGAAGTTCCGGAGACGGCGGCGATCGTGCACAAATGTATGGTTCCTCCAAATATCAGCGGAATGATCACAAAGGTAGTGCCGGATGGAGAATACACGATCGATGAGCCACTTGTGACGGTGGAATTGGAGAGTGGAAAGACGATCGACCTTACGATGACACAGAAATGGCCGATTCGTGTGCCGAGACCGACGCATCACAGATTTCCGGCATCCAAGCCGCTTGTGACCGGACAGCGTATTCTGGATACGATGTTCCCAATCGCGAAGGGCGGAACAGCCTGTGTGCCTGGTGGATTTGGTACTGGAAAGACAATGACACAGCATCAGATCGCAAAATGGTCGGATGCCGACATTATCATTTATATTGGATGTGGAGAGCGTGGAAACGAGATGACACAGGTATTGGAAGAGTTTACTCAGCTTGTGGATCCAAAATCAGGAAATCCGTTGATGGATCGAACAACATTGATCGCCAATACATCCAACATGCCGGTGGCTGCCCGTGAGGCGAGTCTTTACGCAGGTCTGACACTTGCAGAGTACTACCGTGATATGGGATATGATGTCGCGATCATGGCAGATTCCACTTCTCGTTGGGCGGAGGCGCTCCGTGAGTTGTCTGGACGTCTGGAGGAGATGCCGGCAGAAGAAGGATTCCCGGCTTATCTTGCATCAAGACTTTCTGCATTCTACGAGCGTGCCGGAATGATGCACAATTTAAATGGAACAGATGGTTCTGTATCGATTATCGGTGCGGTATCTCCACAGGGTGGAGATTTCTCTGAGCCAGTCACACAGAATACAAAGAGATTTGTCCGCTGCTTCTGGGGACTGGATAAGAGTCTTGCATACTCCAGACATTTCCCGGCGATCCACTGGCTGACAAGTTACAGTGAGTATCTGATGGATCTTGCACCGTGGTATGCAAAACATGTCTCAGATAAATTTATTGATTACCGGAATCAGATGATGGCACTTCTCAATCAGGAGAGCAGTCTGATGGAAATCGTAAAACTGATCGGAAGCGATGTGCTTCCAGATGATCAGAAGCTGGTACTGGAGATTGCAAAAGTGATTCGTCTTGGATTTTTACAGCAGAATGCATTTCATGCAGATGATACATGTGTCTCTCTGGAGAAACAGTTTAAAATGATGGAGGTCATCCTTCACTTATATGATAAATCAAAGGCATTGATCACGATGGGAATGCCAATCTCGGTATTGAAAGAGGAAGACATCTTTGAGCGTGTCATAGCGATCAAGTACGATGTCCCGAATGATAAACTGGAAATGTTTGATGACTACATGAAAGCCATCGATCAATTTTATGACCGTATTATGGAAAAGAACGCATAAGGAGGCTGTGTCATGGCAATAGAATATTTAGGACTGAGTAATATCAACGGCCCTCTTATCGTGCTTGAGGGCGTAGAAAATGCTTTCTATGAAGAAATCGTAGAGTTTGTTGTAGAGGGCAATCAGAAAAAGATTGGACGTATTGTTGAAATCTACGAGGACAAAGCGGTGATCCAGGTGTTTGAGGGGACAGAAAATATGTCCCTGACTAATACGCATACAAAGCTGACTGGACATCCGATGGAAGTTGCATTGTCACCGGATATGCTAGGACGTACATTTAACGGTATCGGGGAACCGATCGATGATCTCGGACCGATCACTTCCACACTCCGCAGAAATATCAACGGACTTCCGTTAAATCCGGTAAAGAGAGAATATCCGCGTAACTACATTCGCACAGGAATCTCAGCGATTGACGGACTCACCACACTGATCCGAGGACAGAAGCTGCCGATTTTCTCCGGCAATGGACTTCCGCATGACCAGCTGGCGGCACAGATTGTAAAACAAGCGTCGCTGGGAGATGATTCGGATGAACAGTTTGCGATCGTATTTGCGGCGATGGGTGTGAAACATGATGTTGCAGAATTTTTCCGCAGAACATTTGAAGAGAGCGGGGTTGCCGATCACGTTGCGATGTTCTTGAATCTCGCAAATGATCCGGTGGTAGAACGTCTGATCACACCGAAGGTAGCATTGACTGTGGCAGAGTATCTTGCATTTGAGAAGAACATGCACATTCTTGTTATTCTCACAGACATGACATCTTTTGCGGAGGCGATGCGAGAAGTATCTTCTTCCAAAGGAGAGATTCCAAGTAGAAAGGGATTCCCGGGATATTTATACAGCGAACTGGCAACAATCTATGAGCGCGCCGGAATCGTGGAAGGTGTCAACGGTTCTGTGACACAGCTTCCGATTCTGACAATGCCAAACGATGATATTACGCATCCGATCCCAGACCTTACAGGATACATTACCGAGGGGCAGATTGTTCTCGATCGAAACCTTCATGGACAGTCTGTCTATCCGCCGATCAATATCCTCCCATCTCTTTCCCGTCTGATGAAGGATGGTATTGGAAAAGGATATACGAGGGAGGATCATCAGGATCTTGCAAATCAGCTGTTCTCTTCTTATGCAAAAGTAGGAGAGGCGAGAAACCTTGCATCGGTTATCGGAGAAGATGAACTTTCGCCGATTGATAAAAAATATCTCGAATTCGGTAAGGAATTTGAGGCAAGATACATCGGACAGGGTATGGAAGAAAACCGGACGATCGAGGAGACACTGGATCTTGGATGGGAACTGCTTCGCATGCTTCCAAGAGAAGAGCTTGACCGAATTGACACGAAGATTCTGGAACGCTTCTACGAGAAGAAGGAAGCATAAAAAAGAAAGAGAAGAAGATTAGAATATCTGGAAAGGAGCCGAGTGTGTTATGGATCCACGTACATTTCCCACAAAAGGAAATCTGATTCTTGCAAAAAATTCTCTGGCACTTGCGAATCAGGGATATGAGCTGATGGACAAGAAACGAAATATTCTGATCCGTGAGCTGATGGATCTGATTGATCAGGCAAAAGAGATTCAGGAGAAAATTGATTCGACATTCACATATGCTTATAAATGTCTGCAGCGTGCGAACATCGAACATGGGATCAATCTCGTATCTCAGATTGCCTACACCGTTCCAATTGAAAAATCAATCCGGATCAAAAGCCGAAGTATTATGGGAACAGAAATTCCATTGGTCACTTATACGCCGGAGATGGAGGCGCCGACTTATTCTTTCAGTACGACAAAAGAATCCATTGATGTGGCGCGTGAGGCCTTTAAGCAGGTAAAAGATCTGACAATCAAATTGTCGATGGTAGAGAATGCTGCGTACCGCCTTGCGGGAAATATTAAGAAGACACAAAAACGTGCCAATGCATTAAAGAATATCACAATACCGACTTATACAGCACTTGTGTATTCTATTTCCAATGCGCTGGAGGAAAAGGAGAGGGAAGAATTTACCCGTCTGAAAGTGATCAAGCGGATGAAAGAATAGGATCGTTTCCAAAAATAATTTTGGGAAGTCCGATTTCGTTCTTGAATATTTGAATTGAAAATGATAGAGTATACTTTAGAAAAGCAGAAGAAGGTATACTGTCATGAGAAGAGTCGGAAAAGTCAGAAGTGAATATAGAGAAAAGAAGCAGGTCGGGAAGGCCTGCTTCTTTTCACTTTATCCGGCTAAATGATTAAAGAGAAGGAGTGGGACCATGAAAGAGGCGACAAAAGAAGAGTTAAAAGAAGTCTTCAGCTTAAAAAGAATTATGTGGGTGCTGATCGGAAATACGATCTATTCTTGCGGAATTGCCGCATTTGTATTGCCGAATGACTTGATCACAGGAGGAACAACAGGAATTGCGTTGATACTGGAACATTATTTCGGTCTGCCGATCGGATTGTCTGTTGCAATTTTTAATATAGTAATGTTTATCCTGGCAATCTTGATTCTCGGGAAATCATTTGCGCTCACAGCGCTGATCAGTACGTTTTATTTCCCGTGGATCTTATCGCAGTTTCAAAAAGTACAGTTTATTCAAAATATGACAGATGATTTTCTGCTCGGAAGTATTTTTGCAGGACTGATGCTGGGACTTGGAGTTGGGCTTGTCATCAGAGCCGGAGCTTCCACTGGAGGTATGGACATCCCACCGCTGATCTTAAATAAGAAATTCGGACTTCCGGTATCTATTGGGCTCTATGTATTTGATTTTACAATTTTGATCATTCAGATGTCCTTTAGAGACAAAGAGCGGATCTTATACGGAATTTTACTTGTTCTAATTTATTCAACACTGGTAGACAAAGTGCTTCTTATGGGTAAGACACAGATGCAGGTAAAGATCATCAGCGATCATTACGAAGAGATCAATAAAGTGATCCAGGAGAAACTGGACAGAGGTTCTACCTTCTTCAAGACGGAATCTGGATATCTCAGAAAAGATTCTTTTGCAATCATGACAGTCGTATCGTCAAGAGAATTACCGAAGCTGAACGAACTTGTGCTTGAGATTGATAAGCAGGCATTTATTGTGATCAATCAGGTCAATGAAGTCATGGGACGAGGGTTTACACTGCATAAACAGGCAGAGTAATTGTCCGGGAAATAGTTTGCGAACGGCCGGAGATTATATGGAAGAAATGTGATCTCCGACCACGCAAAAAATATTTCAAAAAATAAAGTGGGAATAGTGACAGGAGGTGGAGCTGGTCATAAACCTGCTTTTATCGGATATGTGGGGGAAAATATGTGTGATGCAGCAGCAGTAGGAGAAATTTTTTCTTCTGCCACACCAGGAGCTTTTTTTGACGCCATTAAGAGTGCCGATCAGGGACGAGGAGTTGCTTGTCTGTATGGAAATTACTCTGGCGATAATATGAATGTAAAAATGGCTGTAAAAATGGCACAAAAACAAGGTATTCAGGTTAAAACAGTTGCTGCTAATGATGATGTGGCATCAGCCCCTAAAAATCAGAAAGAAAAGAGAAGAGGAGTTGCTGGAGAAATTCTTATGTGGAAAGTAGCTGGAGCAAAGGCAGCTCAGGGAGCAGATTTAGAGGAAGTAATACGTATCGCACAGAAAGCAATTAATCAGACTTGTTCGGTAGGCGTAGGATTACAGCCCTGTACTTTGCCAGCAGTAGGGCATCCTGGATTTAAAATTCAAGAAGGAACCATGGAGCTTGGAATCGGTCATCACGGCGAACCAGGAATTGCTTCAGTACCTATAGAACCAGCTGAAAAGTTGGCAAAAAAATTATTAAATATTGTTCTTTCGGATTATCCATTTATAAAAGAGGATGAGGTGATAATACTTTTATCCGGACTAGGAGCAACACCGGTTATGGAGCTTTATGTTTTATATAATGAAATAGAGAAATTGATAATTCAAAAAGGTATACGGGTTTATCGGTCATATGTGGGGAATTATTTTACTTCTTTGAATATGGCAGGGGCTACTTTAACACTTATGAAGGTAGATGAAGAATTAAAAGAATTAGTAAATTATCCAGTATGTACTGTAGGATGGAAGTGAATTGATTTACATAAAAGGGGTGTGAACATGCAGAGTTTTCAAAATAAAGATGGAAAAGAAATTTTACTGAAAATGGTGCAGACAATTCAGCAACATAAGCAGTATTTGGGCGATATTGACGGCTTGATCGGTGATGGCGATCATGGCATGAATATGAATAAAGGATTTACCTTATTTCAAAAAAAATATGAGAAGCTTGATTATAGTTTCACACAGGGGCTTGGGTATTTGGCTACGGTTCTTCTTAATGAAATAGGAGGTTCTATGGGACCTATTTATGGAACTATTTTTGGAACTATGGCAGAAACCAGTAAAAGTTGGGAAATAATAGGTATTTCTGAATTTTCGCT
>ERZ826396.1727-NODE-1727-length-21975-cov-10.454151_pt1 | contig 21975 bp, 15 predicted proteins | sample MGYA00519926_ERZ826396 | MGnify/ENA primary metagenome ERZ826396 (study PRJEB31778, sample SAMEA3449230) | human gut metagenome | biome: human gut; feature: human-associated habitat; material: faeces | place: United Kingdom | collected 2010/2012 ... | reverse complement strand
GGGGGACGGCCGGGGGCGAGCGCCTTTTTCGCGCGGGGGGGGGCTCGAAGGCGTTGCGCCGTACAAGCGGGTGGTGAGGCTGCGGTTCGGGCGAATCGCGGCCGTCGCAGGAAACATGCTGTGTTCGTGGCCTCTTTGAATGGCGCTGTCTCGAGATCGTTTATTCCATTACAATAAAACAGTTAGATGGCATGATGCAAAGGGGCTGTGATGGACTTGCATATTGCAAAGCGTGCTGCGCTTTTGCTGCTGTGTGATGTGGCGTCCACGTACCTTTCCTATTGGCTTGCTTCGTTGTTGACGAATGTGTACGACGAAGTGTTCGTCAACAACGAGATCTATTTCATGCTCGGCATATTGGCGCTGTTCAATATCGCTGGTCTGGCACTGTTTCGTTTGTACAACAATTTGTGGGAGTATGCGAGCGTTGATGAGGCGATCCAGATCATGCTCTCCGTCGTGCTCTCCACGTTGGCAGGGGCCGTGTTTTTATGGGTTATCAACGTGCGCTTGCCTATTCGCGTGTTCGTTGCATCGGCGATACTGCTTGTGCTCATCATGGGCGGTGTGCGCATGGTCTGGCGCATTTTGCGGCGTAAGCATCCTGTGCGCGCTTCGACCGAGGTGGAGCGTCCTCGAACTTTGATCGTCGGGGCGGGTGAGACGGGATCCCTCACCATTACGCGCATGGCCTCCAAAGATCCCAATATGCCGGGTGTCCCGGTTGTCGCAACTGATGACGATCCGACGAAGAAGGGATCCCGCATTCACGGCATCAAGGTGGCGGGAGGGACTGACGACATATTGTCGCTTGTTGAGCAGTACGATGTGAAGCAGATCGTGGTGGCTATTCCGTCTGCCACGGCGACGGAGCGGCGTCATATCTACTCCGTGTGCACTCAGACGGATTGCAAGCTCAAAACCCTTCCCAACATCCGTGAATTGCGCATCGATGAGCTGGGGGATGTGGCGCTTCTGGATGTCGACGTGGCGGATCTTCTCGGTCGGGAGGAGATCGTGCTCGACACGCGTATCGCCTCAAGTTACATTTCCGGCGAAACGGTCCTCGTCACCGGAGGCGGCGGTTCCATCGGCAGCGAATTGTGCCGCCAGCTGGCCAAGGTGGCTCCTGCCCGTATCGTTGTGTTCGACATATACGAGAACGACGCGTATCTGCTGCGGCTTGAGCTGCTCTCCGAATACGACGATGTCGATGTGCGCGTCGAGATCGGCAGCGTATGCGACCGGAAGCGCGTGGACGAGCTGTTCGAAAGGTACCGTCCCTCGGCCGTGTTCCATGCGGCTGCGCACAAGCACGTTCCCCTTATGGAGGCGTGCCCTCGCGAAGCGATCCAGAACAACGTGTTCGGCACGCTGAACGTGGTGCGCGCGTCCGACAAGTTCGGCGTTCGGAGGTTCATTTTCATTTCTACGGACAAAGCGGTCAATCCGACGAGCGTCATGGGGGCGACGAAGCGCATGGGGGAGATGGTGATCCAGTATTACGCGCGCGCTTCCAAAACCATCTTCTCTGCGGTGCGCTTCGGGAACGTGCTCGGCAGCAACGGAAGCGTCATTCCGCTGTTTAAAAAGCAGATAGCTGCTGGCGGTCCTGTTACGGTGACGCATCCTGAGATCGAGCGCTACTTCATGACCGTTCCCGAGGCCACGCGCCTCGTCATCCAGGCGGGCGGCATGGCGAAGGGCGGCGAGATATTCATCCTCGACATGGGGGAGCCGGTGAAGATTCTCGATCTGGCGAAGAACCTCATTCGTCTTTCAGGGGCCGTGGGCATCGAGATCGTGTTCACCGGCTTGCGCGATGGCGAGAAGATGTACGAGGAGCTTTTGATGGACGAGGAAAGCACGCTTGCCACCGAGAGCCGATCCATCATGATCTCCGCTGGTCAAGAGATCGGCTACGAAGAGGTGGCTGCGAAGCTCGACGAGCTTGAAGAGGCGCTTGGCGGCTGCGACGAGGACGCGGTGCGCGTTCTGGGAAGCGCCGTGCCCACGTACTGCCATACGGTGAATTGCGAGTGACGTCCCTTTGCGAAGGGCGCGCTCCCGAAACGAAAGGAATGCGCATGCGATCCCATTACGACTACCTGATCGTCGGCGCCGGCATCACGTCGGCCGTGTTCGCTCACGAGGCGAAGGAGGCGGGGAGGTCCTGCCTGGTGATCGATAGGCGCTCCCATGTGGCGGGCAACATCTACACGGAAGAGGTGGAGGGCATCAACGTGCACAAATACGGCGCCCACATCTTCCACACGTCGCTGCGCCCGGTGTGGGAGTACGTGAACCGTTTCGCCGAGTTCAACAACTACGTGAACTCGCCGGTGGCGGTGTACAAGGACGAGTTGTACAACATGCCGTTCAACATGAACACCTTCTCGAAGATGTGGGGTGTGCGCACGCCGACCGAAGCGCGCGCCATCATCGAGGAGCAGAAGGCGGCCTGCGCGGTGGACGAGCCGAAGAACCTGGAGGAGCAGGCGCTGTCGCTCGTGGGCCGCGACGTGTACGAGAAGCTGGTGAAGGGTTACACCGAGAAGCAGTGGGGCAGGGATTGCACGGAGCTGCCGGCCTCCATCATCAAGCGGCTGCCAGTGCGCTTCATCTACGACAACAACTACTTCAACGACCGTTGGCAGGGCATTCCCATCGGCGGCTACACGGCCATGGTGGAGCGCATGCTGGGTGATACGGAGGTGCTGCTAGACACGGAGTACCGCGACTTCATCGCGGAGCATCCCGACATTGCCGACCGGGTGATCTACTGCGGCCCCATCGACGAGTACTTCGACTACCGGCTGGGCGCGCTGGAGTACCGCAGCCTGCGCTTCGAGAGCGAGCGCGTGGAGTGCGACAACTGGCAGGGCAACGCGGTGGTGAACTACACCGAGCGCGAGGTGCCCTACACGCGCATCATCGAGCACAAGCACTTCGAGTTCGGCACGCAACCCATCTCCATCATCACGCGCGAGTATCCCGCCACGTGGGAGCGCGGCGATGAGCCGTACTACCCCATCAACAACGAGCGCAACGGCGCGCTGTACGCAGAGTACGCGAAGCTCGCCGAGCAGGAGGGCGGCGTGGTGTTCGCGGGGCGTCTGGGCGGCTACAAGTACTACGACATGGACAAGGCCATCGATGCGGCGTTCGACGTGGTGAAGGCCGAATTGGGCGTGGATCTGCGCGCGTAGGGCAGACGCCGAGGGCTTACCGAATGGGAGCGGTGCCGCGATGTACGCGGCACCGCTCCTTTTGCGGTAGACGGGCGAAGGAAGGGGCGTCCGGTCGGTTTGGTCGGATGAGATCGTTCGATTGCGGCAGACGCGCAACGGCTCTTCGACCGTTCCGAGCGGGTCTGCGTTAGCTGGTATAATTCCGGATACGGTTGGGTACGGTCGATGTCGATGGGAGATGGGCGTGGCACAGGCGGTGGGAAAGTATCCGGTGGGGCGGCAGGTGTTCGAGGAGATCCGCGAGGGCGGCTTTCTCTATGCCGACAAGACCCGTTGCGTGTACGACTTGACGCACTTGGGCGGCAAGTACGTGTTCCTCTCGCGCCCGCGGCGCTTCGGCAAGACCTTGCTCGTGTCCACCATGGAGGCGTATTTCCAGGGTCGCCGGGACCTGTTCGAGGGTTTGGCGATCGAAGGGCTGGAGGGCGAATGGCGGGAGCATCCCGTGCTGCGGTTCGACTTCAGTCGCTTCAAGGATGTGACGCTCTCGGCGCTCATTGCGAAGTTCGACATGCTGTTCTCTTCGCTGGAGGAGAAGTGGGGCGTAAGCGAGGAAGGTCTTTCGCCTGGGGCGCGCTTGGAAACGCTTGTGCGTATGGCGGCTGAAAAGACGGGGGAAAGCCCCGTCGTGCTTGTGGACGAATACGACGCCCCGCTTCTCGGCGTCATGCACGATCCGGAGCGTTTGCAGGAGTTTCGCGAGGTTATACGTGAGTTCTACTCGCCTTTGAAGGCTCTGGAGCCCCAATTGCGTTTCGTGTTCCTCACTGGCATCACCAAGTTCAGCCAGCTGTCTATCTTCAGCGAGTTGAACAATATGCAGAACGTGAGCATGGAGCCTTCCTTCGCGGGCGTCTGCGGCATCACCGCCGAGGAGCTTGGGCGCGACTTGGCGCCCGATGTGGAGCTGCTTGCCGAGCGCATGGGGATGTCCGAGCGGGAGTGCCGCGCCGCGCTCAAGGCCAAATACGACGGCTATCGCTTCTGCGAGGGCTCGCCCGATATCTACAACCCCTACAGTTTGGTCAACGCCCTGCAGTACGGCCGCATAGGCTCGTATTGGTTCGAATCGGGAACCCCCTCGTCGCTTGTGCGCATGCTCAAGACGAGTGGCTTCGACCTTTCCGACCTGGAGGGCGTGGAGGCTCGCGCGGTGACCTTCGACGCTCCCACCGAGGGCATGGCCACGCCCGTTCCCTTCATGTACCAAGCGGGGTACCTCACTATCAAAAGCTACGATGCGGACTACGATGCTTACACGCTGGGCATCCCGAACGAAGAGGTGCGCGAGGGCTTGTACAACGCCTTGTTGCCCGCTTACGCGCCGATGGGCGACGTGGAGCGCGACGCTTTCGCAGTAGGCTTCGCGCGTGCCGTGCGCGAGGACGATTTGGAACGCGCCTTGGGGCTGCTGCGCTCATTCTTGGCAGCGGTTCCCTATGATTTGGCTCCGAAGGACGAGAAGGCGTTCCAATCGCTTCTGTTCGTGGCGTTCAAGGTGGCCGGCGCGCGCGTGTCTTCCGAAGTGCGCACGTCGTCGGGTCGGGTGGATCTGGTGCTTGAGAGCGCGCGGACGGTCTACGTGATGGAGCTCAAGTACGGCGGCACCGCCGAAGAGGCGCTTGCGCAGATCGATTCCAAGGGCTACGCGATCCCTTGGGAGGCGGGCGGCAAGCGTGTGGTGAAGGCGGGGGTGTCCTTCGACCCCGAGCGGCGCACCATCGATGAGGGCTGGATTGTTCGCGAGGGGTGATAGTTTCTGGTGGTTATGCGGAGTTGCGAGAGCGGCTCCTTTGCGTCACTTTGACTTTCGCAGAAAGTCTCGCATGGCGGCGAGGGTGTTGGCGGGCCGAGGTTCTTGAGGCTGTAGAGCCCTTCTGTTGCGAGGGTGCGCAGGTAGGGCAGCTTGCCGAGGTTCGTCGGGCAGGGGAGACCGCGCAGCTGGGCGAAGAGGCGTTTGCCGCTGGGCGGGATGGCCGGATTCGCGAAGACGGGGTCGGCGTTCATGCGCTCGAACATGCTCGCTGCCGGTTCGCGAAGCTCTTCCTGGCTGAACCCTGCGTTGGCCTGAGTGGCTGCGAGATAGGTGAAGCCCCGTTCGTAAAGCGCGTCGAGCACGCTCGCGTCTGAAACGTTCAGCCGTTGAAGCGCATCCATCATGTCGTGCCAGCGTTCGAAGGATTTCGGACAAGCGGTCTCCGAATTGCTCGGCGAGGCCAACGAGGCTCTTTCGCTGGTATCGTGAGGCGATATCGCGTATTGCTTGCCGTCTCTTGCCACGCTCATGCGAAGCTTGTGGAGATCCATCCCTTATCGGATGACAACGAATAAGACGGTCTGGCTTTTTCAAAATACTTACTTCATCGAATCGAATTGTCCCCACCATCGTGCGGGAGACAAGATAAGTTGGACATTCCCCATTGGCAGACCGTTAAACATATCGGGAGGGTAATTGTTCTGACTGCGTTCGCTCTGCTCCTGCAAAGGAGCATGCCTTGGAGCTTATGCGTCCTGTGTTTGTCCTACGTGAAGGGACGGCTCCTTCTGACGGATTCTGTCGTAACTGTTGCGGAAAGAGCTCGGCTTTGGAAAGCACGAGCTCTTTTGCCCGACAGGCCCGTCATCGGCAGGGTGGGGCATCCTCGAAGGATGGGGGATTGCCGGCGTTTATGCAAATGGAGGCTCTATCGCCTGCCGGTGCGTTTCTTGCGTTTCTTCAGGTAGTTGCTCGTCGCAAAGAAGGTGTTCGACACCCCGGTGTTCTTGAGGTTGTAGACGCCTTGAGAGACGAGCCCCCGAAGGTAGGCCACCTTGTCGATGCGGGGGCAGGGCAGTCCGCGCAGCTCGGCGAACATGCGCTTGCATCCCGGCGAGATCTCGGGATCGGCGAACACTAGGTCTGCGTCCATGCGCTCGAACATGTGCGCAGCCGCCTCGCGCACGTCGTCGTGGGAAAGGTCCACTTCTTCGATGATGCCGCTCAGGTAGGTGAATCCGCGGCTGTTGTGCGCGCGCAAGATGGCGGGGGCGGTCACGTGGAGGCGTTCGAGCACGTCCATCATGTCGTTCCAGCGTTCGAGGGGCAGCAGCGTGCTGCGCTGCGCGAATGCCTTCGATTTCTCGGGCGTTTCCTCGCGGTAGCAGTAGTAGGCGTTGTCCAGATAGACGATGCGGTCGGTTTGGCAGAGCGTCTCCACGAGGAAGGGGTTGTCCGCCCAGCCGGCGCCGGGGAACTCCTTGAAGCGGATGTCGTGCTGCTCAAGGAACTCGCGTCGGTAGATGGCCGACCAGATGGAGGGGTGGTGGCACAGCAGATGGGCGGCATCCTTGATGGCGAACGGCTGCGCGGGCGGGTGGATGCGGTTCTTGTAGCTGCAGTTCAACTTGCGCTGCTTTGGCGTGTCGGGCAGCCAGATGCGCCAATAGGCTGTCTTGATGATGTCGATGGGCTCTTCGAATCGGCCGACGAAGGACAGCATGTCCTCGTACATGTGCGGCTCCAGCCAGTCATCGGGCTCCACGATGGATATATAGGTGCCGCGCGCCTCGTCAAGCCCGCGGTTGCAGCTGGCGCCGTAGCCTTGGTTTCGCTTGTCGATGACGCGTATGCGTTCATCTTGAGCCGCATGTTTTCGCATGATCTCAAGGGAATTGTCGGTCGACCCGTCGTTGAGGCAGATGATCTCCAGATTGCGATAAGTCTGCCCCTTGACGCTGTCAAGGCACTGGCCGAGGTACTGCTCGGTGTTGTAGATGGGGATGATCACGCTGATCAAAGGGTTGTCCAAAGCCATGAGAGCTTGCTTCTCCTCACGTTTCTGCAAGATGTCGAATTAGTATACGATAAAGAACCGCTATATAGGCGCGGGGTGTGGCGATGGGGGCAATCCCACATGAATTCATTGAAAGAACCTGAAAGACCGGGAGGAGTGTTCCCCTGTAACCCCATCACTGTTTTCCATGATTGATGAAATAGCGCCTCTTGTAAAATACAGCATTCCATCTGCGCCTTGGAAGACCGGTGGGCAGCGTTTTTCAAGGCTTGGCGCAAGAAGCAAAGCGATCGGGGTTTTCGTCCTGTAGAATACTGCCAATAAGGCTTTCCTGCGAGATTGGAGGATGTGGACGGATCGTTGAGTACGGGCTATCTTATTCTCGTATCCCGGCAGGGTTTCCTTGATGTGTTCGAAGCTTGATAGGGCCGTGAGTTTCGCTTCGGGGGTGGGAAGCGCTCGTCTTCCATCGTGGGGATTTCTTCAGCTTGTTGAGCAGTCCGGTACTGTTTTGCATTCGTCGGCAAGAGTGAGGTGCGTGCGCAGCTGCTCGTCGGATGTCTTAGCGACGGTGATGCTAGCGGATGCATCGGTTCGTCTGTGTGCAGATGATGGGCTTTTAGAGAGGTTGTCGGATGTCTTTCAAAACAAAGCGCTTCAGGAAGATGCTGGGCGGGCATGCTGTTCGCCCGGTGGTGGTGGCGGTCCCCGTAGCTGTTTTCGTAATCCTCATCGTTGCTGGCGTTTCCAACGGAGATGCTTTCATCAGTGCGCTCAACACGTTTTTCGCCGCGCTCATGGTGAATGGGAGTTGGCTGGTCAGTTTGGGGACGCTTGCTTTTGTGGGGTTCATGCTTCTTGTTCTGGTGCATCCGATCGGCCGTGTGAGGCTGGGCGGCAAGGACGCTCGGCCCGAGTACAGCTTGTGGAACTGGTTTGCCATCTCGCTTTGCGCGGGCATCGGTACCGGAATTGTGTTCTGGGGTGCTGTTGAACCTCTGCGGTTTGCGGTGGAACCGCAGCTGAGCACCGGCATCGAGGGGGGCACGGCTGAAGCTGTTGTGTGGTCGCTCTGCAAAAGCTATCTGCACTGGTCGTTCGCCCCTTATGCCGCGTACGGAGTGTTCGGGGTCGTCATAGCGTTCGCCTATTACAATCTTCATGCGCGTTTTTCGGTGAGTTCGGGATTCGCGCCGATTTTGGGGAAACGGGCCGAGGGCAGGCGCTTCTCCGATGCGGTGGACGCGCTCACCGTTTTCGCCATCACCGGAGGCGTGGCGGGTTCCCTTGGGTACGGGCTGCTTCAAATAAGCAGCGGGTTGAACACGTTGTTCGGCATTCCTGCGAACACGATCACGCTTGTGGCCATCTGCGCGTGCATTGTCGCCCTCTACATCACTTCAAGCGCAACGGGCATGAAGCGCGGCATACGTTGGATGAGTGACAAAAATGCTTGGATGTTCCTTGCCCTTATGGTTCTGGCGTTCGTATTCGGCCCAGCGCAATGGATATGCAATCTGCTTACCGAGTCGCTGGGGCCGTTTCTTTCGGGTTTCGTGTCGTCTCTTACGGCGGTGTCTCCGTTCAATGACGCAGGTCAGGTGGTGGGTGCTGTATGGTATCAAGATAGCGAGCTATGGCCCCAGTGGTGGGACGAGCAGTACTTTGTCGACTTTCTGAGTTTCGCCCCCATCGTGGGCTTGTTCACCATCAAGCTGGCCAAAGGAAGGACGTTGCGTCAGTTTGTCGCGATGAACTGGCTTGTGCCTGCGGTGTTTGGTATTGTATGGTTCGCGGTGTTCGGAGGGCTTTCCCTCGATATTCAGTACAACTACGCGGCCTATGCCGACAGAGTGGATTTGGCCGGATGCGCTTCGCTTTTCGAATACATGGAAACGTATGGCAATGAAGCCATGATGCTCAAAGTCATCGAGGCCATACCCCTCTCGTTCTTGCTCAAGCCCGTGGTCTTGCTGCTCGTGATAGTTTCTTTCGTGACGCTGGCCGATTCGATGACCTCCACCGTTTCTTTGATGACGTTCAGAGATGCCGGAGATATGGAGGAGGCTCCGGTTCCGATGAAGCTTATGTGGGGCCTCATTATGGGCGGTGCCGCGCTGGTGTTCACTTTGACGGGCAGCATTGACGGCATCAAGATAGTGAAGACCATAGCGGGCTTTCCCATTCTGATATTGGGATTGTGTATGATGGTCATGTTCCTTGTTTATCTTGTCAAACGCGGTCGCTCGAAAGAGGTGAAGGAGATGATGGTCGAATGAGCTGCTGTGCTTCGCCGGTCTCCGACACCTTGCCCGAGGACGTGCGCGAGGCGTTCGAGCGATGCATGGGCGAGAGATGCCTTGCGGTGGAAAGACTTTCCGGCGGCAGGACGAATACGAGCGTTGGGGTTGAAGCCCTCTCGGGTTCGTACGTTCTTCGCATTCCTGGCGAGGGTACGAATGCCTACATTGATCGCCGGAGCGAGTTCGACAACATGCATAAGCTTTCCCATCTGCGATTTCTTCCGCAGATATGCTATGCCGATCGTGAAAGCGGAACGCTGGTCACGCGACGCATCAAAGGCGCGGTGCCCATGGGGCCGAGCGACGTTTTTGACAAAGGTCGTCGCGCTGCCATGGTGGATCTCCTTGTTCAGGTGCATCGGTCGGGTGAGATCTTGGCGAATGAGTTCGATATCGCAAAGATGCAAAAAGAATACGCGGCCCGCTTGGACGATCTGGGGATTCAGCGTCCGAAACCGCTTACTGACGTTGCTGGCGATCTCGAGGAGGCTGTGGAGGCGCTTTCTCGGGATTACCCAAAGCGGATGGTCGCCTGCCATGGAGATCCGAAACTCAACAACTTTCTCCTGGCAGACGGCCGCATGTATCTGATTGACTGGGAATACTCGGGCATGGCCGATGAGTACTTCGACTTGGCGAACATGGTGATGACTGACTGTTTGGACGAAAGGCGGGAGCGACTGGTGATCGAATCGTATGAGGAGCGCTCCGGGTCGGGGTTGCTGCGGGAGAAGTACCTTCTGCTTAAGGTGGCTACTGACTATCTGTGGATCCATTGGCATCTGATCAAGCTGGGTCAAGGGCAGATGCCCGCTTACAACGAGGCTTCTTGGAGAAGTCGCCTCGATCGGGCGATCGGCAATCTAAAGCGTTTGGAGGGTTTGTCGTGACGCAGGGCATAATCCTTGCGGCTGGTTTGGGGTCGCGTTTGAAGGAAGTTACCGCAACCATTCCGAAGTCGCTGATCCGCGTGAATGGGAAGCCTGTGCTCGAGCGCAACATAGAATTCATGAGGGAGGCGGGGTTTGACAGGGTGGTGCTGGTGGTAGGCTACATGGCCGAGCGCTTCGCCTATCTGCCGGAGCGTTATCGCGATCTTGACTTGAGATTGGTTCGCAATGATCAATACGCCACGTCTAATACCGTCTCCTCCCTTTTTGCGGCTCGGAGGTTCTTCGACCGTGATGCGTTTATCGTTACGGCTGATATCTATCTTGCCGAAAATCCCTATCTGACATATTCGGGAGAAGGGTGCTTTTACGTTCTGCGGCCTGATGCCAAGCTTTCCAAACCCGAATGGATCGCGCACCTCGATGACGGCATGCACATTCGGTCGGTGGACCAGTGCGGGTTTTCGGGGCATTCCTACACGGGGATATCGCATTGGACAACAGAGGGGCTTTCCTTGCTCGAGCGCAAGTTGATGGCGCTCGATTGGGACGATCCTGCAGAGCGCGCACGCTATTGGGATGAGCTGATGCTCCCGGATTTGGGTTCGTTCGACCTGCGGGCTAAAGTGCTCGCAAGCGATGGCGAAGTGTACGAATTCGACGATATGGGCGATATCGAGAAGTTGAAGCGTGAGACGGGTTTACACGTGGAGTTTCAGGAAGGATCGCCTTTCAATCCTACTGAGTCTTGCGCAGTGTAGTCGACCGATTCAGGCTATTGAGACGACCGCACTACCGCTTTGGCCAGTATGAGCTGGTCGAGGGGGGAGAAGCGCGTTGAGTCCCCTAAAAAGGTGAGATGACGCACGGCTCCCCCCTGCTTCTCGATGTAGGAAAGGGCGTGTGAGACGCTATCGAGATCTTGGGGATCCTCCAAAAGGAATGCGGAGCGAGTCTTGCCTGCGTATACTCCCGCAGCAAGCGCGTCGAAGGGCGCCCATGCCGATGAGACGATGAGTCGTTCAACGGTGACGGACCTTTCGCTGTCGGGACCACTTGAAACAGAGGAGGCTATCTTGTCGTTTATGAGTTCGTTTGCCCGATACGGGCCATCTCCGACAATTCGATCTGTGTTAGTTCCATTTTCTCGGCAACGGTCAAGGAATTCATCCGATACGCGCTTGGTCCCACCCAAAACGTGCAAGCGCTTGAAAGCGCCCCTTTCGAGGACCTTCTCAATCCGATTGTCAATTATCCCGTCCGCGACAAGGAAGAACACGGGGCATTTCCTTTGGAAGATGTAAGGGGAGAACGACACGAGATCTGCCGTGCAGCCGTCGTAGGTGATGAACGCGGTGTCACCCCACGCTCCTTCTTTCATGCCGAACGAGTATATCTCCCAAGACAATTGGGCTGCGGTGCTGCCCGAAAGCCGGATCGTTTCGGGACTGCTTGTGCAGGAGCTTTCTATGGCGCTGACCACTGAGGGGGAGACCGCGTCTTCGCATCCCACGATGATGACTCGATGCGGCGCCAGTCGATTGAGCTCTTGCAAGGTGGCATCGGGAAGTGCGTCTGGCCTCGTGAGGAGCAAGGGGGCATCTATGAGGCCGGCGAGCGCGGTGGCGCTCATACAAGGGGAGGCGAGTTCTCCCGGGGCTATGACGACCGAGCCCCCTTGCGGAAATTCGCATTCCGTCACCAGCTTTGCAGCCGTGCTGTACCTGCTTTCTCCCGCTATCGTGTCCGTCACCCCGTCGGGGATCTCTATGTGCGCATTGAGCGCCTCGAACACGCGCCGCTCCGCCTCTGCGCTGCCGATGTGGCCGCCGAGCACGCGGTAGGCACGGCACACGTCCTGGGCCGAGCCCGTCATGCGCGTGTGGCCCTTTTCGATCCAAATGGCCTTGTTGCACAAGCGCTCGATTTGCTCGTTGTTGTGGGACACGATGAGGACGGTCACGCCGTGGTCCTTGATGAGCCGCGTGATGCGGCGCTCGCACTTCTGCTGGAACATGAAGTCGCCTACGGACAGCACTTCGTCGACGATGAGTATTTCTGGGACGATGACCGTAGCTATGGCGAACGCGATGCGTGCCACCATTCCCGAGGAGTAGTTCTTCATGGGCATGTCGAGAAACTTCTCGATTTCGGCAAACTCAACGATTTCGTCGAAGTGCTGTTTGATGAACTTGCGGGAATAGCCAAGAAGCGCGCCGTTGAGGTAGATGTTTTCGCGGGCGGTTAGCTCCATATCGAATCCCGCCCCCAGTTCGATGAGAGGGGCGATGTTGCCGTTGATGGCGCACGTTCCCGAAGTGGGCTCTAAAACGCCGGCAATGATTTTCAGCATGGTGGACTTCCCCGACCCATTCGTTCCGAGGATGCCGAAGACGTCGCCTTTCCTCACCTTGAAGGACACATTGTCGAGGGCGCGAAACTCCTTGAACATCAGTTCGCGACGAACAAGGGCTATCGCATATTCTTTGAGGCTGTTCAACTGCTCGCTTGCCATATTGAACACCATGGACACGCGATCAGCTTCGACCATGATGGGCCTTTGGTTGTCTTGCGGTTCGGAAAGCGCGTCGAAGGCAAGGGGTGCTGTGTTGACATTTTCGGGCATGATACCGCCTAGACGTAGAGGATGAATTTCTTTTCGGTTGCTTTGAACACTGCAAACCCTATGGCGAACGTTATAAGCGCCATGGCAAGGCACACGGCTTGCTCTTGTAAGCCAGGCAGCGTGTTGTACATGGCAATGTCTCTAAAGTAGGTGACGTAATGGTACATGGGATTGAAGGCTTCTGCCGACTGCATCCATTCGGGCAATATGTTAAGGGGATAGAAAAGAGGCGTTGCGTATGTCCATGCGGTGAGAACGACGCCCCATAGGTGGCAGACGTCTCGGAAAAAAACCGCGAGCGCCGCCAACAGCATTCCCAATCCGGCGCAAAACAGCATCATGAACGCAAGCAGGATGGGAAGTGCAAGTAGATTCGGGGTCGGGGCGATGCGGAAGACAAGCATGACGATGACCACGGCAATGAGGGATATGGAAAAATTGACAAGTTGGAACAGCACCTTTTCCAGGGGGAAGATCAGTTTCGAAACACGAACTTTCTTGATGAGCGGAGCCGATTCCAGAATAGAGTTCATCGCCCCGGATGTGGAGTCGGACATGAGAGCGAACAATATGTTGCCCAAAATAAGATACATGGGGAAGTTCTCGACGTCTCCACCAAATTTGAGGATGTTGCTAAACACGACGGCGAGGACGCACATCATAAGCAATGGATTGAGCACCGACCAAAGCACGCCGAGAATGCTGCGGCGATACTTTAGCTTGAAGTCTTTGGATACCAAAGAGGCGATGGTGAACCAATTTCTCTTCAGCGTGCTCGTTGACGGCATCTGCGGCATACAACTCCTCGTATTGCTCGGACCAAACATTCACTGCGTCGAGTCAATCCCAAAACACTATTGTACCCCAAAGGGCAATCGAGCATCGGTTCCCACGAAAATCCCAAACGCAAAGGGCGATGGCGGCATGCGTTGCGTTTGGGATTTCGTTCGGTAAAATAAACGCTCGGTAAAAGATTGCTGCAAGGAGTTGCCATGAGTGCTCTGAACGTGTTGGAGAGGGTTCGGATGCGTATCCTTCCTCCCTCTGCAAGGGGGGTTTACGTTACGTTTGACGAGGTGAAGGATGCCTTGAGCTCGTTGGAGGCCAAGGTAGAGAGCCTTGCGGAGGACAACAGGCGGCTTTTTGCCCGGATTGAGCAGGCTGACCGAGGGATAAATGGGAACATCGACTACAAGTTCGAAGGCAGGTTGTTCCCCCGCCTTCACAAAATGTCTCAGGAGCTCGCAACCCATGATGCTCATGACAAGATTCTTTTGTGGGAGATCGTTCGACAAGAAGGGGAGAGCGTTCGCGAGGCGAAGATGCGTGTGCATAGATCGCTACCGCGTGCGACGGGTGTTCTTAGATTGCTGCAACGGGGGAATGCCGCCCTGCTGCGCGATTTTGTCGCTCTATGCGATGCGCACGGGGTTGAGTATTTCCTTTCGTACGGATCTTTGTTGGGGGCCGCGCGCCAGGGCGGGATCATCCCATGGGATGATGATCTTGACGTGAATATGGCCTTCGAGGACTTCGATCGTTTGCGCGACATTGTCGAAAGCGACGAGAGGTACGCTTTGTCTGTCGTGTACGATCAGTACGTTTACTGCAAGCAGATACGCTTCAAATACGCGGATGCTGCCATCCCGTGTTTCGTGGACGTGTTCATTCACGACTATACCGATGGCAGCGATCGTGTTTCGGCGGCATATGCCGCTTTGCGCAAGGAGCTTGTCGAAAGTGTGAGGAGGGAGGAGGAGAAAAACGCTTTAGGGGGAGAGGGGAAGTATCTTTCTGCAGGCGATGAGCGGTCAAAGGGGATAGCCGATCTGTACGACAGGTATCGTCAGCGAATTGTCGAAGAGGGACTTGTCTGCTCTCGAGAGGGGGCGGTTGTACTCCAGTACGGGTTGGAGAACATGGACGGAGCGCCGGACAAGGATTATTCTCTTCTCATGTCCGAGGTGTTTCCTTTGGGGCGATTGGCGTTCGAGGGGATTGCGTGCGCAGTTCCGAAGGAGTATGAGAAAATCCTCGAGCGCCATTATGGGGATTGGCTTGAGCTGCCGAATGATTTGTATACTCATTTTGAGCACATTGATCGAAGCAGCGTGGACGTGCGGGCGCTTGTCGAACGCTTCGGTTGCGATGGTTGACAAGGTTCGTATCTCTGGCACTTCTGGCCCTTCGATGGGGTCTGCTGCTTTTCGCGTTTCTTTGGGGGCATGCCACGCTGTTGTGCGGTATCCTGTGCAGGTTAAGGGCGAATGCCTTCTATATGGCGCTTAGGAGGAGAAGCTATGCTCGACAAAGTACTGAGAACGTTCTGCGCTGTGCTGCTTGCGGCAGCGCTCGCGCCTTCGGTCGCCTTCGCCGAACTTTCAGAGGAGGTGGCGGTTGGACCCGATGTTGTGTCTGGCGAAGGCTTCGTTTTCGATTCGGAAGATGCTTCCGTACCTGACAGCTCCTCTGCCGACGGCGTTTCGCCAGAAGTCGGTTCGCAAGAGGCGTTAGAGCCGCAAGAGGTCTCTGACGAGTCAGCAGAAGTAGCGTTGAGGGAAGGGTTGGAGGCTGGTCGTGATCCGGTTGCAGAGGAGAGCGAAGACGTCGAAGAACAGCCTCAGGTGGCGAACAGCTGGAGGTTCGTTGACGGGCAGCTTGTGTCGAGCGAGGACGGTGCGACCACCTATGGTAGCACCAAGTCGCGCAGCGTTGTCACCACTCCGGACGGCTACAGAGTGTTCGACAGCTTCGACCAGTTCTCGAACGGCTATTACACCGGAACCGATGCTGCGAAAGGCATCGATGTAAGCGAGCATCAAGGGTATATCGACTGGGCGCAGGTCAAGGCATCCGGGGTCGATTTCGTTATTATTCGCTGTGGGTACGGCAATAACTACTCCAATCAAGATGATAAACAGTGGATAGCCAACGTCAGGGGCTGCGTGGACAACGATATCCCCTTCGGCGTGTACCTTTACTCCTATGCGCAAAATGTCTCCATGGCTCAAAGCGAAGCTGACCATGTGCTCCGATTGCTTTCGGAGGTGGGTCTCAGCCCTTCGATGGTGGAGCTTCCTGTCTACCTTGATATGGAGGATTCGAGCACGCTCGGATCGGATTTTTCTTCCATCGCTCAAACGTTTTGCTCCCAAATCCAATCTGCCGGCTACAAAGCGGGCGTGTATGCAAGTCAGAGTTGGTGGGAGAGCTATCTTGTCGGCCCCGTGTTCGATTCCTGCTACAAATGGGTTGCGGCATGGAATGCGAGCGTTGGGTTGACCTATGGGGGCTTCTCGGATTTCCGGAATAGCAACGGCATTTGGCAGTTCTCTGACTACGGCGGGGTGTCGGGGATATCGGGTGCAGTCGACCTCAATTACGCCTACATCGACGCTTTCGTGCGGCATCCTGCGGAGCCCGGAACCCGGACCGTCGCCGACGGCATCTACGTGATCTCGAGCGCGCTCGCCCCGTCCATGGCCCTCGACGTGGCGGACGGCTCCCTCGCCGACGGGGCCAACGTGCAGCTGTTCGGCAGGAACGGCACCAAGGCCCAGGCGTTCGAGGTGGCCTACGACGGCGCGGGCTTCTACACCGTGACGTGCGTCAAGTCGGGCAAGGCCCTCGACGTGGCGGACGGCGCCTGGGACAACGGGGCCAACGTGCAGCAGTTCTCGCCCAACGGCACCGACGCGCAGAAGTGGCGCATCGACCTGAACGCCGACGGCACCTGCACGTTCGTGTCGAAGGGGGGCGGCCGGGCCCTCGACGTGGACTCGGGCGGCACCTCGAACGGCACGAACGTGCAGATATACGACTCGAACGGCACCGCCGCGCAGAGGTTCACGCTCGAGTCAATATAATGGAATCTTTAGGGTAAATACGGCCGCGATGCTTGGGGATTTTCGGTAGGGAGAAATTTGGATAGGTCGTAAAGCAGTTTATGATGGTGGAGTTGTGTAAGAGTGATGAAGCAAGGTTGGTAGATCCTCATTGAGAAAAAGGGAAGGAATTGCGCACCAAGGGGTGTTGTATCTAGGCGTCGGAGCGATGACGGCCTTTCTCGAGCTCGTGTTGTTTCAAGGCTTGTATTCTTCGGGAATTGTAGGGGTCGCGCCTGCGAACGTAATTGCAGTTTTGACCTCGGCTACCGTAAACTTTCTAGTAAACGGAAACGTGACGTTCAAAGGTCTTCAAAACCCTGTGAGGAGTTTGATAAAATACGCAATTTTGTTTGTTTTCAACACTATTTTTTCTACTACGGTCATATCCCTTTTGGTTTCGATCGGGTGGCCGTCTTTTGTGGCTAAGGTTTTAACCATGCTTTGTGTAGTGACGTGGAATTTCATTTTGTATCGTAAAGTTGTTTTCGTATGATCGCCCCAACTGCTTGGAGTTATCGGGTGTGCGCATTTTCTCTTTGCGATTCGAGCAAGTGATTCGTTTAGGGCATGGAGCGATCTGCGAGAGTTCGCATGTTTTGACAGGAGCGACTATGGTGAGTATTTCTTCCGGCGTTCTTTGATCTTTGTTCACAATCGCATGAAGTCTTCGGGGGTAGAACGCGGCTTCCCCGGTTTTCAATCTGATATTGAGGAGGAGTGCAATGCCTGTCGTCTCTGTCATACTACCTATATACAATGCCGAATCGTATTTGCGCCAGTGCTTGGATAGCATAAAAGCCCAAACTCTTCAAGACATAGAGGTTATATGCGTCAACGATGGCAGTACTGATGATTCGCTTGCGATCATGCGGGAATACGCTATTAAAGATAGTCGTTTCATGGTGCTTGACAAGCCCAATGGTGGATATGGCCACACGTTGAACCACGGGCTTTCGCATGTTCAAGGTGAGTATATCGCCATCGTTGAACCTGATGATTTTATAGATGCTCATATGTATGAGGACCTTTATGCGTTTTCAACTCTGGAATCAGGGAAGGCCGACGTTGTCAAGGGCTCATACGTTGAATATTACGATGGGCGCGATGGATTTGAGGAGCAGGCGCTCATCCCCAACATCTCCTACTTCATGAGAAAAGAGCCCTATGCGTTCTCGCTGCGTGATGATTGCGAGGTATTTTGCCACCATCCTTCCATTTGGTCGGCGATTTACCGAAAAGAGTTCTTGGATGGCAAGAAAATAAAGTTCGTTGAACCAAAAGGTGCCGGATGGGCCGACAATCCATTTTTTGCCGAGACCCTTACCTCTGCTGAAAGCATTGTTTGGGTGCCGAAGGCGTATTACTACTATCGTCAAACCAATTCCGGAGCATCAAGCTTTTTGAAAGACTTCCATATTCCTTTTGCCCGTTCTCGAGAGATGCGAGACATTCTTAGGAGGAATGATGTCCCCAAGGATGTATGGGCGGCGTTTTACTTACGCGAGTTCGACTATATTTTTTCCGTAATAGGAGAGTTCGGTTTTGCAGAGGGCGATCCTGAAATCCAAAGCCTCATAAGGGAAGTTTTGGAGGACATGGACGAGAGCTTGGTGCTGACTCATCCTCGGCTGCGTCAGAAAGATATTCGGTATTATAAAGAATTTCTGGAACAGATTAGCCGGGAGCCGTCAAAGGCATCCGTTGTGGATGTCGACGCTTCTGATTCTGCGAGTGACGTTTCGGTTTCCTTCATTGTTCCGGTTGAGAATGACGCGAAGTGGATTTCTGAATGTCTTGAGAGTGTTCTTTGTCTGCCGATCGATGGAATCGAAGTCGTGTGCGTAGATTGCGGCTCCAAGGATAGGAGCATGTCCATCTGTCGACGTTGTGCAGAGGGAGATGCTCGCGTCTCTCTTTTGCCTGGTTGCTTCGCGAAGCCGGGAGCGGGCATTGCCAATGCTATTTCTCGTATTCGGGGAGAGTACTTTTTCATTGTGGACGCTTCATTTGCCTTCAGAAAAGATGCTTTTTCCGAAGCGCTCAAAGAGGCGATGGATTTGTCGCTAGATGTCGTTGTGTTTGACGGAGAGCGTCGGTTCACGATCGATGTGATGCGCGTGGTTCAATCGCGTCGTCCGCTCGAATCTGATGGTAAAGAGAAGGGGGTTCTGTTCGCCCCATTCAAGCCTTGCGAGGCTGGTCCTTTTCTCTTCAACCTCGCCAGACCCCATTTGTATTCGAAGCTCTATCGCAAAGAGTTTGTCATAGATAATGGGATTGCGTTTTCCGAAGAAGAGCTTGTTGGCGATGCGGTGTTTGGGGCAAGGTCTTTATTGGCTGCTCGTAAAATAGGGTATGCTCCGATTGAGTATTTCGAAGAGCTTGACCGTGAGGTTGATCAAGTTCCCTTCTGCCTTGATTTGCGCGAGAATCTTGTCAAAGAGAAGCCCCTGCTCCTTCCCGAAGTCCTTCGCTTTGTCGACTCTCTTCGTGATGAAGAAGGATTGTATTCGCAGACAATCGGGAATTTGCTGGTGGAATCCTTTATGTGGGATATGCTTCAGCGTAGATCGTGCGAAACGATCAAATGCTATGCAGATGAGTACGGAAGTGCGGTGGGGAAGGCGATACCTTCGGCTCTTCGTGGCCGTGATTTCTTTGACGTTAATCTTCATAATGATTATCAACTTCTGACTCGTCGAGGTTTGGAGTTCTATCTTGCCAATCGATGCCTGGTGTGCGAGCGCGATGCTCGATATTTCTGGAATGAGCTTGATGATCTGAGGGCTTCGCTAACGATGAAAATAGGTGCGAGAGTGAGCAGAGTGGCTCAAAGCGTCCTGCCGAGCGGAATAGTTGGTCGGATTCGCGGAGCGATAGCTTCTTCGAGGAAATAAATGATCGGGCTCGATCATTGTATTCGGATAGTTAGGATGGCCTCATGTGGGAAGTGTTTTTTGCCTCTGCTTTTCTGTCGTGTGTATTTCTCTATCTGCCGGGATACTTCGTTTTAAGATCGTTTTCTTTGCATAGAATTGTCTCGGCAGCATGTGCTCCGTTGATTTCGATAGCGGCGTTTGCTCTTCTTTCTCTCGCTTACGGAGCGTGCGGTGTGCCGTGTTCTTGGCTTACTCTGGTGCTTCCGGTGGTAGCAGCGGGACTTGTGGTCACTGTATTTCGACATATTTTGAGGAAGGCCAGGCCATCTCGCTTTGGTTTTCCGGAGTATGGTCAAAAGGTCTATCGTCGATTCGATATTGTCTGTTTGGGCGCTTATGTTTTCGTGGGGATTGTTCTCGGGGTTTATCTGTTTGCATACAATCTTGATGGTCCTGCTTCGGTTCTCCAAGAGTATGACAATATTTTCCATCTTGGTGTGATTCGAGGATTCCTCGAAACAGGGGAGTTTTCTTTCATTGGTGTATCGGTCTATCCGCTACCGGAAGATTCGATCGTAGACCCCATTCCAGTGCAGGGGCTTTCGTTCTATCCTACGGCTTGGCATATGCTGGTTGCACTTGTTGCGGAAACCGCCAATGCGCCTATCGCATTGGCGGTGAATGCGGTGAACTTTTCTTTGATTAGCGTGGTCTTTCCTGTTTCGATTTATCTTTTGATCAGGAAGATTTTTTATCGCATCCCCTTCGTAGTTGCCCTCGGGTCGGTCTGCTCGCTAGCCTTCGCGGATTTTCCTTGGAGTTTTGTTGTTTTCGGCCCGCTTTATCCCAATCTCCTCTCGTTATCCGTGTTTCCTTTGTTCGCGTTCTCCTTTATCGCCTTGCTCTCTAAAGGGATCGACAGAAAGCATCGTCTGATTGCTGCGCTTCTGGTCATGATAGGAGGCGTGTCTCTGGCGGTTTCTCAACCGAATGCAATATTCACTGCGGTAATTTTCTTGACACCGTTCTGTGTTTACCGACTCTTCTCTTTCGTCAACGAGTGGAAAAGCGGATGCGATGGCGTACGATTTATGGCGGTTGTTGCGAGTGCCGTCTTTGTTGTCGCGGTTGTTTTGCTTTGGACGATTTTGTTCCATCTTCCTTTCTTCCAGCAGGGTGTCCTAGCCGATTCGTGGCCAGCGTTCACCTCGCTTCGGCAAGCGTTAGTTAACGTCTTTGTTGTGTCGTATCGGGTGTCAACGGCCCAGCTTCTGCTTGGCGCGCTAATCGTCGTCGGGATTCTCTATTCCCTTTTGAACAGACGCTATCTCTGGCTGACATGCTCGTATATCCTCATGGCGTTTTTGTACATTTTGGACGCAGCAACTGATGGGCCTCTGAAGCATTTCTTGACAGGTTTTTGGTATTCCGACCCGTACCGTCTTGCGGCCAATTTAGCTGTTTTTGCTATACCTCTCGCTTGCCTAGGTCTTTACGTGTGCTGTGTAGGAGTATCGTCCTTGATAAAGAAGGTTTGTCGAGGGTGTTTTTGCAATGCTCATGTATCCAGACTGGCTCTCGGTGTGTCTTGTGTTCTTTTCTTCGCGTGTAACTATTATCCAAATTTTACGATTCAAGGAGTTGTGGATGTCGATACGGCGTTCGGGGTTTTTTCTGGGAAGGTTTACGAAGGGAATCGGCTTGATGGGGTAAAGACGTACGATTCCGACGAAGAGCGCTTTGTTCAGAAGGTGAAGAGCATTCTGCCAGAAGACACCTTGCTCATAAATGAGCCAAACGATGGAAGCGGATTTGCCTACGGACTGGATAATTTGAATCTGTATTATCGAAATATGAGGGGATATGGTCGCTCGAACGAGACCGAAGAAAGTAAGTTGATCAGACAGGGGTTAGATCGCATAGCGAATGACGAGAATGTAAAAGCTGCGGTGGACAGGGTGGGGGCGCAGTATGTTCTCTTGTTCGATATCGAGGGTTACGAGTACGGTAAGCCCAATCGTTATCTACTCAGCTATAATCGCGATGAGTGGGTGGGCTTGGAAGCCATCAACGATGATACACCTGGTTTCGAAGTGGTGCTTAGTGAAGGCGATATGCGACTTTATCGAATCGTTGCTTAGAAGATTATGGAACTAATCATGATCATCCGCATAGCGGGTGGTTTGCTCTAGGGGTATAACCCCGAGGGAGGAAGGGCGGTGCTTCAAGGCGCCGCCCTTCGCTTGGCGCTCAGCTTGCCCAGCGCCGAGCCGTGGGTTTCCTGCTCGCGAATGTGTTAGGCAATCGTTGCGGTACCGTCAAGAATCTTGCGCACTTTTCCGACAGCCTCATAAGCCCGCCGTCCG
>ERZ826396.1723-NODE-1723-length-22013-cov-4.837690_pt1 | contig 22013 bp, 25 predicted proteins | sample MGYA00519926_ERZ826396 | MGnify/ENA primary metagenome ERZ826396 (study PRJEB31778, sample SAMEA3449230) | human gut metagenome | biome: human gut; feature: human-associated habitat; material: faeces | place: United Kingdom | collected 2010/2012 ... | reverse complement strand
GCGTCCGGATGTATTCCTTTCCATGCAGACCTATGAAAAAATCGTGCTGTTTCTTAACTTTGAAATGACAGACGTCTCCCGCACGTTCTGGCGGCGTTGTCCGACGCCCGAAGGGCGGAGTTCAGCCGCCAGGCGGGAGATGCCTGCCATTTCAAAGTTTAGGAACAGCCGATTTTTGAAGCGGTCTGCATGGAAAGGAATACATCCGGACGCGGCGTCTGACATGTGCAGGGCCCAGGGCAGGCCGAACGGTTCGGGAAGGCGCAGGACAGTTTGGCGGCGTACAGGCGGGTGCATAGTCCTTGGGAAAGAAGCGCCGAGAACCCTTGCCATATTCATGGAATTCTGATACAATATCTATGCATTGAACCAAAGGAGGGTATCCCGTGAATACAGTAACTATCGTATTGTTAGTGATTCTGGCCGTTTTGGTTGTCGCTGTTGTCGTGCTCTATTTCCTTGGGAAAAAGGCGCAGAAAAAACAGGCCGAACAGCAGGAGCAGATCGAAGCATACAAACAGAGCGTATCCATGCTGATTATAGACAAGAAAAGAATGAAGCTAAAGGATGCAGGGCTTCCGGCGGTGGTTCTTGAACAGACCCCCAAGCTTCTGCGTGGTTCCAAGCTTCCTATCGTGAAAGCGAAGATCGGGCCTCAGATCATGACACTTGTATGTGAAGAAAGTATTTTTGATTCTGTTCCGGTCAAGAAAGAAGTAAAAGCTACGGTAAGCGGCATCTACATTACTTCTGTCAAAGGGCTTCACGGCAACACGCTTGCTAAGCCGACCAAAAAGAAGAGTTGGTTCAAGCAGAAGGTGGAAAAGCTCCAGGAAAAGGCCGGAGCCAAACCTTTAAAGTAGTATGGCAAATGATTCATCAAACGGCGGCGCTGTTTTCAGACAGCAGCCGCTGTTTTTTTGGAACAGTTCAGGTCTATCTGAACTGTTCCTTTTATATCAGCAGCATCCTGCGCTTTTTCCGTGCGCCTTACAGGTGCTTTTTCAGGAATTCTTCTATCAGGTCCAGCGTCTGGCTGCAATGAAATCCTCCATAACCATGTCCGGCCTTGATGAATTTAATCAGCTCCACATCCTTCCCCAATTCCTTCATGCGTTCATACAGCCTGCAGCTTTGGTTAAAAGGCACCAGCATATCGCTGCCGCCGTGCATGATCAGAAGCGGAGGCGTCGGCCTGTCAGCAGTCAGATAGCGTAGGGGAGAGGTTGTATCCGCAAGTTCCCTGTTCTCCAGCACATTCTTTTTCCCGATCAGAAGCCCTTCCGGGCTGTCCGGGCCTGCGTGATCCTGCACGCTGGGATAATAGCTCATCATCGCAATGTCCGTTGGCGCATACCAGTCCACAATACAGCGCACGGATGCGGATATCTCCCCGTATTCTTCGGTATCAGGCTCCCCGTCGCATGTAAATCCGGCCATGAGCACGGTATGTCCCCCGCTGGAATCTCCCCAGAGAGCCACACGGTTTTTATCTATCCCATATTCATCCGCATGTTTTTTCAAGAAGCGTATGGCAGTCTTAGCATCCTGCGCCTGCGCCGGAAATGGAGCCACTTCACTGGGTCTGTATTCCACAGTCGCTACCGCATACCCTCTCTCACACATGCGAAGCGTGTCCTGAATGCTCGCAAATATCTCCTGCTTGAACCAGGCCGAACCCTGTACGAATACGATCAGCGGCCAGCCTTCCGTACGTTTCGGATCCTCAGGAAGCATCAGATGCAGATGCAGTTCCATTCCGGAACGATTCACATATACCAGATTATGCAGAAATTTGATGTGATACCCATAGCCATCTTCCAACTTCACCGTACGGGCTCCCTCCGGCAGTTCTTCAGATTCCGGGAATTCCTCCGGCGAGACCTGAAGCGGGGGCAGCGGTTCCATCCCCTCTTCTTTTCGTTCTGTCTTCCTATTTTCGGTCATTTCCATTTCCTTCATGCCCTTTTCTCCTTTCTGCCGGTTGGTTCAAATACCGCCCAGGCTTGGGCCTGTCCCCTTTTCCCCTTGAATTATACACCATTCTTATTATAAAATGTAAGACGCACACAGGCCATTCTTACACTGCATAAAGGAGAGTTTGAACATGCATACACACTCTGCCAACACACAGCCTTCTCCTGCGGAATCGTCTGCCGAAGGCAGCGGGCGCCCCATTTCCCGGCCCTCTCTCGGATTCCGCAAAATAGAAAAAGCATTTTTAGCTGCTTTTCCTCATACGCTTCCTATTTTCGCCGGCTTCTGGTTCCTGGGCATGACATATGGGATCTATATGAACGTTTCCGGCTTTTCTTTCTGGTATCCCCTGTTCATGAGCCTGACGATTTTTGCAGGTTCCGTGGAGTTCGTGGCGGTTGGCCTCCTGCTCGGTTCCTTTCATCCGCTGCAGGCGCTGGCCGTAACGCTGATGGTTAATGCACGCCATCTTTTCTATGGCCTTTCCATGTTGGATCGCTTCCGGGGAATGGGTTGGAAAAAGTTCTATCTGATTTTCGGCATGTGCGATGAAACCTTTTCCATTAACTATACAGCCCATATCCCGGAAGATGTCGATCAGGGCTGGTTCATGTTTTTTGTCACCCTGCTCAACCATTTTTACTGGTTTTTCGGAGCCACCCTCGGCGGAGTATTCGGTTCTTTCATCCACTTTAATACAGAGGGGCTGGATTTCGTCATGACCGCCATGTTCGTGGTCATCTTCCTGGAACAATGGCTGAAGGAAAAGAACCATTTGTCCTCCCTGCTGGGGCTTGGTCTGTCCCTTCTTTGCCTCATCGCTTTCGGAGCCGATCATTTTCTTATCCCTTCCATGGCTGCGATTCTGGCCGTACTGACCCTGCTTCGCGCTCCGCTTGAGAAAGGTGGTGAGAACGAATGACCTTTACGCAGCAACTGATCACCATTCTCATGGTCATTTTAGGGACGATGCTGACGCGCTTTCTTCCCTTTCTGATCTTTCCCGCCAACAAGCCCACTCCCTCCTATATCCGTTATCTGGGCAAAGTCCTTCCCGCGGCGGTATTCGGCATGCTGGTTATCTACTGTCTGAAAAATGTCAGCCTCTTTTCCGGAAGCCACGGGATCCCGGAACTGTTGTCCATCCTTCTTGTGGTTCTTCTGCATCTGTGGAAGAGACAGATGCTTCTGTCCATCGCCGGCGGGACGATCTGTTATATGCTATTGATACAGTTGGTATTTTAAAGAACCCGGCGGCTGCCTTGAAAGCAGTTCGCCGGGTTCTTTTTATTCAGCCTTTCCATGCGGAATGCGCGGACGACCCGTATTCAGGCCATGCCGCACGTTCCCGCATGCATATTTCTATTTTCCAAAGAAAATGTACTCTCCCGCTTCCACCCATTTTTCCTGTCCATCAATCTCGATCAGGGCGGGAACAGGGGTTATGATCTCATAGCGCACCTGTTTTGCTCCTAAAGCTTTGTCCACCCAGGACCATCTGGAACGGATCAGCCCATGACGGGTATGGATGGCCGCTCCCAACCATTCCAAGCGCGGATCCGGTTTAGGGGCGATCCGTACCTTCGCAAAGCCAGGCGCATCCTCCATGGTATGGATGCCGGCCGCCTCTTCATATACCCAGTCAGCCACAGCGCCGTAGGCATAATGGTTGAAGGAGTTCATATCCGTGCTCCAGAAATCTCCGTTTTCCATGATCCCATCCCAGTGTTCCCAGACGGTGGTCGCTCCTTTGGTCACGGGATACAGCCAGGAAGGGTACTCCGTGCGCAGCAGCAGGGTATATGCCAGATCCGTATGCCCGTAGCCGCTTAAGACATGGAGCAGATAGGGCGTTCCCACAAAGCCGGTCTGAAGCTTGCTGCCATCTTCGATCACCTTCTGTGCCAGAGCGTCCGCGGTCTTCTGCAGATCCTCCGCCAGATCAAAATGTACAGCCAACACATATTCTGTCTGCGTCCTGTAATCCGGGAATGTCTTCCGGAAGGTCTCCACGATCTTCTGGTAGAGCGCCTCATATTCGCTCACATCTTCTCCCAGCACCTTGCCCGCCTTCACCACCAGATGGGTGGAATGTGCATAAAATGCGGAAGCGATGAAGTCCGCCCTGGAAGAGCCCTTGTAACTTCCAACTGGAGCGTCCAGTCCAAGCCAGTCTTCATAATGGGTTCCGCCTGTCCACAGGTAAGGATCATTGGTGGAAGAGGTAATGAAACCGATGTATTTTTTCATGCAGTCATACTGCTGCCTGAGGATCCCGGCATCGCCGTAGGTCAGATAGATCTGCCATGGACAGATGGCCGCCGCGTCGTCCCAGGCCGCGCTGCCGCTGCCTACGCTGAGGGCAGGGATAACATGCGGGATCGAACCGTCCGGGCACTGATCAGCCGCCATATCCGCCAGCCATTTGGTAAAGAAACGCTGCACATCATAGTTATAGCTCGCAGTCTTAATAAACGCCTGCGCATCCCCTGTCCAGCCCATGCGCTCATCCCGCTGCGGGCAGTCTGTGGGCACATCCAGAAAATTCCCCCTCTGTCCCCAGAGGATGTTGGAAAACAGTTGATTCAAAAGGGGATTGGAGCACTCCAGCCAGCCAGTCCGCTTCATATCGGAGTGCACGGCGATCGCCGCAAACTGTTCCGGCCTGGGCGTCCCCGGGAACTTGTCCAGCCTGATATAGCGGAATCCGAAAAAGGTCAGCTGCGGATGCCAGGTCTGTTCCCCTTCCTTACAGGTATAGGTTATCTTCGCCTTCGCGGCGCGGTAATTGGCATTGTAGAAATTCCCTTCCTTATCCAGCACCTCTCCGTGGGAAATCTCCACCATCTCCCCGGCATGTGCATTCACACAAAACTGTACATAACCGGTCACTTCCTGGCCGAAATCCACCACCGTCTCCCCATTTGGAGCCTGGAATACGGATACCGCCGCGACCGTCTCCATCTCGCGTATCTCCTCGCCCTGCTGCGGGATCAGGTTATCCGTCCCCTTCTCAAAGCATTCTGCATTCAGGTAGTTCTCCGTCACAAAACCGGCGTCATAGGTTTCTCCGTCATAGATCTCGCTGAAGCGCACCTGGCTTTCCCCTGCAAGCCAGCTTTCATCCGTTCCGAACACTTCCGTTTTCCCGTCCGCATATTCCACAGACAGCTGTGCGATCAGGCCTGCAGGCAGCTTGCTGCGCGCTTCCCTCTCTTCGTCCTTCAGCCATCCTGGGATCGGGCTTCTGTACCATCCCTTTCCGACGATCACTTCCAGACGGTTATCCCCTTTTCCCAGAAGCGGCGTCACGTCATAGCATTGATACTGATGCCGCGTCTCATAGGAAGTCCAGCCAGGTGCCAGAACGAACTTTCCCACTCTCTGTCCGTTCATCCTGGCCTCATAGACGCCCATCGCCGTGATATACAGCACAGCCTTCGCCACGTCTTTCCCGCCCGGAAAATCCTTCACATACACCGGACATACATCCCCCATGTCCTGGGCAGGTTTGATCCATTTTGCCATCCACTCCATTTTTCTTCCTCCATTCTGCCCCCTTGGGCTTTCTTATCACCAGCTGATCCTGCTTCTGATATTGCGGTACTGCATCGGCGTCATGCCGAAGCTATCCTTGAAATTCCTGTAAAAACAGCTGATATCCGCATATCCGACGCCTGCCGCCACCTCCTCAATGCTGCAGGAGGAATTCTCTATCATCTCAGCGGCCCGCTTCATCCGGAAGTCCTTCAGCAGAAAGCGGAAAGTTCTCCCCGTCTCCCTGCGTATGTATCTGCTCAGGTAACCTTCGCTTCTTCCAAAATGCCTGGCCATGGAAGACAACGTCACCGTGCTGTAGTTCCCGCGTATATACCGCATCATCTCAGGGAGAGCGCTCTCCGCTTCCCGGATGCTTCCCATGCTCTCCATCTTCTGCTGATATTCGTCCAGCACTCTGCCGAACAGCAGCAGCACATATCCTTTCAGGATCAGGTTAGCTCCCGCTCCCTCAGGCTTTCCGCTCCGCTTCAGAAGGCTTTCTTCACACATATCCAGCACGAGCCTGCGCAGCCGCTCATCCCTCCCGCAGCGCACCAGAAGCGCCCGGTTGCTCCCCTTGCTGGTAAGCATCTGCCAGAAAAAATCTGAGATGCTTCCGTTCTCCGCAAGCAGGCTATAAAATGCCTCCCCAAACGTGCTTCTCTTCAGGATGATATTCACAGGCACAGCTCCCTCTTCCCAACAAAAAACTGCCTGGTTCACTTCCGGAGGCACGATTACGAAATCCCCTTCTTCCAGCTGTTCCATCACATCCGTTTCCCCCACCCGCATATAGAACCGGAACCGGCCCTGCAGCGCATAGACGATCTTGATGAACTTCAGGCTATGATAAAATGGAGGCACATACCTGTCGTGCAGGATAAGAGATACCTCACTGTTCTCATTCGGGAAACAGTCCTGCTCTGTGAGCATGCTCATCATGGGAAGCGGTGCACATGCATCCAGCATGCGGGCATCTCCCGCCGTCTGCGCATAGCGCTCAGAGAAATCCTCCCATCCCCATACCACATGGGAATATGCCTCCGGATTCGCCAGATACAGGCTGCGGGCGGTCTTCTCATAATCTCTCAGCTGTGCCAAAGCCTTTTCTATCTGTGTATAATCCATATCAGCTTCTTCCTTTCACTCCCATGCGAATAGGAAACTGTCTTTTTCCATTCTGTTCTAATTACATACATATAAAATATTTTTGATGGATTTTCTTTGATATCTCCGATCTTTTTCATCATATACTGAAAAGCAGGAAATGTCACTATCCTTTCCTGTTGTCTTTTTATGATCTGTATCCACTCAGCCTTCCGCATAAAAAAGCAGCGCAGCCTCTCAGCTGCGCTGTGTCTGCTGGCCGGACGGCTGCACACAGATCTCAATGTGGCAGTCCGCCAGATATTCATAATTCACTTCCAGGGCATAGTCCACATGAAGCCGTATTTCGTCTTCCTTTTCCGTGAACGCGACCCGTTCCGTGTCCATGCTCACGAGCATGCCTCCATATGGCGTCAGATAATTGGTGGTGTTTTTCTTATTTTCTTCAAACACCATATATACATTCACCAGGCCCCGTTTGGTCAGATCCATCTTCCGTTCCCGGAATTTAATCATATTCCTGACTGGCTCCTGATGGCCTTCCATCAATTCTTCATACAGGAGATAATGCGTATCCCCTTTTTTATAGTACTGTCCCCACTGAACCGTTTCGATCTCTTCATTCTCCGCTTCCTGATCGAACTGCAGCCCGCGTATGGTAAGCATAACCTCTTTTGTCATGTGTTCCTCCGTGCTAAAGCGTCTGGGTGAGAACGTGCGTAACGTTCTCCCATCCATCTTTCCGCTTCTAATATTCCTCAATGGGTATGGTCTTGGCAGACAGAATTCCATACTTGATGATGGAGTTGGCAAACCGCTTGAATTTTTCCGCCGCATCGCTCACATAGAACTGGTACCGGTTCTCTCCGAGCGCAGGCTCCTTCTCGTTCAAAATCCCCTGCGCATCCAGCACGCGCTTCAGTTCCATCGCCGTCTCATAGGCAGGATTGACCAGGCTCACTTCTTTTCCTATGATCCGCCCGATCGTCTGACGAATGAGCGGATAATGGGTACAGCCGAGGATCAGCGTATCAATTCCGATCTCCATCAGTTCCGTCAGATAGCGGGAGGCGATCTCATCCGTCACCGGATCCTCCAGAAGTCCCTCTTCCACAAGCGGAACAAAGAGCGGACAGGCCTTTCCCGTCACTTTGGCATCCGGATTGATTTTATGTATGTAACTGGAATAGATCTTGCTTCCGATCGTTCCTTCGGTGCCGATCACGCCGATCTTCCCATTTCGTGTGGTTGCTGCCGCCACTCTGGCACCCGGCCTGACCACATCCACTATGGGAAATTCCACCTCTGTCTCCAGGGCCTCCAGCGCATACGCGCTGGCCGTATTGCAGGCCACCACGATGGCTTTCACATTCTGGGTCTTTAAGAACCGTACGATCTGCTCGGAATATCTCGTCACGGTTTCCTTGGATTTGCTCCCATAAGGAACACGGGCCGTATCTCCGAAATAGACGATCTTCTCATTGGGGAGCTGCCGCATGATCTCCCGCACCACGGTCAGACCTCCCACCCCGGAATCAAACACCCCGATCGGTCTTTGCTTTTCCTCCTGTATCTGCATGGTTCAAGCCTTCCTCTCCATCCTGCGTCCGGTCGGGCGCGGCCTCCTTTCTGGCCACCGGCTTTCCCTTTCTGTTATCCAGAAAGCTGAGCCTGACTTCCACTTCTCCCGCCTGCGCGTTTAATATTTTCTCATAATCCATCCGGCCGGAAGTCTCCCTGTCCGTCCCCTCGTCAAAGACGGGCCGGTACACCTCCTCAGTCAACGTGAACTCCGGATAAAAGACGTTCCAGAAGTTCAGAATGAGCAAAGCTGCTGCCAGCCATTCTTTCCAGCCATCTGTCCGTTTCATACCGCCGATTCCTTTCCCGCAGCACTCGTTACAATTCAGCCTTCGCTGAATTGTAACGGCAACCGGCCATTCCAATCGCTTCGCGATGGGCCGGTTGCTTTCTGCCGGTTCGTTTTCACACGGTCTGCGCAGCTTGTGCGCAGACCTGGCTGAGTAGTAACCAGCATTCGTCTGCTTTTATATGGAAAGTATTGACGGGGATCCATTTTTTATACGCATAGCAAACGGCAAAATCTTTGTCGTTTACCAGAACCCCTCCAGGGGTGCACACGATATTTCAGAAGCATCTCATCCGCCCCGGCGTCCCTTTTCCTTCTTCTGCTGAATCTGGTTCAAGATGGACTGCTCCTGGTTATAGATGTGCATCTTAATCGCGCGGGCGCCCGCTTCCTTATCCCGGGCGCTGATGCATCGGAAAATCTCCTCATGCTCCTCGATCAGCCTGCCATGCTGGCTGATATCTTTAATGTATTCCAAACGGTAACGGTACATCTGCTGGGACAGATTCCCCACCATCTGTATCAGCTTATCATTCCGGCTTGCGCACACAATAATGTCGTGCAGCGCCACATCCGCCTGGGCGATCTCAACAGCATCCTGGGTTCGGGTGGTCTCCACGAAATGCTCGCACGCCTTCTTGAGCGCAGCAATCTCGCTCTCCGTGATCCGCTCACAGGCCAGTTCCATGGCCAGCGCATCCAGAGCCTGCCGCACTTCCAGCACATCTTTCAGGCCCTTTTCCGAGATCTGGGCCACCTCCGCTCCTCTGCGCGGGATCATGGTGACCAATCCTTCCAATTCCAGCATGCGGATCGCCTCACGGATGGGCGTACGGCTCACACCCAGCTTATTCGCCAGATGGATTTCCATCAAACGCTCTCCGGGCTTCATCTCTCCCTTTAGAATACTCTCCCGCAGCGTGTTAAATACCACATCCCGAAGGGGCAGATATTCATTTGCATTTTCTTCCATTTTCATCTAAGCATTCCTCATCTGATGCAAGTATGGTCCGTAAAAGAGGTCAGATAAATCTGCTTTGCCAGACCCGCTCTCTTCAGCTCCTCATACGCTTTGCTGGCCTCTGACCGCTGCGCGTACAGCGCGAATACCGTCGGTCCGCTTCCGCTCATCAAAGCGCCAAGGGCGCCCCTTTCCAGCAGAAACGCTTTGATCTGTCCGATCACAGGATGCGCCGGAATCGTCACCGTCTCCAGCACATTGGACAGGCGGCCCGCCACGCCTTCCAGTTTTCCGTCCCGGATGCTTTCGATCATTCCGTCAATGTCCGGATGGTCCTTCACCTGCTCCAGATGCAGGTTCTGATACACGAACCGGGTGGATACATGTACCGGAGGCTTGGCCACCACAACAGCGCAGGCTGGAGCGGAAGGAAGCGGCGTCAGAATCTCTCCGATGCCCTCGGAAAGCGCAGTGCCTCCCTGAATGCAGTAGGGAACATCCGCTCCGATCTTCACCGCCCGCTTCTCCAGTTCTTCCACAGACAGGCCCAGACCGAACAGTTCATTGACCGCCACCAAAGTGGCCGCAGCGTCGGTGCTTCCCCCCGCCATTCCTGCCGCCACCGGAATCTCCTTCTTAAGGCGGATCCGCATGCCCCCCTTTATTCCGAACTCTTCCTGCAGCATGGACGCGGCCCGAATGATCAGATTGTTCTTATCCGTAGGAAGCATCCGCAGGTTGGCGCTGAGGCGCAGCCCCTCTTCGCGCGTCCGTTCAAAGGTGAGTTCATCGTACAGATTTACGGTCTGCATGATCATCCTGACCTCATGATACCCATCTTCCCTGCGCCTTATTACATCCAGGCCCAGATTAATCTTGGCCATTGCTTTTAGCGTAAGCTTATCCATATTCAGCCGTCCCCTTTTATCCCTTTTTGTATACACTGATTGTACTTGATTATATACAATTCAGTCGCCTTCGTCAACGTCCGGGCCCGGAGTTGGGCAAAACGCTGCCGTTTAAATGCAACTGTTCAGACAACCCAACAGGAAGGCGCCTGATGCACATGCGCCCGGAGAATCCCTAAGAGCGTGTGTATCAGACGCCTTCCTGTTGGGGTCTGAACTGCTACATTCCACTTGCTATTGGTTCCGACATGGCACCTCTGCGGGCAGGGTCAACGGCAAATAGAAGCAGAGCGGTAACGTCAAAACAGTTTCTGGCTGCAGCCTTTTTCTATATTGCTCCCTTGACGATCAGCAGTTTTTCCCCGGGACGTATTTCGTCTGTGGAAAGTTCATTGATCTCGCGGATCTGTGAGACAGGGACATAATATTTCTTTCCGATATCCCACAGACTGTCTCCTTCCCTGGCGATATAGGCCACGATTCCGGGCAGGGAGGCAAGTTTCTCCGGATCCGGTTCAGATATACGGATATCCCGGATCATAGGCTGTTCATAATGGCTGAATACGATGCCGCAGAAAGTGACGGTCAGCTTCACATCCACTTCCCCCGCATCCACCGGGGTAACCGTCAGTTCAGAGGGCGATGTTTCCAATCTGTAAGTGCACTCCGGAGTGATTCCGGGGATCTCCAGCACATAGCTGAAGGGGATCGTTCCAGCAATGCTGTCATAAGGGATTTCCTCATCCATTGAGGCATACAGGCTTCTGACCGCAGCCGCTCCCGTGATGCGCAGCCCCTCTTCCACAATGCGCACCTCCGCCAGCTGAATGCTGCATTCGCTGTGGCAAATCTGCTGTATCTGGGGCAGTCCGTCCGCCACTTTAAAGCGGCTTGTAAGCCTGCTCTTTCCCGTATTCTTCATCAGAAGCTGCTTCAGCTTTCCCATTTCCGAGACCGCTTCGATCTCCTTGGTTACCCCGTATACGTCAAAGAGGATTTCCGCCTGCTCTTCTTCATAGATCTTCATGTCCAGATCCAGTACCACTTCCAGGCTGACCAGGCGTTCTTCTCCGTCCGAATCCGCTTTTACCTCCACTTCCTTATGGCCGATCCCACAGACGATATCCTCCGCCATGCGCTCCTTCAGCCCCTGACAGTCCAAAAGGCCGCTGAATGGCAGATTGGTTTCATACCAGGCCACCGGCCGTCCTTCGCCCTCCCCTTCATAAAGGAAAAACAACTGAATCTGCCCCTGTACAGAAAGCCTTCCGTCCATCAGCCCCAGCTGGACATCCATCAGGCGGCAGTCCATCCAGAAAATTTCCAGAATATTTGGGTAGCCGCCGGGCAGTTCGATTTCCTCACGAATCCTGAAGATATCTTTCTTCTGAATCGCAAGGCTGGCCAAATCCACCGTTTTGGTACACACCTCCACCGGCTCGCTGCCCGCCAGTTCCACCGCCGCTTCCTCATCATACAGTTCTTCCACATACAGGTTCAGGGACACCAGCGCCTGTACGCTCAGCTTTCTGGAATTAATCATTCCCACGCTCAGATCTTCCAGTTCTTTTTTCACCGAGATCCCATCCGTCGGCGCCACGCCTTCCATATAGACCTGTTCCTCAAAGGGCAGGCTTCCTTCCATGCTTGCCGGGCGACGCACATCATCATCCGACAGATAGAGCACGGTGAATCTCAGCTTGCCTTTCACATAAACATGATCAGAAACGGCCCGGATCTCATCGAGGATGATTTCTCCCTGTTCCTGTACCAGCTGATAGACATCCGGCCGGCTGTCCGTGATATTGATATCATCCTCCATCGCAATCTGAGTGCCGGCCTTACATTTCGTGCGGTCGATATGTATATTCTTTCTGATTAATTCCATAAAAAAACCTCCGCGCGCTTACTTTGTACAATGTATTCGCACGGAGGAAAAATAGAACCGTTTTATCTGGAATGGACGCAGCCGATCAGTTCTCTGATATCGTCCACCCCTTCTTCTCTCATAAATGCCTCAATGCCGTCCACGATTTCTATGGTCGCGTAAGGATTGATAAAATTGGCCGCCCCAACAGCCACCGCGGAAGCGCCCGCCATCAAAAACTCTATCGCATCTTCAGCATTCATAATGCCTCCCATGCCGATGATCGGGATTTTCACCGCCTCCGCACACTGATATACCATGCGCACGGCCACCGGCTTGATGGCCGGGCCGGACATACCGCCCGTCTTGTTCGCCAACAGGCAGGCGCGCTTATGGATGTCGATCTTCATTCCGGTCAGCGTATTGATCAGAGAAATGGCATCCGCCCCTGCAGCCTCCGCCGCTCTCGCCATCTCCGCAATATCCGTCACATTGGGGCTCAGCTTCATGATAATGGGCTGAGCCGCTTTGCGTTTGATGGCAGAGGTGATATCATAGAGGCAGTCCGCCTTCTGCCCGAAAGCGATAGCTCCCTCTTTCACATTCGGGCAGGAAACATTGATCTCAAGCATGTCCACCGCCGCATCCGCCAGGCGTTCCACCACTTCCAGATAATCTTCCACCGTCTTTCCGCACACGTTCACGATTACCTTCGTATCAAATCCGGCGAGGAAGGACAAATCCCGTTCCATAAAAACCTCAATGCCAGGATTCTGCAGGCCGATGGCATTGAGCATTCCTCCATATACCTCAGCCACGCGGGGCGTCGGATTGCCCGGCCAGGGCACATTGGCCACTCCCTTGGTCACCACCGCTCCCAGCCGGTTCAGATCTACGAATTCACTGTATTCCATACCGGATCCAAAGGTTCCGGAAGCAGTCATCACCGGATTCTTCAGCTCCACTCCGGCTATCGTTACCTTTGTATTCATCCGATCTCCACCTCCCTCGCTTCAAATACCGGACCATCCGTACAGATACGCGCATTATGCACATGGGAATGGGCGTCCACATCCCTGGTCTTGCACACACAGCCCAGGCAGGCCCCCACGCCGCAAGCCATCCGTTCTTCCAGCGAAATATAGGCCGGAATGTTTTCCTCCTCCGCTAACGCCTTCACGGCACGCAGCATGGGCATCGGGCCGCAGGCATAGATTATATCCGCCTTCAATCCCTTTTCCCGGATGGCATCCATCACATTTCCCCTGGTTCCCACGCTTCCGTTCTCCGTAGCGATGAACACTTCTCCATACTTTTCAAAGTCCTCTTTCAAAAAACAGTTGGCATCCCTGTACCCCACGATGATCTGTTTCCTGCAGGAAAGCCGCTTTGCCAATTCAAGAATGGGAGGAACGCCGATCCCTCCGCCAATCAGAAATGCCGTCTTCTCCGGCTCTGCTGCCTCTGTAGGGAAGCCATTTCCAAGCACGCCCAGCATATCCACCTCGTCGCCCGCCTGCAGCGCGGCAAATTCCGTCGTTCCCGCTCCTGCCACACGATATACGATGCGCAGGCGCTCTTCCTGCGGCATCACTTCACAGATGCTGATGGGTCTGGGAAGCAGCGTGCTCTTATCCTTCGGGTAAAGCGCAACGAACTGCCCCGGCTTCGCTTCCTTTGCGAGCGAACTATGAAGCCAGCAGTCATAGATGCCAGGCGCCAGCTGAATCTGCTGAAGCACCCGGACTTTTTCTTTTCTCTTCTGTGCCATCTTATTCTCCATTCCGGAGCGTCAGCAATGGGCAAACAGAAATCATACATGTGTTTCTATTTGCCTATAGACTGTCTGCGACGCTCCGTACAAACAGCCTCCAAGGCAATATTCGTTTCCAACAAGACGGGTGGGAATCCGGCCCACCCCCGTTCAGACAGGTTCAAACTGCTGCCTCTGGTTTATCCTTCATATATGATCTGCCCGGCGCATATCGTGTAATGGATCTTTCCCTTCATGGTTCGTCCCAGAAACGGAGAATTGGCAGATCTGGAATGGAAACGCTCCGCCTTCCACTCCTCTTTGGGGTCGAAAAGAACCAGATCCGCAGGGCCTCCTTCCGCAACATAGCCCGCATCCAACGCATACAGCCTGGCAGGCGCAAGGGACATGCGTGTAATGAGTTGGGAAAGCGTCAGCCGCCCCGTCTCCACCAGTTCTTCGATGCCCAGCGCAAGGGAAGTCTCCAAACCGATGATGCCGCTGGGAGCCTCCGTGATCCCCTTCGCTTTCTCCTCCGCACTGTGAGGCGCATGATCCGTGGCTATGATATCGATGGTATTATCCGCCAGCCCATCCACAATGGCCTGCCGATCCGCCTCCTGCCTCAGCGGCGGATTCATCTTCGCCATCGTTCCATATTGCACAACGGCTTCTTCCGTCAGGGTAAAATGGTGAGGTGCTGCTTCCGCATGTATGTTAACGCCCTGCTTCTTGGCTTCCCGCACCAATTCCACCGATTCCCTGGCGCTGATATGCTGAATCACCACACAGGCCCCGGTCTCTCTGGCCAGGCGCACATCCCGTTCCACCATATCGATCTCCGCGCGCCGGTCCGAACCGCCAATCCCATAATGGGCACTGGCCACTCCCGCATTGATCCCGTTATTCTGGATGTAGGCCGGATTTTCCTCATGAAAGCTGATCGGCACTCCGAGAGCTGCCGCCTCCTTCATGGCCGCGCGGGCCGTCTCTTCAGACAGCAAAGGGATCCCGTCATCCGTGAATCCTGCTGCCCCCGCTTCCCTTAGGGCCCGCATATCCGTCAGTTCCTCTCCCCGCATGCCTATCGTCACATTGGCGCAGGATTCCACCCGGATAGGGGCCTTCTCTCCCTTCTCCAGTACATACCGCAGCGTCTCCACCTGATCCACACAAGGTTTTGTGTTCGCCATAAGCACCACGCAGGTCACGCCTCCTGCCGCCGCAGCAGCAGCTCCGCTTTCGATGTCTTCCTTATAAGTAAATCCGGGATCCCTGAAATGCACATGCGTATCCACCAATCCCGGCGCACATACCAGCCCTGTCCCATCCAGAACACGCTCCGTCTGTCCTTCTTCGATCCCGGTTCCAATCGTATGAATCCTGTCTTTTTGAATCAAAATGTCCCTGACCGCGTCCGTCCCCGATGCGGGATCAATCAGACGCACATTTTTAATAAGAAGCATCCTTCGTCCTTTCCCAGGCGCCGCCTGTGGCTCATTTTTAACATTATGCCATGTCCTTCGGACATGACCCCTTCCAGGGGGGATGGCCACTGCGCTTCGCTCCGGGCCGGTATAATGTCTGGCGACATTATACCAAGCAGCTTTGATTTCTGCAATGGATTTTCATGCCTGCTTTTCGCTGAATGAAAATCAGGTTCAAAAAGTACTTTTCCATATCCGCTTAGTTTGCCGTCCATATAAATATTGTGAAAAATAATTGCATAAAAAATATTTTTGTTGTAATATATATTAAGAAGATAGGTTATATGGAGGAATGATATATGATCATAGAGATCAGAGTTAAAAATTGTTTTATCTTTGATGAGCAGATTGTCTTTTCGATGAAAGCAGATATGAGAAACAAAAAATTTGCTTCCAACGTGCATTCGGAAAATTATTTCAACATTTTAAAAACAGCCGGAATTTATGGGCCTAATAATTCGGGGAAAACCTGTCTTCTAAAATGCATTAAGGCAATCCGGCAGATTCTGCTTAATAAAGGAACAAATCTCATGCCCAATATTTTTACGGATAATGTTATCTGTGAATTAGGGGTAACTTTCCTTGCCTTTGGAAGGAAATTTTCGTATGATCTCAAATATGATTCTATGGCAAAAGAATTTGTATATGAGTGTTTTACAGAAATATTGAAAGACCAGTATGGAAACGAAAAGGAAGTATTCTGGCTCGTAAAAGACTCCATGCAGGAAAAATATTCCTGCGCTGATGAGAATGCTGTTGCCATGATGCCTTTAATGGCAAAAAACAATTTGCTATGTTATCTGATCGATACCAACAAATTTGCGCACCTGGAAGAAATGAAAAAAATTCTTGTTGATTTCGCCGGAAAAATTGACATCATCAATATGAATAATATTCCCATGGAGCATACGATTAAGCTGATGAAAAATAAGAATCAGCTTCAGCAGAAGGTCGTCGATTTTATTAAGGATGCAGATCTTTATATGGATAATTTTGAATATGTGGATATAGATCAGATTAAGCTGGCGGCAGACGATGAAAGTGAAAAACCGGATGAGAAGGTCTTGGAACTTCCTGAAACGATTATGGAGCAGATCCGACTCGTTTCCACCTATAAGGGAGTTCCTGTTCCAAGTATGCTCTTTGATTCTACCGGGACAAAAAAAATCGCCGCGTTGGCCGGTTATGTGATAGAAGGGCTTGAACAGGGTAGAATCCTTGTCGTTGATGAACTTGACAGCAGCATACATTTTAAACTGACCAGAGCAATCGTAGCGATGTTTAATAATGAGCTGAATACAAATGCACAGATGATATTTACCGTCCACGATATTAATCTTATGGATTGCAAGAAGATGTTCCGAAAAGAGCAGATTTGGTTTGTGCATAAGGATAACGCTGGAGTATATGTGTATTCACTGGCAGATTTTACCGCCCAGCAAGGAGTCCGTGATACAACAGACATTATAGAAAAATACAAAAAGGGAGCGTTGGGCGCCCTTCCTGAACCGGATTTAATGAATTCCTTGTTAAGTATTAGAGATAATGGAAAGGAAGGAGCCGCGGATGACAAATAGACTTCCTGTTTTTTCTGATAAACATAAAATCTGTATCATCTGTGAAGGAAATGAAGAATATGCTTATTTAGACAAAATAAAATCGTTGAATGTATGGAATGATCAATATGCAATTTTTTTGGATAATGCTGCCGGAAATGGGAACATTCCGGCAAGATATCAGGATCGCTACCAAAACGGCGCATATGAATTAGTGCTTATATTCTGTGATACAGAAAAGAAACCACACGAGCAGTATGTAGATATTAAGCGAAAGATCAATGCATTTCATGGCATAGATAACGCAGCGGAAGCGGTGATTATTTTCGGCAATCCTGTACCATGCAGATTATCATCAAACATTGGACGGATATCAGCCTAAAATCGCCAGCCAAACCAGTAAATGCGCCTCTGATAAAGGAATATACCGGGGTTGAAAAGTATAAAGGAAGAGCTGATCAGATTCAGGCCATAATGAAACATATTACTGCGGAGAACTATGCGGATATGTGCCGGCGGGTGGACAGCTTAGAAATGCCCGATACCATCACAGGGAGCAGCAATTTTGGAAAGTTTATGAGCTTATTTGAAAGCGGAGACAGCCGCTGGATCGATGAAATTAATACCAAATTGGAAGAAGACGCTCATTGATAAACACTCAAAACCCCATAATACTTCGAGACCACTGAACCATCCTGCGTATATTTCCCTACATCCTCGGGCCCGTATCGCAGCAGATAATAGTCCATATCATGCAGGAGCCTGTAAATGTTGTTGGCATGCTCCATCTCATGCGTTTCGGCTGCCAGGGCCGTCTCATCGATGAGGCTTTGCAGATCTTTCAGGAATCCTTCATGCTGTACACTTTTTTTCATTTCTTCCATCAATTCGATGAAATTCTCTGCATCAAAACGATTGTAGTCCGTCACAGGCGTCCCATACTTGGAATAGAATTCTTCCTGCGAAAGATTTTCCTCTTCCATGATCTTGTGCATCTCCTGAAAGCCTCCGTCATACGCCCATCCGATCTGAATCTCTCCTTTTTCGTCAAAATAATTCCAATACAGGCTTTCTGGATCCTCCAGCTTACCGAAAATGTCGTCATACAAATAGGCATGCTCCATCTGCAGGTTCGCTATCTTTATGTTTTCCGTCAGTCTTTCTTTTTCTTCGTCGGACATCCCATTTAAAACCTGTTCCCGCATGGCAAGAACCGTTTCCTTGGAAGGTACTTCCTCCTCCTCAAGAACGGATTCCGGTTCGGCAGACTCTTCCTGCGTTTCCGCTGTCTGTATCGTTTCCTTTTGTTCCTCCTGTTCGCCACGCGTCAGGCAGCCGTTTAAACCCATAGACAGCAGGAGCAGCAGGATAACGGTTCCTTTATTTATCCCCGTTTTATTTATACACGCTTTATTTATCCACGCTTTTTTCATTTGCCTCCCCCATTTCCCAACAGATGCAAGTGCTGCCAACCTCATCCTATCAATGCCAAGATTCGCCCGCGCAGCTCTTCTGCCAGCTTCTGAACCTCTTCTTCCCGCTCCCAGCAGTCTTTTTCCAGTCCCAGATATGCATTCTGGGCCATGGCAAGCGGTCCTGAGCTTTCCGACAGCATGAGGCATGCCCATTGGGCCGCACGGTCTTTCGTACAGACCGCTCCCGTGGACAGGGTATACCACATCCTGGCCAGCGTCAGAAGCACGTTCCGCTCGTCTCCGCGGAGGCTTTTCATCAGGCCGGGCAGGCAGTCTCCAATCGCCTTTTCAAGCATGGAATGGTCAACCGGCCCGATCCATTGCTGCGCTTCGGGGCCCATCAGGGGGATGCCGTATTCCCTCACCTGCCAAAGCAGAAGCAGCATGTCCGGATCCAGTGTCACCTCAGGGAGCTTTCCGGCCTCTATCTCATCCCGGAGCCATTCTCCGTATTGGTATTCACATGCAGGAGGGTAGCTTCCTTTCTCCAGTTCCTCCCGCAGCACAACGGACACCTCCAACGGTCTGCCGCTTCCCGGCCTTTTCGACAGCAGCAGAAGGCATTCGGTCAGGCGTTCCCTCTCCTTATGGGTAAGACCCTGTCCGCAGACAGCCAGCACGTCCACGTCACTGTCCGGCCGGAGTTCTTCCAGCGCGGATGAACCATAGAGAAAGATGCCTTCCAGCTTTGTTCCCAGAACTTCCGCAAGCGCATCTTTTATTCGGTGGGCTTCCTGCGGTATTTGGATCCTTTCCCTTCTTTCCCGAAACAAAACCGCGGCATCCAGCGCCATCTGAAGCGCCACGGACATGCTCTCTTTTCCCCAGCCTCTTTCCTGATAGTCCTGTGCATCCGCAAGGCTGTCCGCAGTAAAAAGCAGCATTCCCCAGTCAACCTTCCGGAAAGCGGCGCAAGCCGCCAGTCCGGCGCATTCCATCTCCACCACCTGGCAGCCTTCCTGTCTGCGGAAGCGCACCATTTCTTCCGTCTCCCGATAGAATCCATCTGTTGACCAGGTCTTTACCTCCAGATAGGGCAGCCCGGCCTGATTCAAAGCCGCTTCCACAGCCCGTATCCCCTCATCGCTGACCGCCGCCTCCCGTGAAGGCGGCAGATAGTGATAGGATGCCCCCTCATCCCGCACTGCCCAGAGGGGCACCAGCAGCGTATTTTCCGGAATATCAGTAAGCGCTCCACAGGAACCGGCGGATATGATCTGCCGCACGCCTCGTCCGATCAGATAATCCATAAACTGAACCGCGGCCGCAGAGCCAAGAGGGGCCTGGCACATACAGATTCGCTCTCCCTTATATTCGCATGCATAGATGGGAAAAATCCCCGTAATCGTCTCAAACTCATCCAACAGTTCGCCCTGGTTGGCCAACGCGTACCGCTCTATTTCCTCTCCCAGGAAAGCGAACACCGCTTTTTGCGGAAATGGAGGCAATTCCTGCCGGACGGGCTGTATTACAGCCCTCTTGGATGTATCGTAATCCAGAATTGGATATCTGCCTTTTATCAATGTCATTTTTCCCTCCATGCCTCGGCGCTCCCGGCTCCTGCCTCGGCATTCCCGGCTCCTGCCACGCCAAGCAGCCTGTCCAGTTCACTGTTCAGCCTGTTTTTCATTTCTTCCAGTTCCTCTGTTTTTGGAAGATATTTTTTATCGTACAGTTCTGCAGGATCCAGCCTCCAGACAGGCCCCGGAAGGGGTGTGTCCTTTTCCCTTCTCGGAAAAAAATGCCAGTGCATATGAACATTTTCCCCTATTCCAAGCAGCTCATAATTCAGTTTGTCCGGTTCGAAGGCACGATACACCGCTTCCGCCACCAGAGACATCTCCCAAAGGAACCTGCGGCGGAATCCTTCCTCCAGAAAATGCAATTCGGAAGCGCATTCTTTGCATAAAAACAGCGAATATCCCCGAAACCTCTGATAATCCCCAATTACCACATAACCTGTATCCAACTCTCTTACGAAATAGGGATTCTCTCCCCTTTTGGTCTGTTCTATCCTTCTGCACACCCCACAGCTGCACATATGCCCTCCTCCTGCGTCTTTTTGATTTATGATAGTTTCAGAATACCATATTCCCTTTCTCATTACTACACTTCGGTTGCAGATAAAATTTGTTGATATAGAGCCGCCGGATGCACATGCCCTTGGGGCTACTCCGGGCGCTGTATGTTCTTTTCCGGGGCACGCTCTCGCTCGGCTTCAAACGTAACGGTACATAACGGGCCAAAGGGCATGTGCATCCAGCGGTTCTGTGTCAACAAGTTTCATCTGTACCCCTACATTTCTTTTTCAATTATCTTCTAACTATGATATATATTAAGAAGAGGAGGGAGCTACATGAAAGAAACGAATTTACTACTTATAATTATAATTTTTTTACTTTTGGGAGTATCTTCTTTTTGTATATCTATATGTGCAAATTTAAAAATTTTTGAATTATTTGTCATTATATTTCCACTTATAGGCGTAATATTATTCGTCTATTCATTGATAAAACATCTATCTTCTTCATAAATTATGTTTTATCAATTTATAGGCATCTTTATGTTCACCGCCATAAATACCCTTTTTCTGTCAAATCTACGTTATATATTTCTGAAGTAGCACAAGTTTGCCACAAACTTGCCCACTTCTACGATTTAGTAACAGTTCAGACAGCCCCTTCAGAAGGAGCCAGGTACGCGCGTTCTTTGGACCCTGCCCGGATGCCGTATGTTCTTTTCCGGGGCCGTCTGAAAACGTCGATACTTACGGGCCATCCTAATCGAATACCACCGTCTTATCCCTGAACTCCACCTTCAGCACAATATACGGATAGGACGGGCTGACTCCCGGCGTACTTCCGGCCTTCGGCCCCAGCAGGTTGGTGCTCACATACACCGCATTTTCCGTCTCATACAAGGCGTCCACCGTAACGCTGTATCCCCCGCTCTCCTGTCTGCCATATCCAATGCAGATATACAGATATCCTTCATCCGCATAAGTCAGCTTGAATGCATTCTCTTTTTTGGATTCCACGATCTTCAGCAGTTCTTCCGGCAGCCGGTCTTCGCTCACCACAGTGAATTCCATATTTTCCGCTCCTTCTTCCGTCTGCGCCTCCGGCGCGCAGGCGGCGAGCCATACCGCCGCGATACAGGCTGATGCCAGCAGCACCGCCCTTTTTATGCTGGATTTTCCCATAAAAAAACCATCCGCCTTTTTTACTAATCTATTGGCGGATGGTTCGTCCTATGACTGCTGCCGCAAAAAACGTTACTGCTCAGCCATCACGTCTGAAAGATGCCGGGCACGCACGCCCTCCGGCCCCGTCCGGATGCTATATGTTCTTTGCCGGGGCACGCTCTCGCTCGGCTTCAAACGACTAGAATAGTCGTTTATGTAGCGGCACATAACGCGCCAAAGGACGGCGCGTAAGTGCCGACGTTTTCAGACGGCCCCGACAAAGAACATATAGCATCCGGACGGGGCCGGAGGGCGTGCGTGCCCGGCA
>ERZ826396.1718-NODE-1718-length-22040-cov-5.466363_pt1 | contig 22040 bp, 18 predicted proteins | sample MGYA00519926_ERZ826396 | MGnify/ENA primary metagenome ERZ826396 (study PRJEB31778, sample SAMEA3449230) | human gut metagenome | biome: human gut; feature: human-associated habitat; material: faeces | place: United Kingdom | collected 2010/2012 ... | reverse complement strand
CATAAGCTTGTGAAAAAATTGTGCTGTTTCTTACTGCAACAGGTGAGACACCTCCCGCACGCCTTGGCGGCGTTGTTTGACGCCCGAAGGGCGGAGTTTAGCCGCCATGCGGGAGATGTCTCGCCTGCTGCCGTTTAGAAACAGCCAATTTTTGAAGTGGCTTATGGGGAAAGAACACGGCCGGGCCTGCGGCAGCCCTCCATGCGGAACGGATACGGAAACTCCGGGGCGTGCCAGGTGGGAAGAGGGCCAACCAGAGGACGGCGGGGGACTGGCGCATAAGGCTGCAGGAGTTCGGAATGAAAGCCTCTTGTTGCAGCCCTTCCGGCATGTTATACTGAGATCAATCTCATATTGAGAAAAGGACGAAATGAAGGTGACGGCATGAATATCAATGAGATTGCTCAGATGGCAGGTGTGTCCAGAGCGACGGTATCGCGATATCTGAATCATGGATATGTGAGCGAGGAGAAACAGGAACGGATCCGGAAGGTCATAGAGGAAACGGGATATAAACCTTCCGCTCAGGCGCAGACGCTGCGGACCAAAAGGACCAGGCAGGTGGGAGTGATCATTCCTAAGATTCATTCCGAATCCATCAGCAGGATGGTGGCGGGCATCAGCATGGTTCTGAAGGAGGCGGGCTTTTTGCTGCTGCTGGCGGATACGGAGAATAAGGAAAAGGAAGAACTGGAATATCTGGAATTGTTTTCCCAGAATCAGGTGGATGGCATCATTCTGATCGCCACCATATTCACGCCGGAACACAAAAGAGCGCTAAAACGGCTGCAGGTTCCGGTGGTTCTTTTGGGGCAGCGTCTGGAAGGATATTCCTGTGTGTATCAGGATGATTATCATGCGGCGTGCGCGGTGGCGCGCGTCCTTCTTGCGCATGCAAAAAAAGCAGGCTGCATCGGGGTAACGGCGCGGGATCGGGCTGTTGGAGAAGAGAGAAAGGCAGGCTTTTTGGAGGCGATGAAGGAGACGGGGAAACCATGGGATGAAAGTCTGTTTGAGGAGAGCGGTTTCTCCGCTCAGGACGGCTATCATGCGGCAGCGGCGCTCTTTGGCAGACATCCGGACCTGGATGCGGTCTTTTGCGCCACAGATACGATTGCCATGGGAGCGATGGCATGGATACAGGAATCCGGCCGCCGTATACCGGAAGATGTGGCCATTGTTGGAGTGGGGGATATCATGTCAGGGCGCCTTGTGTTTCCAAAGCTGACCAGCGCGCACCTGTACTATAAAACCAGCGGCCAGGAGGCGGCCCGCCTGCTTCTGGAGAGAATGGAGAATAAGCCGGCGGGAAAGGAAATCAAAATGGGATACTGCCTTCAGGTAAGGGGGACAACCCTGGATGCGCATTATGGAAAATGACTAAAAAAGCGAAAGCAGATTTGTGTAAAAGAAGAATATACAAATCTGCTTTCGGGGGTATATAATTGAGAAAAAGTGAGAACGATCTCATAAAATAATAATATTTAGTTTCAACTATTTAGTAAATGCCTCATATTTAACGTGAGAACGATTTCTTTAAGAGGCGGAAGCGGAGGGAGCTATGGATTATCAAAAGGCGGCACAGGAGGTGCTGGAAGCGATCGGAGGCAAGCAGAACATTGTGAGTGCAGCGCACTGTGCCACAAGACTGAGGCTTGTGATTGCGGACAATGACAAATGCGACAAGGAAGCGGCAGAGAACGTGGATGGAGTGAAGGGCGTTTTTGTCGCTTCCGGGCAGCTGCAGATTATATTCGGGACGGGAACGGTCAACAAGGTTTATGACGAATTCATCCGCATTGCCGGCATTGGAACCGCGACAAAGGAAGAGGTCAAACAGGCAGCCAGTGCGAAGACAAGCGTGTGGAAGCGGGCGATCAAGACGCTGGGAGACGTATTCGTTCCGATCATCCCTGCCATTGTGGCCAGCGGCCTTTTGATGGGCTTGCTGGAAGGAATGTGCAAGGTATATCCGCAGCTGGCGGAATCAGGTACCTATACGATCATTCACCTGTTTTCCAATGCGGCCTTCGTATTTCTGCCGGTTTTGATCGCGTTCAGCGCGGCGAAGGTATTCGGCGGCAATCCATTCCTTGGGGCAGTGATCGGAATGATCATGATCCATCCGGATCTGATGAACGCCTGGAATGTGGCTGGGGCCGAAAGTATTCCTACGGCGGACGTCTGGTTCGGGCTGTATGAGATTAACCTGACGGGGTATCAGGGGCATGTGATTCCGGTGGTGATCGCGGTATGGTTCATGAGCATGCTGGAAAAGCGCCTGCACAAAATAGTGCCGGAGATCATCGACCTGTTCGTAACTCCGCTGGTAACCGTGCTGGTGACGGGATATCTTACCCTGACAATTTTCGGGCCCGTGTTCTCCTGGATTGAAAACGGCGTTCTGGCGGGCGTGCAGTGGCTGATTACGCTGCCCTTCGGTCTGGGAGCGGCGCTTTGCGGAGCGGTTTATGCGCCCACGGTTGTGGCCGGTGTGCATCATATGTATAATGCCCTGGAGGCGGGCCTCCTTTCCGGAAACGGTCTGAATACCTGGATGCCCATCGCCACGGCAGCCAATGTGGCGCAGGGAGCAGCTGCGCTGGCGCTGGCCGTAAAGACGAGCAATAAGAAAACCAAGTCCATGGCTCTGCCGGCCTCCCTCTCTGCGTTCCTCGGCATCACGGAACCGGCGATTTTCGGCGTGAATATCCGTTACATGAAGCCGTTTGTGGCCGGAATGATCGGAGGCGCCTGCGGCGCACTGATCGCAGGGTGGACAGGGATCGGCGCTACGGCATATGGTGTAACCGGTCTGTTCGGCTATCTGATTACAACGGATTATACTCTTCAATATACCTTGGTGATCGTGGTTGCTTTTGCGGTAGCCTTCCTGTTTTCCTGGATTTTTTACAAAGAAGAGGACGGCGGCGCGAAAGGGGAGAATAAGGGAAACAGTACGGAAACGAATTCCGGCGCTTTGACGGCAGAAAGCGTTGGTGAAAAAGAGGGCATTGAAAGGAAAGAAGACAGGAAGAATGCTGAAGAGATGAGCGGAACGGAAGAAGGAAAAAGAACGGCCATATTTTGTCCCGTTCCCGGAGAAGCGGTGGAACTGTCCAAGGTGCCTGACGAAACGTTTGCAGGGGAAATCCTGGGAAAAGGAATGGCGGTCAGACCTTCTGAAGGAAAGGTATATGCGCCCTTCGATGGAACGGTGGAAACCATATTTCCCACAGGACATGCAGTGGCGCTGAAGAGTGAAGACGGCGTGGAGGTGCTCATTCATGTGGGACTGGATACGGTCGCTCTGAACGGAAAATATTATACGGCGAAGACGCAGGACGGCGCACATGTGCGCAGGGGAGACCTTCTGGTGGAATTCGATATGGAAGGGATCCGGGCGGAAGGATATGAACTCATCACTCCGGTGGTCGTTACCAATACGGACGCGTATGAAGCGGTTCTTCCCGGAAAGACCGGACAGGTATCTTTGGAGGATGAGGTCCTGGAAGTGGTAGAGCGTTAAAAAGAAACCGGAGGACGGATGGATGAATCGAACGGGCTTGCAGATAGTGAAGCAAATCATTGAGGAAGAGAGAAAGAGCGTCCCTGCCGTATCGCAGGATCCATGGAGGCTGAAATTTCACCTGATGCCTCCGACAGGATGGCTCAATGATCCGAATGGCTTATGCCAGGCGGAGGGTGTTTATCATGTGTTTTTTCAATATTCTCCTTTCAGTGCGAAGGGAGGGGATAAATACTGGGGGCATTATAGCAGCCGGAATCTGGTGGATTGGGAATATCTGGGCGTGCCTCTGGTGACGGATGAACCTTTTGACCGGGATGGAGTATATTCGGGCAGCGCATTGGTGGAAAAGAACCGTATCGCGGTCTATTATACGGGCAATGTGAAGCGGACAGGAAGATACGATTATATCCTTGACGGCAGGGAAGCGACAGTCGTTCTGACGAAGAGCGAGGATGGGAAACGGTTCAAAGAGAAGGAAGCGCTTCTCACCTTCAGGGATTATCCTTTCGGATATACCAGACACATCCGGGATCCGAAGGTATTTGTATCAGACGGACGGCGCTATATGGTTCTGGGCGGAAGGAAATGTGGGAAAGGTGAGGCTGCTGGAACGAAAGAGGCGGATGCGGGGGCGGTATTGCTGTATGAAAGCGAAGACGGAAAGAGATGGGAACTGCGGAAGGAACTGACGGTACCGGATTTCGGCTATATGTGGGAATGTCCGGATCTGTTCCGGGTGGAAGGCGGATGGTTCCTCTCCGTTTCCCCCCAGGGTCTGGAAAGAGGAAAATATGCGTTCCAGAATGTATATGCATCCGGGTATTTCCGGATGGATGGAGGGCCGGATGGGCCCGGAGGGCTGAGCGATTTTGAAGAATGGGATAAAGGGTTCGATTTTTATGCGCCTCAGACCTTTCAGGATGAGCTGGGACGCAGAATCCTGATCGGATGGGCTGGGCTTCCGGATATTGAAGAAGAATACCTGAATCCCACTGTGGAAAGGGGATGGCAGCATGCCCTGACGGTTCCGAGGCAGGTGACAAAACGGGATGGAAAGCTGCTGCAGGCTCCGGTGCCGGAACTGGAAGCGCTGCGCGGGGCGGAGATGGAGGTGATGCCAGGACGGGAAACTGTTCTGGATGACGCCTTTGATCTTCAGTTCTGCAACCGTGAGGGGAAAGCGCCGTTTTCCGTTACCATTGCGGGCGGCCTGCGGCTTTCTTATGATGGAAAGCGGGCGGTTCTCGCATTTACGGACAGAAAGGAGCAGGAGCCGTTTTCGGGAATTGGCAGAGGAAGAACTGAGAGAAGGGCGAGAATCGAAGAAGTCCATACGGTGCGCGTCCTTGCGGATACCTCTTTGATGGAGATCTATTTGAATGAAGGGGAACGGGTATTTACCACCCGGTATTATCCGGAGGGCCCAAAAAGAAGCATTCTGCTGGAAGGAGAGCTGCAGGATGTGCGCTGCTGGCGGATGCACGGAATGCGGATCCGGATGGCGGAAGCGGTTCTGGATGGAGGAAACGGAGCGGAATGACACGACAAACGCATGAGTAAATAAATTATGAACAAATCCTTTTTTCTGGTATGATAGAAAGAAAAAGGAGATTGTGGGTCGTGGAAGAACTGTTAGAATGGATGGAATATATAGAAGATGTACGTCAGACAAAGAAAGTGCGCCATAAACTGAAAGATATACTGGTCATCGTTCTGTTTGCAACACTGGCTGATGCGGATGACTGGGTGGAAATAGCCATGTTTGCAGAGGCATATCAGGATTATCTGCGGAAGTATATAGAATTAAAGAATGGGATCCCGTCCCATGATACCATTAACCGTGTTATGGGCTTAGTGTCCCCGGATATTCTCCAGCAGCTTTACGCAAAATGGCAGGAACTCTTGAACAGAGATGAGGGGGAGGCATTAAAAAAGATTATCTGTATTGATGGGAAGACGATGCGTTCCAATAAGAGGAAAGAGGGGAAGCCTTCTCATATTGTTTCAGCATGGAGCAAGGAGGATGGGTTCTGCCTTGGTCAGAAAGCAGTCAGTGAAAAGAGCAACGAGATCAGGGCAATCCCGGAGCTGTTGGATAAGATACAGATAAAAGGCCAGATCATTACGATCGATGCAATGGGGACGCAAAAAAGCATAGCAGAAAAGATCCGGAATAAACGTGCAGACTATGTGCTGGCGCTAAAAAGGAACCATGGGGGCCTATATGAAGAGGTGGAGTTATATTTCAGTGAGAGGGAAACGTTGGAAGGGATCAGGAAAAAAGGGAATTATGTAAGCACAACGGAGAAAGCCCATGGTCAGATAGAAAAAAGAGAATATTACCAGACGGACGAAATAGGCTGGCTGGCACAGAAAAAAGAGTGGAAGGGAATAAAAAGCCTGGGGATGGAAGAAAAAACGCTCCGAGATGAAAAGGGAGAGCGGAAAGAATACCGGTACTATATCAGTAGCCTTGCGCCGGATATAGAGACCTTCAAACGGGCGGTGAGGGGACATTGGAGTGTTGAGAGCATGCACTGGCACCTGGATGTAACGTTCAGGGAAGATGGTAATACAACATTAGATAAGCAGGCAGCCCAGAACCAGAATATAATCAGGAAATGGAGTCTGAGCATATTGAAAATGATAGAAATCATGAAGCCGGGATTGTCCCTGAAAAAGAAGCGTTTTGCGATCAGCCTTCGGCCAATACAGTATCTGGAAGAAGTATTATCTTTTTAAAAGATATGGACTGAATAATTTGGGCGGTAAGAGCATTCATGCGTTTGTCGTGAGCGGAATGAAGGCAGAGCTTGACAGCCGGATCCTCTTATGATAAATTTGACTAAGATTTTTTTATGGATGAAGTAAGGTTTGGTTTGCCGCCGGGTAAACAGGAAAGCATTGGTTTCCGCGTCGTTAGGCCGTAGAAGACGCGGAGGGCAATGCTTTATTTTTGAGCTAGACAGGAGGATGGATACATGTCAGATATATCTTTATCTATGACAAATCTTCAGAAGGAGGAGAGGGGGACGTTCCGCCCTATGCGCAGGAAAAAACAGGAACTTGCGAAAGAAACGTGCATTGAGATATTGAGGAAGGGCACTTCCGGCGTTCTGGCCCTGGAGGGAGACGGAGGATATCCGTATGCCGTGCCCCTCAGTTATGTATATGATGGGAATAAGATCTACTTCCATTGTGCCAGGAGCGGCCATAAGCTGGATGCCATACGCAGAAATCCCAGAGCTTCTTTTTGTGTGATCGAACAGGATGAGATTGTGCCGGAAGAATATACGACCTATTTCAGAAGCGTGATCATATTCGGCACCGTTCGGATCATGGAGGAAGACGACGGAATGCGAAAAGCGATACGGAAACTGGCGGAGAAGTATGCGCCGGACGATGAAGCGGCAAACCGGCAGAAAGCAATAGACAGAGACTGGGGTATTCTCTGTATGCTGGAGATGGATATAGAGCATATGTCGGGCAAAGAGGCGATTGAACTCGTGAAGGCGAAAGCGGCTAAGGCTGAAGTTGAAGCCGGAGAATGAAGTTGAACCTAAAGAATGAAGCATAAAGAATGGAGCCAAAGCGGATACGGCGGGAAAGTGGGATTGAATTGAAGGAGCAGTTATGAAACAGACGAAGCGTATAATGGAATTTGCCCAATATGTATCCCTGAATGTGATGGGGATGATCGGGCTGTCCTGTTATATATTGGCAGATACCTTTTTTGTATCAGAGGGGCTTGGAACGAACGGACTGGCGGCCCTGAACCTTGCGATCCCCATTTACAGCTTTGTGAACGGAAGCGGTCTTATGATAGGAATGGGGGGAGGGATCAGATACTCCATCCGACAGGGACAGAAGGAAGGGGAAGAGGCGAACCGGGTTTTCACTTGTGCGGTGTATCTGGCGGCGGTTTTTGCTGTCTTCTTTGTGCTTCTGGGAATCGGATGTCCCGGGGAGATCGTCCGGGCGTTCGGGGCGGATGAGCATGTATACGAAATGGCCAGAACTTACCTGCAGGTGATTCTGCTGTTTGCCCCGGCTTTCCTGCTCAATAATGTGCTGTTGTGTTTCGTCCGCAATGATGGAGCGCCCCAGCTTTCCATGGCCGCCATGATCGGAGGAAGCCTTTCCAATATTGTGCTGGACTGGGTGTTTATTTTCCCCTGCGGGATGGGGATTTTCGGCGCGGCCTTTGCCACGGGCCTGGCTCCGATTATCAGCATGCTGATTTTGTCCCTTCACTTCATACGCAGGAAGAACCGGTTCCGTTTTGTGGGACGATGGTACGGGAAGCTGTCCGGCGGCATTCTTTCAGGAGGTGTGCCTTCCCTGGTTACGGAAGCTTCTTCCGGCCTGGTGATGATCGTCCTTAATGGGATCATTATGAGTCTGGAAGGAAATGTGGGCGTCGCGGCCTATGGGGTGATTGCGAACCTGTCATTGGTGGTAGTGTCAGTCTATACAGGCATTGCACAGGGAATCCAGCCGATCATGAGCAGGGACTGGGGCAGCGGGAAACGCGCGGAGATCTCTGCAACGCTGAAATATGCGCTGATCCTGATGCTGATCGTCTCCGTTTCTGTTTATGGAGGAATGTTCGTATTCGCATCCCAGATCGCAGGCATTTTTAACAGCGAGGGCAATACCTTGCTGCAGGAGATTGCGACGGAGGGGCTGCGCCTGTATTTTACCGCCTGTCCGTTCGTGGGATGCAACATCATTCTTTCCGTGTATTTCACTTCCACGGATCGTCCCAGACCGGCCCATATCATATCCATTCTGAGAGGCTTTTTCGTGATTGTGCCCATGGCGTATCTGCTCGCATGGGCTGGAGGAATACAGGGCGTATGGTGTGCGTTTCCTGCCACAGAATTGCTGGTGGTGATCATTGGACTGGGATTTTTTAAATACTATCAAAATGCGCCTGCCGGAGATCTTGAGGAAAAAGGAGATCAATGGGAGGCATCATAAGCAGGATGCCCCGGGCTGAAAACGCCGTATACGGACCATCCGGGACGGATCGGAACGAAGATGGTCCGCATGCTGTCAGCTCCTGTCGAAGCCGCTCATTGGCCGATGGACGAAAACTGTGGCATTCCGGCTGAAAAAATGTTATAATAGCATGGATCTATTCTGGGAATGCGTTGTATCCCGAGGATTATAAATAGGGGAGCGATATGAAGAAAAGAGTCAAATTAAAGGGGCGGCTGAAGATATATATGCAGGTATCTGTCTATCTTGGGCTTCTTCTTCTTGTGGTGGATGTGGGCATCTATCTGCTGGATGTGAAGGCCGGATTTCTGCTGATGTGTTTTCTTGTGCTCTATTTCGGGATGATTCTCTATCTGATGCTATATAATCGGCCGATTATTATTAATGAGTTGGTCAGTTTCGCTACGCAATATGGTCAGATACAGAAAGAACTTCTGCGGGAACTTGCGATTCCCTATGCGCTGTTGGACGAAGACGGGAAAATTATCTGGTATAACCGTGCGTTTGCTAAGGCCATACATAATGAAAAGGCGATGAGAAGATCTGTTACCTCATTTTTTTCTTCCGTGACGAAGGACAGGCTTCCGTCGCAGGAAGAGGGAAGTGCGGAGTTTGAGATTTCTTTCGACGATAGCGAGTACGTTGCCAAATTTATAAGAATATCTCTTCGGGAAATTGCCAGCGACAGCAGTATCATTGAGGAAGAAGAGTATAAGGGCTGCCTGTTCGCCATGTATTTGTTCGATGAAACAGCCCTGAAGATCGCCCTGAAAGAGAATGATGACCAGTCCCTGGCTGTGGGAGCGATCTATCTGGACAATTATGACGAGGCGCTTGAAAGTGTGGAAGAAGTGCGGCGCTCCCTTCTGATCGCGCTGATCGACAGAAAAGTCAATAAGTATGTGGCTAGTTTTGATGGGATCTGCCGGAAGGTGGAGAAGGATAAATACTTCGTGATCCTGCGCAAAAAGGCGGTGGCGCAGATGAGCGAGAAGCGTTTTGATATCCTTGATGATGTGAAAACGGTCAATATCGGCAACGAAATGGCGGTTACGATCAGCATCGGGATCGGCCTGGACGGACTCACCTATTCGCAGAATTATGAATTTTCCAGGACGGCGATCGATCTGGCCCTGGGACGCGGCGGTGATCAGGCGGTGGTGAAGACGCCCGAACAGATCAGCTATTATGGCGGAAAGAGCCAGCAGGTGGAGAAGAATACCCGCGTGAAAGCGCGTGTAAAGGCCCATGCGCTGCATGAAATCATCACCAGCAAAGATTCGGTTCTGATTATGGGGCACCGCTTGGGAGATGTGGACTGCTTCGGCGCGGCCATCGGTATTTACCGTATCGCCAAAACGCTGGATCGCAGGGCCCAGATTGTTATTAACGATATCACCACTTCCGTGCAGCCGCTGATCGACATGTTCCGGAATAATCCGGAATATGAACCTGATATGTTCCTGAACAGCCAGCAGGCCATAGAGGTGGCGGGAAGCAATACGGTTCTGGTAGTGGTGGATGTGAATAAGCCGAGCCTCACGGAATGCCCGGAACTGTTGAAGATCTGCAAGTCTATCGTGGTATTGGATCATCACAGGCAGGGGACGGAGAGAATTGAGAATGCCACCCTTGCCTATGTGGAAGCATATGCATCCTCAACATGTGAAATGGTATCCGAAATCCTGCAGTATATTAATGACGGCGTACGGATCAAAGGGGAAGAAGCCGACTGCATGTATTCCGGAATGATGATTGATACGGATAACTTCATGAACAAGACGGGCGTGCGCACCTTTGAGGCGGCTGCCTTCTTGCGCAGAAACGGCGCGGATGTGACGAGAGTGCGCAAGCTGTTTCGGGAGAATGCTGCAGAATACAAAGCAAAGGCGGATGCTGTCAGCCAGGCGGAGATTTACCGCAATTATTATGCTATATCGGTATGCAATGGAGAAGGGCTTGCCAGCCCCACCATCGTGGGTGCGCAGGCGGCCAATGAACTTCTGAATATTAAGGGAATTAAAGCCAGTTTTGTCCTCACCCAGTATCAGGGACGTATCTATGTCAGTGCCCGTTCCATAGATGAGGCGAATGTGCAGGTGGTGATGGAGCGCATGGGCGGAGGAGGCCATATGAATATGGCTGGCTGTCAGGTGGACGGAGCTGCCGGCCTGGATGAAGTGAGAGGGACGATCAAAGCCACTTTGGATAAAATGATAGAGGAAGGTGAACTAAAAGGATGAAAGTGATTTTATTAGAAGATGTGAAGGCCCTTGGGAAAAAGGGGGAGATTGTGAATGTGAGTGATGGTTACGCGAGAAATTTTATTCTGCCCAAGAAGCTGGGGCTGGAGGCTACGGGAAAGAACTTGAATGATCTGAAGCTCCAGAAGGCGAATGAGGAGAAGCGTGCAAAGGAACTTCTGGAAGAGGCGCAGGCTTTCGCGAAACAGTTGGAAGAAAAAGCGGTGGTTCTTAAGATGAAAGCGGGTGAGGGCGGAAAGTTGTTCGGCGCCGTTTCCTCTAAGGAGATTGCCGCTGCGTTTGAGGAACAATGCGGGGTGAAGATCGACAAGAAAAAGATACAGCTGAAGGATTCGATCAAGGCATTTGGCACTTATGATGTGCCGGTTAAGCTGCATCCGAAGGTTACAGGAACACTGAAGGTAAAAGTGGAAGAATAAGAAGGATTGACAGATGGCATCAATGGATGAGGCTGTTTTAAAGAGGGTGCTTCCTCACAGCATAGAGGCGGAACAGTCCGTGATCGGTTCCATGATTATGGACAGGGAGGCCATTGTGGTCGCTTCTGAATTGATCAGCGGGGAGGATTTCTATAACAAATCCTATGGTGTGGTGTTTGACTCCATGGTGGAGCTGCATGACGAAGGGCAGCCGGTGGATCTGGTAACGCTGCAGAACCGGCTGAAGGAAAAGGATGTTCCCCCTGAGATCAGCGGACTGGAATTTATCAGGGAGCTGGTCACGGCGGTTCCTACCTCCGCCAACATTAAATATTATGCAAACATCGTAGCGGAAAAATCCGTGCTGAGAAAGCTGATCCGCCTGATGGAGGACATTGCGAATAACTGTTATGCGGGCAAGGACAGCATGGAAGTCATCCTGGAAGATACGGAGAAGCGAGTATTCGATCTGGTCGGACGGCGCAATACGGGTGATTTCGTGCCGATTCGCGAAATCGTGATGAATGCCATGGATAAGATCGAAAAGGCTTCTCACAGCGACGGCAATGTGACGGGGATAGCCACCGGATTTATCGATCTGGATTACCGAACCGCCGGCATGCAGCCCTCTGATCTGGTGCTGATCGCCGCCAGGCCCTCCATGGGAAAGACGGCTTTTGTGCTGAACATCGCGCAGTATGTGGCGTTTCACTCCAAAGAATGCGTGGCAATTTTCAGCCTGGAAATGAGTAAGGAACAGCTGGTTAACCGTCTGTTCGCCATGGAGTCCAAGGTGGATTCACAACATTTGCGGACAGGTAATCTGTCTGATCTGGAATGGGAAAAGCTGATTGAGAGCGCGGGAATGATCGGACAGTCCAAGTTAATTATCGATGATACGCCTGGAATCAGCGTTGGGGAGTTGCGGTCTAAATGCCGGAAGTTCAAACTGGAGATGGATCTGAAGATGGTCATCATTGACTATCTGCAGTTGATGAGCGGAGGCGGCAGGAGCACAGATTCCAGACAGCAGGAAATCTCAGATATCTCCCGTTCGCTGAAAGCGTTGGCGAGGGAACTGCAGGTGCCGGTACTGGCCCTTTCCCAGCTGAGCCGTGCGGTGGAGCAGAGGCCGGATCACAGGCCCATGCTTTCTGACCTGCGTGAATCGGGAGCCATCGAGCAGGACGCGGACGTGGTAATGTTTATCTACCGAGACGATTATTACCATCCGGATACGGAGAAAAAAGGCATAGCTGAAATCAATATTGCAAAACAGAGAAACGGCCCGATCGGAACCGTGGAACTGGTATGGCTGCCTGAATTCACCAAATTTGCCAATTTGCAGAGGTGAAGCAGAAAAATTGAATAGGACGGACACAGAAGAGAACTTCAGCCATAAAGAGGGCGGGTTCTCTTTTTGTTTGACGAAGAAGGAATGTTTGGAAAGAGGAGGCAGGAAGAGGAGCATGAAAAAAATCGTGAAGGAGCCGGGAAAGGAAGCGGAGTTGGAAATGATGAAGGAAGCGGAAAAAGGAATGGAAAAAGAAGAAGGAAAGGAGGAAGGATATCTGATTTCCGAGACGGCAAAGCTGGTTGGAGTGGAAAGCCATGTGCTTCGTTATTGGGAGGAAGAACTAAAACTTCCCATACGGAGAAATGAACTGGGACACCGCTATTATACGAAAGAAGATGTGGAACAGTTTCGGGAAATAAAGAAGCTGAAGGAGCAGGGGCTTCAGCTGAAGGCGATACGAACCGTTCTGACGGACAGCAGCATGCAGATTGCCACCCCCTTTTATGAGCGGCAGGAGGAAACATCTTTGCAGGAAGAAGAAAACAGGGCGGAGGTGAGGATGGATCCCGGGGAAAAGGCGATGCGCCTGCAGATGCTGCTGCATAACCTTATCTCACAGGCCGTGCGGGAAAATAATGAAGAACTGACCAGACAGCTGCGTGAGACCATTATGAAGGAGATGGATTATCAGTTCCGGGTACAGGAGGAAGAGAACAGAAAGCGGGATCAGGAAAGAGAGGCCAGGGAGGAGGAACACTTCAGACATCTGGATGAAATGTTGCGTTCCTATCCGGCGAACAGGAGGCTTGCGGGAAAGGCGCGGAGGGAGAAGAAGAACCAGAGGCAGGAAGCGGACATGCCTCTGCCCAAGGAGCAGGAAAAGGAGCAAAAAAAGAAAGAGGAAGCAAAACAGGAGAAAACAGCATTTCGCCGCCTTGGCAGGCTTTCCTTAAGCAAAGAAAAGAAGCATTCCACCAAGTGAATGCTTCTTTCCAAGGTACGCTGCCGCGTATGTTCTTATTATGGATATACTCCTGAATGTACCGCTCCCGTAGGGAAAGGCGGCAGGAGCTATCATTAGCCCTGAGAAATAGCGCCTGTAGGGCATGCTCCGGCACAAGAACCGCATTCGATGCAGGTATCCGGATCAATAACATACTGGCTGTCTCCTGCAGAGATAGCGCCAACAGGGCACTGTCCTTCACAAGTTCCGCAGCTTACACAAGCGTCGCTGATTACATATGCCATGATCATATCCTCCTTTTATTATCAATAATCTATTGATTCTCACTAAATATTTTAATATAGATAAAAAAAATGTACAAGGGCTTTTTCACCAATAACGGCCTATTTTTTGTACTTTTTCAGGTACATATAGACAAGGGAAAAGGGCGCTGGGAGGCGTATGGAGGCGCTCATTTTCCGGAAGGCGGTTTCTGATCAGATGCGGCCCTTCTGTCACGGATACCCTTCAGGATGGCCTGCTTCTTGAGAAGAAGTGTGGGCCTGTCCATGGGCGGGATGCCTTCCAGGCGATAGGGAATGCCCAGCTTCTCATATTTCACCCGGCCCATCGTGTGATAGGGAAGCACATCCAGTGCCTTCAGGTTGCCAAGGCCGCCGATGAACCAGCCGAGACGATAGAGGTACGTCTCGTCATCCGTAACCGTTGGAACCACCACATGGCGGATCCACACAGGGATTTTCCTGCGATCCAGATAGTGGGCAAAACGCAGGATGGTTTCATTGGAATGACCGGTCAGCTGTTTATGAAGTTTGGGATCGATGTGCTTGATATCCAACATCACCAGATCCGTCATGGACAGAAGGCGGTTCAGCTTTTCCATCCATTCCTTATCGGAGGGGGCAAAGGGGATGCCGGACGTATCGATACAGGTATGAACGCCCTCCTGTTTCGCGAGGGTGAAGAGATCCAGAAGGAAATCCAGCTGGAGAAGGGGTTCCCCTCCGGTCACGGTGATGCCGCCGTCCTTGTAGAAACTTTTGTTCCTTCTGAACTGTTCCATGATTTTATTCGCTTCCGCGGGACTGCCGGAATTCGGATCCCAGGTGTCGGGATTGTGGCAATACGCACAGCGCATGGGACATCCCTGTAAAAAAAGGACAAACCTGACGCCGGGGCCGTCCACGGTGCCAAAGGTTTCTATAGAATGGATTCTGCCCTGCATATCATGTCCTCCTTTCGTGCATGGCTGTTATGTGAGAACTGCATAATCTATTTTCTGTAATTTCCGCCCGCAGAATGCAGCATAGCGGGAGAACCACCCTTCCAGAATATTTTTCCAGCCTTCCTGAGGATGTTCCCATATGGAAACCGTGACAGAAAACGAGGAAGAGGCACGGGAGAGCCGGAAGAAACCTGCAATCTTGCCCTGCTCCAGAATGACGCCTGGGTTGGAAACCGTCTGCCACACCTGCCGGCTTCTGGAAGCGGAAGGCAGGATCAGCTTGCGATCCCGCAATTCCAGATATGGATCGTGCGGAAACAGAGGGCGGAGGGAATGCTGAAAAGGGATTTTTCCCATCCGATGCGTCCCCTCTTCAAAGATGGGGAGATCTTCCTCCAGAATAAACGCTTTCCCTCTGGCCGTCAATACGGGCAGAAGAGAGGCTGTTTCTGATGCCACAGACCACAGGCGGCGGGCCTGGCCGGGAGAAACGCCGGCCATCTGAGCGAACATATCCGCAGTGGCCGGGGCGAAAAGCTGCAGATACCGTACCACCAGCGCAGAGCATATTTCATCGGAGGGATTGGCGGGAGGCGGTGAAAGCGCGGGCCCGGCCCAGTTGGCAAAGGAGGTGAAGGCGGGGGTGCGTCCTTCTCTTTTGCCGAACACCACCAGTCCCTTAAGGGAGCAGGGGCGCAGCAGAAAAGAGACGGCTGCTTCCCCCATGGTCTGGTTGGCGCCATAACAGGAGGGAAGATCCCAAAGCGGCCGTTTCTCTCCGGGCAGATGAGAACGGATTTCATCCGCCAGAACCTGATCCAGGGAAGCTTTGCTCAGAATGGTCTGGTCCTCAAGGCAGCAGGAAACGGCCCGCTCCACATAGGGGAGCAGTTCTTCCTGTGACATATGTAGGGCATCCAAGGCCAACTGGATGCCGTTGGTATAGAGCCAGGCCTCTTCCCTTTGCGGGATCAGAGAGGACAGAAAGAGGGCGCGGTCCTCCATGGGAAAAACGCAGGGAACGCCGCGGAAACTCCAGGCCTGCAGCAATCGCTTGCCGTTGGAAAGCAGCCGGTCCGCTTCCTGCAGGGATGCGGAAGGCATGCGGGCAAACACCGCATCCATCCAGGCTCCGGGCGGTGTATTGGGCATGACCCAGCCGCCGAAGGCCTCCGGAATGGTTGCGGGTTCATATCCTGGCATGAGATGATGCCGTGCCAGCCGGAAAGAGAGGATCTGCTCATCCGAAAGGCGAAGGGAAGGTTGGCGTTTCATGGGAAAACCTCCTGTTGAGAAAAAGGGCGGCCTGCGGCCGCCCCACTCTGGTTACGCATTCTGCGCATGGAATATTTTTTTCACAAAACGGCTCTTAAAGCGCTTCGTGGAAGGTACGGGAAATGACATCAGCCTGCTGCTGCGGGGTGAGCTTGATGAAATTCACCGCATAGCCGGATACGCGGATGGTAAGCTGCGGGTATTTCTCCGGATGCTTCTGTGCGTCCAGAAGCGTTTCGCGGTTCAGGACGTTCACATTCAGATGATGTCCGCCTTTTTCCGCATAGCCGTCCAATAAAGAAACAAGGTTGTCAATCTGAGCTTTGTTTGCTTCCATAGCTGATCTTCCTTTCTGTATCATTTTATCTGTGTAGTATTCTCATCGCGGGCAGAAATGCCCATGTTAATCCGTTTCGTCCCGATCCAGACCCTCGTGGAGGGTGGGAACGCTGCAGGCAAGCGGCGTGCGGGAACAATCCACACAGCCTTTCTCCACGCTGGGAGAGCTGCTCCGCTCGGACGCCCCATCCGCAGGGGAACCGTCCGTGTCCATACAGCCCACATTGATGTGGCCCACACCGCTTTGTGCGCCCTGATCCAACAGCCGGATCAATTCTTCAATCTGTTTATCCTGTTCCATTGTTCCTCTGATTTGCTCATTCTTACTGGTTCAAGTCAAGATCGATCTCAATGTCTCCGGCAAATACCGTATCTTCCTTGCCGAGCGCTCCCGGAATGATGGTGAAGGTATTGGAAATACCATCCTGGGAATCCATGAAGGGCAGCTTGGCAACGGAGGACAGGGAGGCAACAGCGCCATGGGTATCCCTTCCGTGCATCGGATTGGCTCCGGGAGCAAAGGGTACGCCGGCCTTTCGTCCATCCGGGGTCGCGCCTGTGGCTTTGCCGTATACCACGTTGGAAGTGATGGTCAGGACCGATGTGGTGGGGAAGCCGTCGCGGTAGGTGTGATGCCGTCTCACCATGGTCATGAAACGGGAGACCAGTTTGCGGGCGATCTCGTCCACTCTGTCGTCGTCGTTGCCGTACTTCGGGAAATCTCCCGTGATCTTGAAGTCCGTGATGATGCCGTCTTCGTCACGGATGGGTTCCACTTTGGCGTACTTGATGGCGGAAAGGGAATCAGCCACTACGGACAGGCCGGCGATACCGGTGGCAAAGTAACGGCGTACATCCCGGTCATGCAGAGCCATCTGCGCTCTTTCGTAGCAATATTTATCATGCATATAGTGGATGATGTTCAGGGTATTTACATAGACCCCAGCGAGCCATTCCATCATATCCTCAAATGCGGGGATCACCTTGTCGTATTCCAGAACATCCCCTTCATATTTTCTGTATTTGGGGCCTACCTGCTTCTTGGTCTTCTCATCGATGCCCCCGTTCAGGGAGTAGAGCAGACACTTTGCCAGATTGGCGCGTGCGCCGAAGAACTGCATCTCCTTTCCGATCCGCATGGAGGATACGCAGCAGGCGATGCCGTAATCGTCGCCGTGAACAGGACGCATCAGGTCGTCGTTCTCATACTGGATGGAAGAGGTCTGGATGGACATCTTCGCACAGTAGCGCTTGAAATTCATAGGGAGTCTGGTGGACCACAGAACCGTCAGGTTGGGTTCGGGAGCGGGCCCCAGATTGTCCAGCGTGTGCAGATAGCGGAAGGACATCTTGGTCGCCATGTGACGGCCGTCCACGCCGACGCCTGCCAGGGATTCCGTGATCCATACCGGATCGCCGGAGAACAGCTCATTATATTCCGGCGTGCGCGCGAACTTGATGATCCGCAGCTTCATGATGAAATGATCCACGAATTCCTGGATCTGTTCTTCTGTGAAGGTGCCCAAGGCCAGGTCGCGTTCCGCATAGATGTCCAGGAAAGTGGACGTGCGTCCAAGGGACATGGCCGCCCCGTTCTGCTCCTTCACAGCTGCCAGATATCCGAAATAGGTAGCCTGGATCGCTTCCTGCACATTGGAAGCCGGCTTGGAGATATCGCAGCCGTAGGAAGCGGCCATCTCGCGCATCAGCTTCAGGGCTACGATCTGCTCGGAGAGTTCTTCACGCAGGCGGATCACATCGTCCGTCATGACCTTGCCCGTGGATTCTTTCTGAGCCTGCTTGTCCTCAATCAGCCGGTCGATTCCATACAGGGCGATACGTCTGTAATCGCCGATGATGCGGCCTCTTCCGTATGCGTCCGGAAGGCCCGTGATGATGTGGGCGCTGCGGCAGGCACGCATTTCGGGCGTATAGGCATCAAAAACCCCTGCATTATGCGTCTTTCTGTGGGTGGAGAAGAACTCCGTCACTTCTGGATCCAGCGTATAGCCGTTGTCCTCGCAGGCTTTCTGCGCCATGCGGATGCCGCCATAGGGCTGCAGGGCACGCTTAAAGGGCTTATCCGTCTGAAGCCCTACAATCGTTTCTTTTTCTTTATCAAGATAACCGGGAGCGTGAGAGGTGATCGTGGAGATCACTTTGGTGTCCATATCGAGCACGCCGCCCGCCTCGCGTTCCTTCCGTCCCAATTCCAGAACCTGCTCCCAAAGGGCTTTGGTATTCTGGGTAGGGCCGGCCAGAAAGGATTCATCTCCGTCATAGGGATGATAATTCTTCTGGATGAAGTCGCGTACGTTCACTTCTGTTTCCCAAGCTCCGCCTACAAAACCGTTCCATTCAGTTCTCAAGCTTTTCCTCCTGTTCTGCCGCCGAAGGCAGCATGAATGAAATATGGTCATGAATTTAGTTTCCCCAAAAGCATGACGGAAAATCCGCCTCACAGCCATGGGGCTTTTCCGTCCGCACAAGTATTATATGTTACCCATTTAACCCGCGTCAAGCGTGAGCTCTCTTTAGACGTGAGATTTTTTATCGTAATGGTTCAGGAAGGCCTGCGGATTTTCGGCGAAGATAGCTTGGAAAAGAACTGGCAGTAGCTTGGAGAGAAGAAGGAAGGGAAAGCGTTTGGAAAATGCAATGGATTGGGCGGAAAATGAACGGAAATAAAAGAGAATTTTAGATATAGTAATGTGTAAAAGAAGAGATACTATCGTTTGCCTATCCAAAGGCATTAAAAAAGAATTTGAAAGAAATCTGCCGTCAGAGAGGTTGGGGAGCCTGTTTTTGCTTCCGGTAGGCGGAAGGGCCAACGCCATGGAGGGAGCGGAACGCCTTGTAAAAAAGGGATACGTCTGAATAGCCACATTCCTGTGAGATCTCAGTAATGGTTTTTTTAGAATAGGTAAGGAGACGGGTGGCATTCATGATGCGGATGTGGGTCAGGTAAGCATGCGCTGTCATGCCGATTTCCGCCTTCAGACGCCGGTTGATATATTCGGAAGAATAATGAAAGCGTTCGGACAGTTCGCGGGAGGTGATGGAAAGGGCATAATTGGAAGAAAGATATTCAGTAACGGAAGCGGTAAGCGGAGAACGGGAACTCTCCTGGGGATACAGAAGGTTAAGCAGATTGTAAAATCCTGCCTGGATTTCCAGGGGATTCTGAAGAGGCTGGGCGCAGAGGGAGCGCAGTTGTTCAAGCAGAGGGAGAAAGAGCGCCTGCTGGAAGCGGCCGTGAATGGGGAGCTGAATGCGGTTCAGCGGCTCGGTGGCATATTGGGCTTCAAAATGAAGATAATAGTAGGCGGCATTGGGGCTGGGAACCAGAGCATCCTGCCAGACGTCTTTGCGCTGAATATACCATTCCCCGGCAGAGAGCGTGGTTGGGGTTGCATCCTCTGTAAATTTTAAATGGTTGGAAAGCATAAATATCAGTACGAAATATTCACAGAAACGGGAACAGTGATATTCATGGGCGCCGAAACACTTCAGATTACAGGTGGTCAGATAAGGCATGGGCGTGCAGCCAAGCAGAAGAACTTGAGAATCCATTGTGTCCCTCCATCAATGAAATACAAACGCCGGCCTTTGGCGAAAATCCCGGAGGAAATCCGGCAGCCGGAGGGCGGCAAAGATCTGCACCCAGTATACCATAATGGAAAAGAAAACAGAAGAAAAGGAAGGGAGAAAATAAAAAAATGCATAAAGGGGCATTCCAACATTTAACAACGAATGAACTGCGGCCAGCCGGCTGGCTGAAATGGCAGCTTCAGGTTCAGGCGGAAGGGCTGTCCGGACATCTGGATCTGGTATGGCCAGACATTAAAGAAAGCAAATGGATCGGAGGGGATAAGGAAGGCTGGGAGAGGGTTCCCTATTGGTTGGATGGATTCATTCCATTGGCTTATCTGTTAGACGATGAGGAATTGAAAAAAAGAGCCGACAGGTATATAGACGCCATTTTATCCAGGCAGGAGGCAGATGGCTGGCTCTGCCCCTGCAGCGCCGAGGAAAGGGAACGCTATGATGTGTGGCCTGCCTTCCTGATCGGGAAGGTTCTGGTTTTGTATTACGAATGTACAAAAGACGAACGGATAGAAGAAGCGCTCTACCTTGCAATGAAATGCCTGATGGAACATATTGCCGTCCATACGCTCTTTAACTGGAGCGCCACCCGCTGGTACGAATGCCTGATTCCGCTTCTGTGGCTGTATGAGAGACGAAGGGAGCCGTGGATTCTGGATATGATTACTCTGCTGGAAGCGGAGGGAGTGGATTATGAAAAGCTGTATGGCCGCTTTACGTTTGAACGGCCCGAGCGGAAACGGTACTGGACGCAGATCAATCATGTGGTGAATACGGCCATGGCGCTGAAATGCAGGGCGCTGATGTCTTATGTGACGGGTGAGGACCCGGATGCGTTTGCCCGGAAGATGTATGAGACTCTGATGCGCCATAACAGCATGGTGACAGGCCATTTTACCGGGGATGAATGCCTGGCCGGTGATGCGGCCACACAGGGAAGCGAATGCTGCAGCGTAGCTGAGGCGATGTTTTCCTGCGAGGTATTGCTGGAAGCATCCGGGAATGGCTTCTGGGCAGATCTGCTGGAGCGGGAAGCGTTTAACGCAATGCCGGCGACGACCACGGCGGATATGTGGGCCCATCAATACGTTCAGCTGACCAATCAGATTTTTGCGGGCAGACTGGCGGAGGATGCGGTGCCCTATAACTCGAATTCCGCAGAAGCGAACCTGTTCGGACTGGAGCCCAATTTTGGCTGCTGCACCGCTAATTTCAACCAGGCTTGGCCCAAGTTCGCGCTCTCTGCCATCATGAGAAGTGAAGACGGACTTGCGGTTCAGTCCCTGGTGCCCTGTGAGGCACAGCTTTCCATCAACGGTGTGATGACCAAGGTGCGCGTTTGCTCGGAATATCCTTTCCGTGATGAAGCGGTGATCGAAGTGACCACACAGGAGCCAGTGGAGTGGGAACTGGCCGTGCGCATTCCGGGATTTGCGGACGGAGCGCAGATTGACGGTGAAAAAGTGGAAACCGGAACCTATGTGCGTCTGCGGCGTCTCTGGGAAAATACGGTACGCATCCGGGTAAAGATGGAATTCGAGGCCAGGCTGGTAGACCGTCCGCATGGCGCCAAGGCGGCTGTCCGCGGGCCGCTCGTCTTCAGCCTTCCGATCCGGGCGGAAATTCACAGATTGGAATATGTCCGAGACGGCGTGGAAAGAAAGGCCCCTTACTGTGACTATGAGATGTTTCCCGCCTCTGATTGGAATTATGCCTTCCGCCAGGAAACGTTTGAACCGGTATTTGACGAGATTGGAGAATTGCCCTTCTCAAGCGAACATCCTCCCATCCGCCTGCGCGCCCAAATGATCCAAATTCCCTGGGAGGAGAACGGAGGGATCTGTGCGCCTCCGCCACAGAACGCAGTTCCGATCAAAGAAGCGGAAACTGTGCTGCTCCAGCCCTATGGATGTACGGACCTACGCATGACGGAGATGCCCTATCTTCCGGAAGAATAACAGTTTGCCTCGCAGCGGAATGGTTCCGGCCTGGCCCTTTGTGCCTGACGAGCAGGATACAGAGGGCCAGACAGAGACCCTTCATCCGCTGCGTTCCCGCTTTCCTCGGATTCCCTCTGCGGCTTCCCGGCTCACGCAGCCTCCCCTCCAGCCCGCA